>Ga0007809_10001023_pt1 | contig 11794 bp, 10 predicted proteins | sample CryBogCBE02Aug07_FD_60383 | JGI IMG/M metagenome (GOLD analysis project Ga0007809, IMG submission 60383) | Freshwater microbial communities from Crystal Bog, Wisconsin, USA - CBE02Aug07 | ecosystem: Environmental > Aquatic > Freshwater > Lake | place: Crystal Bog, Wisconsin, USA | collected...
CATCTGTTACTTCGTCCCCAGTAAGCGCAACATATACAGGTAAGGTTGATTCACAGACACAATTACTGGTTCTCGGTTCAGGACCTGGTGGTTATAGTGCGGCATTTCGAGGCGCCGATCTTGGTTTACAGACTGTAATAGTGGAGCGCTATGCAAGTTTGGGTGGGGTTTGCTTAAACGTTGGATGTATTCCATCAAAAGCATTACTGCATACTGCTGCGGTTCTTGAAGAAGTTAAATCAATGGCACATCATGGTGTGCGTTTTGGCGCACCAAGTATCAATTTAGATGAACTACGAAAACACAAAAATGACGTTGTAGGGAAGCTCACCGGTGGTGTTGCGGGTATGGCCAAAGCGCGCAAAGTACGGGTTGTTCGAGGGGTGGGACAGTTCCTAGATGCACATCACCTTGAGATCCAAGAAACAACTGGACAGGGCTGGGACTTGACTGGCAAAAAAGAAGTGATTCGTTTTGAAAAAGCGATCATTGCAGCTGGAAGTCAATCGGTACGTCTTCCTTTTTTACCTGATGATCCAAGGATTGTTGACAGCACTGGTGCGCTTGAGTTAAGGAGCATTCCGGAACGCATGTTAGTGATTGGTGGTGGAATCATTGGACTTGAAATGGCCACTGTTTATCGCGCACTAGGTGCCAAAATTGATATTGTGGAACTTGCTGATCATTTGATGGTTGGAGCTGATCGGGATTTAGTCAAAGTTTGGGAGAAAATGAATTTACCAAGCTTTCATCAAGTGATGCTTGGTACCAAAGCGGTATCGGTTGAGGCAAAGGAAAACGGTATTTGGGTAAAGTTTGAAGGTGCCAAGGCGCCAATTGATCCTCAGGCCTATGATTTGGTGTTAGTTGCTGTTGGCAGAACTCCGAATGGTAAGAAAATCAATGCAAATGCTGCTGGCGTTCTGGTGGATGAGAGAGGTTTTATTCCTGTTGATCGCCAAATGTGTACCAACGTGCCTCATATTTTTGCGATTGGGGATATTGTTGGTCAGCCGATGCTGGCCCATAAAGCGGTTCATGAAGCACATGTTGCTGCCGAAGTTGCTTTTGGGCTGAAGTCTTCGTTTGATGTAAAGCAGATTCCGGCTGTTGCGTATACCGATCCCGAGGTTGCGTGGGCAGGGTTGACAGAAGAGCAATGTCAAGCGCAGAACATTGCTTATGAAAAAGGCCTTTTTCCTTGGGCAGCAAGTGGTCGCGCCAATGCAAATGGGCGCGCTGAAGGCTTCACAAAGTTAATCTTTGATGCAACGACGCATCGGATTATCGGTGGAGGAGTTGTAGGAACCAATGCGGGAGATTTGATTAGTGAAGTGTGTTTAGCGATTGAGATGGGAGCCGATGCGATTGATATTGGTAAAACGATTCATCCACATCCCACACTAGGAGAGTCGATTGGTATGGCCGCTGAGGTCGCACATGGAACGTGTACGGATCTCCCTCCACCGCGGAAAAAGTAAAGCCATTTGAGAGGTTGTTGGTAACATCAAAAAACCAATATATGCAGTGATGCGTTATAAATACGCATAATTTGAGTGGCTTTTTGAGGATCCTTTAAGACATGGGAAAATAGGTCATCTCATTTTTTTGTGAAGGATTTTATGGATCTTTATCCACGCTTTCCCGTGATCGGTTCCCCACTTTCACCAAATGCTATTCGCGTCATGGTACTTGGGAGTGGTGAGCTTGGTAAAGAAGTCATTATCGAATTACAACGTTTAGGCGTTGAGGTGATTGCTGTCGATCGTTATGCAAATGCTCCAGGTCATCAAGTAGCCCACCGCGCCTATGTTATTGATATGACAGATGGTGCAGCGATTCGGGATGTGGTGGAAAAAGAACGTCCTCATTTGATCGTTCCGGAAATTGAAGCCATTGCCACCCAGACATTGTTGGAACTAGAAAAAGAGGGGCGCGTTGAAGTCATTCCAACAGCTCGCGCGGTCTTTTTGACCATGAACCGTGAAGGCATTCGACGACTTGCAGCAGAAGAGTTGGGGCTGCCTACATCGCCATATTTTTTTGCGGATTCATTAGAAGAATTACGACACGCGGCGATGCAGATTGGTTTTCCTTGCTTTGTAAAACCAGTAATGTCATCCTCTGGAAAGGGACAGTCCAAACTCCAAACCCCTGAAGCGATCAATGATGCTTGGACATCTGCAATGTCGGGTGGGCGAGTTCAATCAGGGAAGGTCATTGTGGAAGGTGCGATTGATTTTGACTACGAGATCACTCTTTTGACTGTCCGATCTTATGGTGCGGATGGTAAGTTGCATACGCGCTTTTGTGCTCCGATTGGTCATCTTCAAAAAGAAGGGGACTATATTGAGAGCTGGCAACCTATGGCGATGAGTTCACTGGCATTAGAGCGATCCCACATCATTGCTGAAAAAATTACCTCGGCTCTTGGTGGGCGAGGGGTTTTTGGTGTGGAGTTGTTTGTTAAAGGCGATGCGGTTTGGTTTTCTGAAGTCAGTCCACGTCCCCACGATACGGGTCTTGTGACTTTGGTGAGTCAAGTACAGAGTGAATTTGAATTACATGCGAAGGCGATTTTAGGTCTGCCGACGGATGTCCGTTTAAAAGAGCCGGGAGCGAGTGCTGTTATTTATGGTGGCATGAATGCCAGTGGCATTGGGTTTAAAGGGGTACATGAAGCACTTTCCGAGGAGGGTGTCTCGTTGCGACTATTTGGTAAACCAGAGTCTTTTCTCAAACGACGCATGGGTGTTGCACTTGCAACCGACAGCAATCTGGAGGTGGCGCGCCATAAAGCCCGAGAGGCTGCGACTAAAGTTATTCCAGTTAAGCCCTAAGAAAACTTGACTTTGCTGATGAAGGACTACCGCGGATGTTAGCGCTTTTTTATAGCGATCATTTTGTCTTGCCTTTGCCAGAAGGACATCGTTTCCCGATGCGCAAATATCAACTCTTACGTCATGTCGTGTCAACATATTCCGATGTTGTTTTTATTGAAGCACCCCTTGCATCAGAATCAGATCTATTGTTGGCTCACGAATCTGCATATGTTTCACGGGTTCTCAGTGGACAATTAACGACCTTAGAACAAAAAGAAATTGGTTTCCCATGGAGTCAAGCGATGGTCATTCGTTCTAGACGATCAGCTGGGGCGACCATGGCTGCGTTAGAGGCGGCCTTTTCAAATGGCGTTGCTGTAAATTTAGCAGGGGGTACCCACCATGCTTATGCCAATAAAGGCAGCGGTTTTTGCGTGTTCAATGATGCGGCGATTGCGGCTAAAAAAATTCAGATGCAATTATCCCCTTCTGCAGTCGAGCCTGTACGGGTTCTCATTATCGATCTTGATGTGCACCAAGGCAATGGCACTGCCGCTATCTTGCAAAACGACGCAAGTATTTTTACCTTTTCGATGCATGGCGAGAAAAATTTTCCATTTATAAAAGAGTCTAGCAACCTCGATATTGCCTTACCTGATGCATGTGAGGATCATGCCTATTTGTTTGCATTGCAAAAAGGGCTCAAAACAATACGAGACAGGTTTTCCGCTCAAGCAGTGATCTACTTAGCCGGAGCTGATCCTTATGTGGGAGATCGCTTGGGTCGATTGCATTTGAGCATAGAGGGGCTTAAGGAGCGCGACGAGATGGTATTACAATGGTGATTTGATCAACAACTTCCAGTTGCAATTGCAATGGCCGGTGGATATGGTAAATCCATCGAAGATACAGTAGCCATCCATGCGCAAACTGTTCGTACGGCAATGAATTACCAATGGCCAAAACTTTCGGGATCACAGCATGGTGTTTCTTAGTGGAAACGTGGAATTGGATTTTAAAGTAGACCCGTTGGGTAAAAAAGATGTTGAATAAACAATCATTTTTGATGACCCCGTTGTTTATTCTAATTTGGAGCTCGGGCTTTATCGTGTCCCGCTTTGGTATGCCTTACGCCGAGCCCATGACGTATTTATCCCTCAGATTTTTAGGGGTCTGCGCTCTCATGCTGCCCATTATTTTATGGAAAAAGTTGCCGTGGCCTGCTTTTTCACAAATCCAGCATATCGCGATCGCTGGAGCTCTGATTCAGTTTGGTTACTTGGGTGGTGTTTGGATTTCGGTGAAAGCCGGCATGCCAGCGGGCTTATCATCATTAATTGTTGGATTGCAGCCAGTTTTGACTGCTGTCATCGGGTATTTTTTGGCAGAGCGTCTCAGTGGTCGTCAATGGCTTGGCATGCTACTCGGTTTGATTGGGGTCATTATGGTGTTATTTTTGAAACTACATACTGGTGGTGTGACCGCTAGCAATATTGGATTCAATATTGCGGCACTTTTGAGTATGACCTTGGGGACCATTTACCAAAAGAGATATTGTGCTTCTTTTGATCTGCGCATAGGTTCTTTTATTCAGTTCACTACGAGCGCATTGCTCGCGACAGTCTGTGCATTTTTGTTTGATACCCGCGAAATCATTTGGTCTAACGAGATGATTGGGTCGTTGGTATGGTCTATTTTTTGTATTTCAATTGGTGCGATGAGTTTACTGTTTTTGTTGATTCGTCGGGGCAATGCGACTAAGGTAAGTAGCATCATGTACTTGACACCTGCTACAACCGCAATGTTGGCTTATATCTTCTTTCATGAGCCATTAACCCCTTTTATCATTCTGGGTACTTTAGTAACGACCTTAGGGGTTTTGTTAGTCAATCAACCCAATCGTATTCCAGCAGTCGTCCTTCAAGAAAAGCCTTAAAATAGATGATTGACTTTTTACTTTCAAGACACATGAAAAAATTTTTCTCGCCTTTAACCTCTCTGTTATGCGGTTTCTTATTAGTAAACAGCATAACGGTATCGGTATTGGCTAAATCCATTGATTTGGAAAGTGTTAAAAAAAATCAGCAAACTGAAAAAAGTAAGGGTGTTAAAAGCTCTGCCGGAGCAGTTACAGTTACGACTCCTGATCGGTCAAGAAAGCCTCTGCGGGCACCACAGAAACCCCGTGAAGTAAGAACAACGGTTCTGCCGAAAAGTTCTGCCAACGAAACGGCTGCGCGTGCGAAAGTCTCCCTTGGCACGGCGATGGGGCTGAATAAAAAAGGGGATGCACTCAATTTAAAGTCTAATGTCTCACTGGTTGTTGATCAACAAAGCCAAGAGATTTTTTTAGAAAAGAATGCAGAGGTCGTCCTACCGATTGCTTCAATCACCAAATTGCTCACAGCAATGACAGTTCTTGATGCGAAGCTACCAATGGATGAGGTCTTAGAAATTAACGACGAGGACGTTGCTATTTATAATCATTCCCGTTTAATCAAAGGTGCAACTCTTACCCGCGAAGATGCATTGTTACTTGCCCTGATGTCCTCGGAAAATCGTGCTGCCTACACCCTAGGCAGAAACTATCCCGGTGGCATCAATGCCTTTATGGCAGCCCTGAACCTCAAAGCGCAAGCGATTGGGATGATTCATTCGTCCTTTGAGGATCCGACGGGCCTAACGAGTAAGAATGTCTCTACAGCAGAGGACTTGGCTATTCTGGTGAGCAACGCTTACCAATATCCGTTAATTCGGAAATTTACAACTACCCCGAATCATGTCTTAGATATTAACCACCGTAAACAAGCTTTTTTGAACAGTAATCGTCTGGTACGTTCCGGTGATATGGAAATTTTGATCCAGAAAACAGGCTATATTTCTGAAGCTGGTCGTTGTTTGGTGATGATGGCCCTTGTTAAAGACAAACCTTATACCATGGTTTTTTTAGACTCGGTAGGGGTTCAGTCGCGGTTTGCTGATGCTGTACGAGTGAAGGCTTGGCTTGAGAATGCCGAGTCCCACGCCGGTGCACGTAAGTTAGCGGGCGTAAAAATACTCAATCAAGCCCAATAATCAGGTAATTAACTTAATACCTGAGGAGAGGGAGTGTGGGTTTCATTAAAGCCTTTGAAGCCAATTCCACGAGAGATTTGTAACGCCGTCTCAATTACGGCCTTACTCCATTCTTTTTGCATGCGATCGGTTGGAGCTGATAGGGATAGGCCAGCAACCACTTGACCTGCATCATCATAAATACGTGCTGCAATACACGATACGCCCAACTCGAGCTCCTCATTGTCATGGGCGGTACCATTCTTTCGTACCTCATTGAGTTCTTGCTCTAATTGCGGTACCAAAGTAATACTGTTGCGGGTGTGACCAGCAAGCCCAGTGCGCGTTGCATAAGCACGCACTTTTGCAGGGTCATCTTGGGCTAAAAAAAGTTTACCAACCGATGTCAGGTGGAGGGGGGCACGTCCGCCGATCGCACGCACCACTTGCATCCCAGAGCGTTCACTATAGGTACGATCAATGTAGACAATTTCATCCCCTTGACGAACTGATAAATTGACAGTTTGATTTGTTAACTTATGCAGAGCTCGCATCGGTAAGGTTGCTGCGTCACGAACCGAAAGGCGTTGTTTGACCAGCGTACCGAGTTCAAGTAAGCGCAATCCTAAACGGTAGTTACCACCATCCGAGCGATCAACCAAACGACAAGCAACCATGTCATTTAGAATGCGGTGGGCTGTAGAAGGGTGTAGGCTAGTTTGTTCAGAGAGGCTTTTGAGGCTACATGCTTCCTCTGAATAAGCAAGCGCATCGAGTAGATTCATCATCCGCTCGATCACTTGAATTGCGGTCTTACCAGTCGGAAGTAGGGGTGTTTTTTTATCGAGGATAACCATATTTTGTATTGTAACCATCTATTTTGTATTGCAGATGATGAAATGCACTCCTATATTGCAAACTTAGTATTTATCAAAGGTGACTGATTCTGAGGCAAGGATGCAATCTTTGACCAAGTTTGGACCTCTATAAATTAACCCACTATAAAGTTGAATTGCCTGAGCACCAGCATGAAATTTTTCTAAGGCATCTGAGCCGGTCATGATTCCACCAACACCGATGATCGGAATCGCCCCTTCCAACAGTTTTGCAAAAGCTTTCACCGTTTGTGTTGATTGTTTTTTCAAGGGTTTGCCAGAAAGACCACCGGCCTCTTTGCGATAACGTTCTTGATCAACGTATTCACGGGATGTTGTGGTGTTGGTGGCGATCAATGCGTCAATTTGAAATTCAACAAGCGCATCGCAGATTTCGCGAATATCGTCCCCTTCTAAATCAGGCGCAATTTTTAAAAAGATCGGCGTATTTTTTGAATGGTATTGGACCAGTGCTTTACGTTCTTTATGAATATCATTTAAGAGTTTACGCAAGCTTTGTCCGGATTGAAGTTGTCGTAGATTTTTTGTGTTTGGCGAGGAAATATTAATCGTTATATAGGAGGCAACGTCGTAAACTTTTCGTAAACAAGTCACGTAATCATTGACGGCTTCTTCAATCGGGGTGCTGGCATTTTTACCAATATTAAGGCCAATCACACCGCCACTTTGATAAAAACGAGACGCACGCACACGCTCCACACAGGCATCAACGCCATCATTATTAAAGCCCATCCGATTAATGATAGCCATTGAATCATTGAGGCGAAACATCCTAGGTTTGGGATTGCCAGACTGCGCCAACGGAGTCACCGTGCCAATCTCTAAAAATCCAAAACCTAAGGTAGCGAGTGCATCGATATATTTGCCATCCTTATCTAAGCCGGCGGCAAGACCGACTGGGTTGGGCAAGTTTAAACCGCATAATTTGGTAGGGTGATTTGGAATCGGACCTGCTAAAAAAGGCAGGATATTGAGTCGATGCGCATAATTCAAGCTTTGTAACGTGTAATCGTGGGCTTTTTCTGGATCCAACAGAAATAATGCAGGTCGAGCTAGATGGTATAAGTTCATGCAAGGCTCTCAGGGTCTAGGGGAGGCATTTGGGATGATTGAGGCAACACTTGCCACGTATCGCGGATGAGGGCTTCGAGCGGCTTAAACTTCGCTTTATAAGACATTTTACGACTATTTTGAATGTAATAACCTAAGTAAACGTACGGCAGCTTTAATTCGCGTGCTGTTTTAATTTGCCACAAGATACCATAGGTTCCGTAACTCGAATGCGGGTCTTGAGTATCGTAAAAGGTATACACCGAGGAGAGTCCGTCAGATACTGCATCGATCACACTCACCATTTTTAATATTCCTTGCTCTCGAAATTCTACAAGGTAGGAATCAATTTGAGAATGAATTAAAAATTCGCGGTATTGTGACTCCTCATCTTGAAGTGTGTGTTCTCCGTCCTGATCCAAAGGGCTTGCGTGCCGACTTTGTTGATACGCATGGTACAAATTGAAATGCTCTTGAATAAATTGCAAAGGCATGATGTTGGTTGTTAAATCGCTGTGCCTGCGCTGGGCTCTCATTTGGCTGCGATTCGCGACAAATTCTGCAACGACAATACGACTTGGTAGACAAGCTTGGCAATGATCGCAATAAGGACGATACGTGAAATTGCCACTGCGCCGAAAGCCGACCCGAATCAGTTCGCTGTAGATTTTTGCATGAATCAGTTGTGGTGGGGTTGCGACTTGTGAGCGTGCTTCTAAACCTTCGAGGTAACTGCATGCATAAGGTGCCGTGGCATAAAATTGCAGCGATTTAAAGGGGAAGTCGTTTACATTAGCCATATACACCTGTGCACATCTTAGCTGACAAACTTAATTATAAGCAGAAAGCACCGTTTTATTCCAATTCCATTGCGGTGGATTTAAATCAATATGTTCCTCTAGCCAGTTTAAAAAAACTGTTTTTGGGATGGGGTACGCACCTAGAGACGCAAGGTGTTGGGTTTCTTGTTGACAGTCAATGAGATCAATATGCACACTACTGCACCACTGACACAGCGCGCACAAGGCAATTTTTGAGGCATCGGTGACGCGGGTAAACATCGATTCACCAAAAAACATCTGTCCTAAATTGATACCGTACAAGCCCCCAACGAGGATATTGTTGTGCCAGACCTCTACGCTGTGTGCAATACCCGTGGCATGCAAGGCACAATACGCATCAATGATTTCAGAAGTGATCCAGGTGCCGTCTTGCCCATTACGTTTGCTTGCGCTACAAGCGGTCATGACTTCCCGAAAGCAAGTATCCACCCGAATTTCCCAAACAGGATTCGTGATGACCTGTTGGATTGTTTTGCGTAAACTGCGACTCACTTTAAATTCTTTCGTTGGTAGGACCATTCTGGGAGAGGTGCACCACCACATGACAGGTTGACCTGCGCTATACCAAGGAAATATGCCTAAGCGGTAGGCGGCAAGTAGGCGTTGCGCATCTATACTTGCCGAAAGTGCTATTAAACCCTCAGGTAATTGTGGGTCATCCTGCACAAAAAATCGTGGGGACGGAAACGCATCTTGTTGTTCTAGCCAAACAATTGCGCTCATGATTTAACGTGGGTGTAAATCCGTCAGATGGGTCATCAGACTGGGACGACGTAGGTCTACCCCAGCTGCAAGATCAGCATAAAACAGACGTAGCGTTTTGCGTATCGTTTGAAAAGCCAACTCATCCCAAGGAATTTCAGATTCAGTAAAAAGGGCAACGGCTGTACTTTCACTGGTTGTTTGACTAAACTCCGCGGATTGCATTTGAGCGATATAAAACCAGTGAATTTGGCCGATATGGGGTACATTGATCACACTAAACAGACCACCTACATCTACTTGTGCACCGGTCTCTTCGAGTGTTTCCCTTACTGCACCCTCACTACTTGTTTCATGTAACTCTAAAAAGCCTGCTGGTAAAGTCCAAAAATTTTTGCGTGGTTCAATTGCTCGCCGGCAGAGCAAAATTTTGTTCTCCCACATCGGGATGGTACCTACGACATTTTTGGGATTGATGTAATGAATGGTCCCACACGCTGAGCACACCGCACGTTCCCGGTTATCACCTGCCGGGATTTGGCTTACATTTGCTTGTCCGCAATGAGAACAAAAATTCATTAGAAAATTATTTTTGTACCGTGGCGGATTCGATGGTGATCGGCTCGACAGGTACATCTCCCATCCCATTGCGGTTTGTTGTTGGCGCAAATTTGATTTCATCAATCGTGGCGGTCCCCGAAATCACTTTACCAAACACCGTATAGCCATAGCCGTCTTGACCTGGGTAATCCAACATGGCATTATTTTTTACGTTGATAAAAAATTGTGCGGTTGCTGAATTTGGATCTCCTGTACGCGCCATGGCGATACTGTAACGCTCATTCTTTAAACCATTCATTGACTCAATTTTAATTGGGGCATTGGTTGGTTTTTGTTTCATATCTTTGGTAAAGCCCCCGCCTTGCACCATGAAGCCATTGATCACGCGATGAAAAATAGTGCCGGTATAAAACCCTTTGTTCACGTAATTTAAAAAATTCGCGACCGTGGTTGGCGCTTTCTCATCCTCAAGATCCACTACAAAGTCACCTTTGCTGGTTTTGAATAACACTTTGGTGCCAGCTAGGCAGGTGGCACTGCTACAGATCGAGCCTGCAATCAAAAAGCTCATTAAAACGCGTAGGAAAGTAGAAGTCATTTTTATTGGAAGAGTAAGTTGTTCATATTTGTATTATTCACTATTTTAAAATGTCAGGTTTATTTTTTGATTTCGGTTTTTGCTGCTGGAACCTCATCCCAACGCGTAGTGAAGCGCTGACTTTTGTGATTGGCGCGCATCCGCCAAAACCGTGGATTTTGTCTTGTTGCTCCGGTACTTGCAAGAATCACGGTGTTGGCCCCATACAAATGGTTCAGAGCGTCCATTGTTTGCATCACTTGCTGTGATTTTTCTTGATTGATCTGCGTAAATAAGTCACCTTGATGATGGTGTGCTTGCCGAATGTCCGACAAGATGACTCCCGCTTTTTTATAAATGACGCTTTGTTTATAGATACGATCTAAGCCGAAAAGTGCGGCACGGACGAGGCGTCGGCTATCGGCGGTAGCAATTGAGAGGGGGATCGTAATTTGATTGCGGTATTGTGCTTGGTGCTTTGCAAAGGGATTGGTACGCACAAATACAGTCACAAAATGACACACACTTTCTTGTGCACGTAATTTTTCTGCAGCACGACAGACGTAACTGGCTAAAGCTTCTTGCAGTGGTGCGCGTTCTGTTAGCGGTTGACCAAAGCTCTTACTCGAAATGATTTGTTGCTTGCGTGGCGTTGCTTCAATATCACTTAACTCTAAGCAAGATACGCCTTGTAATTCGGCAACGGTTCTGGCCATCACCACCGAGAAATACTGTCGCATCACCTCTGGGTTACTCTTAGCTAAATCATAGACGGTGGTAATCCCTCTGTTTTTTAGATGGTCGTTGAGGCGTCGTCCAATGCCCCAGACCTCACCTACGGCAATTTTTTTGAGCCAAGCAACTTGCTCATCCGCACTCAGTGCTGCCCATACAAATACGCCTTGGAACTCAGGATTTTTTTTGGCGATATGATTGGCCAGTTTTGCCAGTGTCTTGGTTGGTCCAATCCCCACACAAGTTGGTAAACCTAAATATTGATAGACACGTTGTTTGATCGCTTTGCCGTAGGCGATCAGTTCGGTGCTAGGCATCATCTGCGAAAGATCCAAAAAACACTCATCGATTGAGTAAATCTCTTGGTCGGGTGAGAATTCTGAGAGGATGGCCATCATGCGTGCGCTCATATCCCCGTAGAGTGTGTAATTCGAGCTCAACCAGAGTAAGCCTTTTTGTTCAACCAAATGTTTGGCCTGAAAGAAAGGCATGCCCATTGGGATTCCTAAATCCCTTGCTTCCTGACTACGCGAGACGATACAGCCGTCATTATTT
>Ga0007809_10001032_pt1 | contig 11723 bp, 11 predicted proteins | sample CryBogCBE02Aug07_FD_60383 | JGI IMG/M metagenome (GOLD analysis project Ga0007809, IMG submission 60383) | Freshwater microbial communities from Crystal Bog, Wisconsin, USA - CBE02Aug07 | ecosystem: Environmental > Aquatic > Freshwater > Lake | place: Crystal Bog, Wisconsin, USA | collected...
CTGCACCTTTAGAAGTCAATAACAAAATTGTGATCAAGGTAATTTGTTGCATGAAATCCATTGGCGTATCAGTTGCCTGTGCAATAAAGACCGCTGCCATCGTCAAATAAATGGATGTTCCGTCTAAATTAAATGAATAACCCGTCGGTATCACTAAGCCAACGCAACTTTTTTTAACACCTAAGCGCTCCATCTTTTCCATCATGCGTGGGAGCACAGACTCGGAAGATGAGGTGCCTAACACAATGAGTAATTCTTCTTTAATGTATCGAACAAATTTAAAAATACTGAAGCCATTCAGTTTTGCAATGACCCCTAAGACAACAAATATAAATAGAAGACAAGTAATGTAAAAAGTTCCCATCAGTTTACCTAATGAAGCGAGTGAACCAACCCCATACTTACCAATCGTAAAAGCCATCGCACCAAAAGCACCTATAGGGGCAACCTTCATTACAAAGCCGACCATGACAAATAGAACATGAGAAAATTTGTCGATCCAATTGAAAACGATGGTTTCTTTTCCACCTAATTTTTGTAAAGCAAATCCAAATAAGATCGCAATAAATAACACTTGTAGGATTTCACCCTTTGCAAAAGCCTCCACCATCGTGCTTGGAATGATATTCATCAAAAAATCGGTTGTGGTACCAAGCTTATCTGGCGCCGTATATGCGGCAATACCCTTTGTGTCGAGTGTGGTTACATCCACATGCATGCCGACACCTGGTTGTAGGAAGTTGACGATCAGTAACCCCACAACTAGGGCAATGCTGCTAACAATTTCGAAATATAAAAGAGCAACGCCTCCCGTGCGTCCCACTTTTTTCATATCCTCCATCCCTGCAATCCCTACGACAACCGTACAAAAAATAATGGGAGCAATCATCATTTTGATTGCCTTGATGAAGACATCCCCTAAAGGTTTCATGTCTATCCCGATTTTTGGATAAAAATGTCCCAGCAAAATACCAATCACAACTGCAAACAATACCTGTATATAAAGAGACTTATAAAAAGGGGCTTTTGTCATTGAAGTGGTGTCGGTATTCATGTTTTCCCCAAGGAATATTTAACTATTGATTAAATGCTTTTCGCTAGTCGTGAATTTACCATACTCAATGACGCATGTGATTTATTGGTATCGAATTTTAGTCTTTTTAAGGATTAGTTTTGGTTTCATTGCTATGATGTTCACCTTTGATCAAAATTTCTTGAAAACGCCTAACTGATGAATTTTTCAATCACTGCAGCCTTTTCAAAGCATGTTTGTATTTGTTGCCACTTTAGGGATTAATCCGTATATCGTTCTTTACGGTGGCAATTCCAGTCACTGTCTTTGCAAGAGCAATCGCTTTTTTGGTTTGATCATAACTGTTGGCAAATCCACTTCATTGCACCCCTCCTTTTAACTGCTGACTAAGGTGTCAGCAGATTTGATTGGCGTAGCTGTCATCATTGCGGTTTTTTCGTGTAGTTGTTATAGCAGTATCGGCAATATATTGGCCTGTACTTCCTAATTTTTTTATTGCCTCACAACGTGTGAGTATATTAAAAAACCTGCAAAGATGACTGCGATTGAAAATTGAGTTGGAGTGCATTTTAAGAATTTCAATTTAAATGTACCTTAGTTACCTCTGTTTAGGATTTATATGAATTCCTTATTGGATATCTCATTTTTTCAAAATTTGACTGATGATCGTGTCTAACTCTTCTACGGTTTTATAACCCGTAATTGGCTGGAAGCTACGAGGCGAGAAGTCTTTTTCGCCAATGAGCATTGCCGGTATTGCTTGAAACCCCAAGGTTGCAAATTCTTTTTCATCTGCCGCCACACGTTTCGTAAAAATCGCATCGTCTAAGGCATCATTCAAATTTTTAATATCTAGGCCCACCGTTGCACCAATATGTAAAATCTCTGTTTGATCACTAATATCCAGATTTTTATCAAAAAAACTTTCAAAAATAGCGTGTGCCATTTCTAAGGATAGATTTTGAGTATCTGCAAAATAGACACTTTCTTGTGCAATTCGAATATTTGGTAAAGTTTTTGGTTCAAGAAAACGAAGCTGTTGATCGACAGCGATGTGTTCTTTTGCTGCTAATCGAAGACTTTCTAAGTAATCAGGACTGGGACTTGAAAAATTTTCACGCACATTTAACTCATATGACTTCCAACAAACCATGAGCTTATCTTTGTATTTTTCCTTTAATTTCAACAACACAATTGTTTGGAGATAGGAAAATGGGCATTCGAAATCGCCCCATATTTGTAATTCGATCATTTAGCTCTTATTCCATTAATTTGTCAGATAAATGAGTATGCATGATTCTTACCATTTTTGAGTCGCATTGATCCATTTCTCCCTATTTTCCTTTTTAGTTAGAGTTAGTGCTCACTCTCTCACTTTTTCATCCTGCATCTTTATACTAATTCAGGCGAGTGTATTGGAGTTTTGCTCTTTTCCTATTTTTATCTTTTAATGGTACTTACGTGTCTTTCTTAAAAAAATATATTTTTCTCTTTTTTTATTCCTTAATCGGGTGCTGTAACTTTGGTATTGCCTATGGCATTTCGATCCAAAAATACCACGTTGTTCTTGAAAATGGGCAAAAGTGTGGGGATTTAGATATTCAACACACAGCTCAATATCAAATGGATGTTCATTACATGTGTAGTGAAAATGGTCGAGGTGATGATTTCCGAGAAAAAATTCAATTCAATCCCTCGAACATCATTACTCATTATGAGATGAACGGCACAACGGAAATGGGAGCTCGAGTTTTTGAACGCTATTCGCTAGAAAAAAACATGGCTATTTGGCGTTCGTCTTCTGACCATGGCAAATTACATGTTGACGGTAAGTCGTTTTACTTTCCTACGAATGCTTCTTATGCTGTACATGCTCTCCTGATTCAAGCGCTTGAAAAGACCCAAAAGAAAGAGTTAAATCTTCTCCCACTAGGCAAAGTTCAATCAACTGTTGTAGATACTGTCGCTTTAAGTAATGACACTGGATCATTCGAACTTCAACTTCTTATGGTCACTGGGCTTGGATTAAATCCTGATTTTTTTTGGGTGTCTAATGGTCTTAGGCGTGATTTTTTTATATTTATAGCCCAAGGGTACGCCATTTTTCCACCAGAACTGAGTTCCTCTATTCCATTCCTAAAAGATAGGCAAAATCAAGTTGTTGATGATGTTCTCGCCTATCGCGCCAAAACACTACAACACCGTATAAATGGATCGCTGTTAATTAAAAATGTATTCATTTTTGATAGTCAACATGCCACACGTTTTGGACCTCAGAATGTGTATATTCAAGATGGTCGTATTGCACAAATCACAGATCCTCTTGACTCGAATGACTCCTCAGAGCAAATCATTGATGGGACTGGATCGACCCTGCTTCCGGGGCTTTTTGATATGCATGCTCATTTAACCTATTGGTCCGGTGCTCTTCATCTTGCCAATGGTGTCACTACGATCAGAGATATGGGTAACGTCAATCATCATTTACAAAAAATGATGCGATTACAAAAGCAGGGGGCATTACTTGCCCCCACGATTATCCCCTCTGGATTGATTGAAGGTAAAAGTGCATATTCCAACACGGACGGTATTTTGATTGAATCACTTCAAGATGCGAAAGATGCTGTTGATTACTATGAGTCACACGGTTACCAACATATCAAAATATACAGTAGCTTCCCAAAAGAGTATTTGAATGAAATTTCTCAATACGCCCATCAAAAAGGACTTACTGTTGGCGGTCATATTCCAGCATTTATGACTGCTTCTGAGGCTGTTCTATCTGGCTTTGATGAAGTAACCCATATGAACCAGCTTTTATTACAATTTGTATCGACCCCTACGACTGATTCCCGCACACTTGAGAGGTTTTACCTTCCTGCCGAAAAATTTTCATCTTTAGATTTTCATAATTCTGACTTTACTCAATTGATAGCGTTACTTAAAGAAAAACATGTCACTGTGGATCCAACCCTTGCCGGCTTTGATTTTTTGAAACAACAAAATGGTACGGTTGCTAAGCCCTATGAATCGATTATTGATCACATGCCACCTTTAATCCAACGTGATCTAAAAAGTGGAGCCTTAAACATACCGGATAAGAAAACTGCATTACGTTATGAAAATTCTTATGAAAAGATGATTGAATTCACTGCTCGACTCTATCGAGAAGGCATACCGATTGTTGCTGGAACTGATGCTTTTGCTGGTTTTACTTTATTAAGTGAACTTGAGTTGTATGTCAAAGCCGGCCTTACTCCTTCTGAAGCTTTACAAATTGCAACCTATGGTGCTGCAGTTCGTACTCAGACATTTGCAAATAAAGGATCCATCGAGGTTGGTAAAGACGCTGATCTGATTCTTGTGAAGGGTGACCCAACTGCATCTTTAAGTCATTTACGAGAAATATCCCTTGTTGTAAGTCGTGGTTTTGTGATGATTCCCAATGAGATTTTCTCAGTTCTACATATTCAGCCTTTTTTTACTGGTCATTGTTGTGAGCGCATCATTCATTAACAAAATCTCGGCTGTCATTTTTCTTTATATTGCAGTTGTAATCCCCCTCCGTTATTTATATCATTTTTGTTGTGTAATACGATAAAAACAATAAGCGTAAAGCTGCCTTCGGTTTACTTTATATTATTCAATTCTCGAGAATATGAACTCACTGATTCAGCAGCTCTTCTTTTGGCTAAGGCTAATTTATGTATGTGAGAATATTAAAAAGAATTTGAGAAGATAGGCATAAATTTATCTAATTTTAATATGTAATATGTATATATTTATGTAATTTGTACAGTATAATTAAACATTAATTATGTAAATAATTTTGTGTAGCTCTTTGGTTTTTTTATAACGTTACATACTTGCTGGGCTGAACTTTACTTATTTATTTGATTTAGATCGGGTTAACTTTTATGGTTTTTAATGAGACAAACAAGAAAATACTACTGCGTGTTTCTGTACCTGTAATACTTATCGTTTTTATTAATATTTATCTTCTTGGGGTTAAGGAAAAACGCCTTTCTCCTCAATCAACCTTAGTTGGTCAACCTTTAATTTCTTTTTCTGATCTTTACCCCGTTGTTTCGAATAAGAGTGGTGTTTTAGTTATCGATAAACAGCTTTTTATGAAAGCAGTTCTTTTTTTTAATCAGAAATCTAACTCTAAGGCTATTTCTGATTTAGTGTATTTGGGTCAATCTAATTCAATAATGAACGAATTAAACACGAAAGAAAGAAACCTATATCAATCTCTCATTGACCATGAGCTCATTGATCTCAGTTCCCCCCTGTACAACCAAGATGAATACTTTAAAGAATATATCCCCATTGTTCAAGGTATTGCTAGTTCACTATCCCATTTGAAGTATAAGGTTTTCTTATTTGATACGCGTAACCCACTTTTTTCAGTTCTACAAGTTGAAGCCTCTGATATGCGCTCTCATACTCCGCAAGGTAATGAAGAACTGCAAATTATTAAAAGCCAACTAATAGGAAATTTAAATGGCTCAAGTTCGATCAGCAAATCAATTCGTCAATTATCAGGTGAAACCATTCAAGTAACTTCTATTCCTTTGTTTAAAAAAGATTATGGTTTAGTTGGAATTATTTATATTGAGACTCAAATTCAAAACAAGTCAAAAAATTGATAAGTAATTATTTTTAATTTTTTTAGAATGCGTTTTTTCGTCAAATTAATGTGGTGATTTTCTAGTGAACTTATCTCTGTCTTATTTTTTTATTTTTGGAATTATTGCCTCCCTTACTGTTGGCCGATTTATTCTTTTTTTTAAAAATACTAGGGATGCAGAGTTTTTCTTTTGGTCTTGGTCCCTTCTCTTGGGAGCCTATGCTGTATGCGTTGACTTAATCGATATTCAAAATAGTATTTTCCAGGTTATCCTTTACTCCATTCTCTTACTCATATTTTGTATTACGCACAAAAAAAGTAAGCGTGATATTGTCGCCAAAAAACATAGTGAACTCAATCTTGTTTTAAAAGTTTTAAATGAAAAAATTGATCAAGAACGTGTTTGGATATCCCGTCAATTGCATGACGATCTTAATCCTAATTTGATATTGTGCAAACAAGAGCTCAATAAGATGATTCACCTAGCTGGACAGAATTCTGAGCTGAAGGAATCCCTTACCAGAGCGATGACTTATGTTGACACATCATATGAAGATGTCCGTAGGATTATTCGTAATACGCGTTCTGAAGTTGTTGATACCGTTGGCTTGGCATCCTCTCTTGATTCGTTGGTCGTACATTATCAGAGTGCTTTTGAAAAGCCACATATTCTGTTTCGGCATAACTTGTCAGATGGGCTATTTTTATCAAAAGAAGAAACTCTTAGCCTGTATCGAATCATTCAGGAGCTGATTATTAATGTCGTTAAACATGCCAAAGCTTCTCAGCTTCAAATTTCCGCTTTTCAAAACAAAAGCCGTTTTGAATTTGAAATTATTGATAATGGCATCGGTATTGATGTTTCAGACCCTAAAGTCAATGGCATCGGTTTGATCGACGTTCGTCAACGTGTTGAATATCTAGGCGGCAATCTCAACATTGAACTTGGAAAAAACGGTAAAGGAACTGCTATTCGCTTTGTTATTCCAATTAAAGCCTAGTTAAATACTTATTTGACTTCAATTAACCCGTATTTGACCGCAATCTTGGTAAATTCTGAATAAGAATCTACACCAAGCTTTTCTCTGATCGTTCGGATCATAATGATAATCGTCTTGTAGGTGAGATCTAACTTTTCAATCAACTCTTTTGGCGAATATCCATCTGCAATCAATACGAAAGTTCGAAGCTCTTGGGGTGTCAAGAGTTTGTTAGGGTTTTGCGTTTGGATCGACTCAATTGCAAGTTTTTTGGCAATGAGTGGAGATAGGAATTGCTTTCCTTGCGCAACTGTTTGAATTGCTTCCACCAGAATGTCGACTTCATCTTTCCTCACAAACGAGAGAATGCCTATACGATAGGCTTTTTCAATAATGTACTCGTCATCGAATTGCGAAAACAAGATGATCTTTGCAGCGGGATCTGCCAAAAGTATTTCTTGAGCAATATCTAAACCTGTCTTAGCCTCATTAAAGCGTAAATCAACAACTAATACGTCAGCTTTACTCGCTATAAATTTTTCCGGTAGCCCCTCTAATGTGACCGAAGTCTCTACAACATCAATAGGATGTCGCAGTAAATGGTTCGTGAACCCCTCCAATAAGAGGTAATGATCATCCGCCAAGAATACTTTTATTTTAGGGGTAATTTGTGAATTATTTTCCATATCAATATTTTAACACCAAGCGAAAAGGTTTCAAGTTAAATTATTGCACCGAGTTATTACATAACTTTGATTTAAATCATACAGGCGCATTTTTTACTATACACCAAAATACTTCTTTTCAACCCAAAAAATAGCTGTGATTTTTAGAATTGAAATATCAATATTTCATTAGTAACTCATGTTTGTCGTCCTCTATTTTTTATGTTCACATCAGTTTCCTGCCCAATCTCATTCACCGTCATTCACCTTCTGAATCATTATCTAATTGTCTTGGAATGACATGAATAAACTTTTCAATTCTTGTCATACATTCTTTTTGAAAAATAAGTTATCGAACCGTCTTCTAAGCAAAATGTACAACCATCTTCTTATTACAGAAAATATTACGTGAAAAAAAGATGTCACAATTTTGATTTTTTATTCTTTTATTTTGTAATATTTTAGTATTTTTTAGGTATACAATATTAACAATTTGAACTTTTATGTGAGTTTCTTAATGCAACAGTTAAATAATCAAAAAGAGCAACCTTTGGCACTGCTTTACGCTGTGATTGAAAAAAATGCCAATTTAATCGAAGCGTTTATGTGCCATCTCATTAATAAACAGCTTTTGCAACATATCAGCTCCATCCTAAAAGATGAACATTTACTTAAAGTGTTGTTGTTAGATTTTGTACGTGATCATAGCGAATACAATCTCTTGGTTTCAGAAATTCTCGAAAACCCACACGGAATGGATTTTTTATTAGTTGAGCTAGAGAAATTCATTATGCTTTCTGAGAAGGTTTTACTTCAAATTAAGTTTAAGAATTGACGCTTGCTTGAACTCACCTCTCGACGTGATTAAATTCTGCTTTAACCCCATAACTACTTTATCCGTAGAAAAATGGGATAAGTTAAAAATTTTAAAGTTTAAGTTGTAGCTAGCATTCTTTCCATATGCTTTGAAAGCATTTGGTAGTATTGGTTGGTTTTTGAAGTTGGAGTTACAAATTTTTTTCGACCATCAATTTGGTCTTCCGTGAGTTTGATATATCCTTTGGTTGCGAGGTTTTTTATTCTTCCATGAAGGGTGGATTGAGAACCATATTCTTTGAGGACGATTAAATCTCCCACTAACAATTGATTGCCTTGTGCTACGCGCAAGCTAATGTAATTTAGGAGTTGCTTTTCTTTATTATCTAACTCTTCACCCATGGTGATTCGATCGATGCTTTCTAAGCAATTTAAAAGACGAATAAATGTGGTATTTTTCATTATTATTTTTATATTTAATAATTAAATTGGTTTATTATAGGTTAATTATAGAGTTTAAAACAAGTTTTTAAAAAAATATCGCAATTAAATAAAATATCTTCTTAAATTATATATCCCTTTATTAACCTATTAAATTACAGCCCTTTTTAGAATGTGATGGCTCACAATCGATTTTATTTTATAGGGGCATTGATTTTTTTAATGTCCCCTTGACCATTTCTGAAAGAATTTAATATACCTTAGTTGTACATTGAACCAATGTCAATGTGAACCCAAGTTTGAGTTATCAGGTAAATGAAAATAATTTCTGAGATATAGCTCTTATTAACTACCCTTATTTTTTGTTCATTATCTCATTGGTTTGCGGGTAATATTTTTTCTAAAAGGAAATATCCTTATTTGCCCAATCTACACTTAAAAGAGTTTCGTGTATTTTTGCGACCGACTCTTCTTTAATTTGTTCGATTGCTTTTTCGATAGGGGCAATGATTTTCCTTGACATGAATCAAATCCATTCAAGCCGGTGGAAATTAAAACCATTGTCAACCGTAGGTTTGACGATCACAAAATAAGGCGATACATCGAAGTCTCTTGGAGTAATAAAGGATGAATGCAGTGGTTTAAATTGATTTCCTGTAATGACGTCAACCGGGGCAACTTTTCGAGATTTGATTAGCTGATAGGGCAAAATTGGATACTTTATACTTTCGAATGCCTGAGCAATAAGCGTTGAACAAATCGCTCTAGTCGGATCACCACTGCCCAACTCTAAAAGCTGTCTTCGGAAACGATGAGGTATTGGTGGATTAGGTAGAAAATATCTGACTAAGTCCACTATATTCTTTAAATCATACTGCATGCCAATCTTAGATAAAAGGAATTCAATTAATTTTTCTTTATCATTTTCATTCAGCCCTATAGGGCGACAAATTCGCGTATGTGAGCCTATGTATTTCTCTAGGCTTGTGAATCTAACACCTTCCAGCATATCTGCCTCTACCAAACAATTCTCTTGATTGCCGAGGGCGGGATGCTGTTGTATACCAACATAAATTGCAGAATGCGACCATGTGGAATGGGTAATGAATTTAATTGCCCCACTAATTCTGGTCGTTCCTTCTACTAATAAAACATCACCAGGAAGCAATGCGTCTTTTAATTGATGTGGATCTGATGGCGGAGAAGCAATATTGACATGAGTCTCTTTGTTTAGATAGCACGCTAATCTTCTTCCAATGTATCTAAAAATGGTGTGCATGAATATTTGTAATCATTGAAACCCAAATCATACCAATCGTCCATGACGATTGTCGTTTATGTCTTAACGTAGTAGGTCTATTTCAAATTTTTAGGATGATACAAATCATGTTCATCATTTATTCCGTTTTGTGTCGAAAAGAGGTTGGGGGCCTTTCAGCGGGTCAAGATGTTTCATCGGGATGTAGGGCTTTTTTAACTAACAATTGAAGATGTGGAATGACTTCTTTTTCAAACCATTGGTTTTGTTTAAACCAGCGGTTATTTCGGGGGCTAGGGTGGGGTAGTGGGATCGCATTTGGCAAATAATTTTTCCAATTTTGCACGGTTTCAGTTAAATTCTCTTTATTTTTAGTATGTAAGTGCCAGGCTTGTGCATACTGTCCAATTACGAGGGTAAGGACAATATTTGGCAGTTTTGCTAAAAGCGAAGCTCTCCAAGTCTGCGCACATTCCGTGCGAGGTGGTAAATCCCCTGATTTTCCTGATCCCGGAAAACAAAAACCCATAGGGACTAATGCGATCTGCTTTTCATCATAAAACACGTTTTTATCTAAAGCCAGCCAACTTCTTAAACGTTCTCCACTTGGATCATTAAATGGAATACCTGTTTCGTGAACTCTAGTTCCAGGCGCTTGACCAACAATCAATATCTTGGCTGAAGTACCCACTTGAATAATAGGCCTTGGTCCTAAAGGTAAATGATCTGCACATAATGTACAAGCCCGAATATCTTTTACAAGAACAGCAAGTGTTTGTTGTCTCATCCCTAAAGATGCTGACATCTAAAGAAGTTTTTCTGTGAGCTAGTGTAATTACGACTCTGCTAAACCCCTTCTACAATGCGGATATCTCTCTGTGCTGCATTTCCAAGAGCTTGCAATGCCTCAACATAAGCCGCTGAATCGTGCGCAGCAATGGCCTTAGCGACACTTTCAAACTCAATAATCACAACACGTTGGTGAAGACCAATTTCATACACATGTGTTGGCATACCGCGCACAATAAATTTTCCTCCAGCAGCTAAGATAGCTGGTCCAGCAAGTAAGGCGTATGCTGCCATTGCCTCAGGGTTTGTAATGGAGTGGTAGGTTGCAACCCAATATGCTTTAGTCATTTTATTGTCTTCGTTGGAAAATTAAAACTCTATATTATCTGAGATCTTCATATTCTTCTATGGTTTTTATTTCTCCTTTGATATCCTTTGCCTTTAATTAATCATATCAATCTTAAAGAGTACATCATTGACCCGTCACAATTTTTACTAAATTGACTGATACCCCAAACAAATGCCAATATTTTTTTATTGGACCAGGCTTTCAGAATTTAAAATAATGGTAAATTAAAGCAATCAACTGACAAAGTTGCTTCTCTTTCAAGGAAAACGTATGCAATCCAATGATTACACTCCACCCAAAGTTTGGACTATGGATCAACCCAACGGTGGGCAGTTTGCTGGAATCAATCGAGCGACAGCAGGCTCAAGAGAAGAAAAGCAGTTACCAGTAGGTCGGCATCCTTTGCAACTTTATTCGATGGGTACGCCAAATGGTGTAAAGGTAACAATTATGCTCGAAGAGCTTCTAGCACTTGGTCATACAGGCGCTGAATATGATGCATGGTTAATTAAAATTAGCGACGGAGATCAATTCGGATCTGATTTTGTAAAAATTAATCCAAACTCTAAAATTCCCGCCTTACTTGACCGTAGCACATCTGTACCGATTCGCATTTTCGAATCTGGTTCTATATTGCTTTATCTTGCTGAAAAGTTTGATGCTTTTTTACCAAACACTCTTGAAGCACGCACCGAAACGATGAATTGGCTATTTTGGCAAATGGGGAGTGCTCCCTACTTGGGTGGTGGTTTTGGTCAT
>Ga0007809_10001034_pt1 | contig 11721 bp, 17 predicted proteins | sample CryBogCBE02Aug07_FD_60383 | JGI IMG/M metagenome (GOLD analysis project Ga0007809, IMG submission 60383) | Freshwater microbial communities from Crystal Bog, Wisconsin, USA - CBE02Aug07 | ecosystem: Environmental > Aquatic > Freshwater > Lake | place: Crystal Bog, Wisconsin, USA | collected...
GTCCCCTAAATAATAAATGGAAGAATACAAAGAAAACCTCGAAGAATACTTCATGAAATTCGTAGTCAAATCAAAATGTATTTATCCTGATATGGATGATTGTTGGTATTGGGCTGGATTGCAATTTTCTCATTCTCTTGGATCTTCAATTAATTACGGCGGAATAAGACCATTTAAAAATTCACGAAGAAGAGTTAAGGCCCATCGCCTTTCGTATCAATTATTCCGTGGAAGCTTGACCTCCTCACAAAACATCAATCACAAATGTGATACTAAATATTGCGTGAATCCTAACCATCTGGAAATTGGAACACAAAAACAAAACCTTTTAGATTATCACAGGCGTTACAAACCCTTCATCAACCAAGCTTCCACCGAGCAAGATTAATTCAAAATTATAAATTATGTGAAATATACATAAATGCAACCATCTCTGTATAATTCTGGCAACGACGTAACCACACGTCCATCCTCGACGGCCTTGTTGGTTTTAGATAGTGCCGATCGTGCTTACTACAACGAATACCAAGCATTAAATAATTTAGGGCCAACAATCGGCGGTGAATACCAAGTTCGGTCTAATGTAGGTGTTTTACCAGTTCAAGACCAACCCTACAACAACTTTCGTATTCAAAAGGCCCAACCACTCTTACAAGGTGGCTTTTCAAGAGTGAATCTTGTGGAACTAACATACAACTTCAACTTACCAAACGTAAATGATTACACAAACTACTTTTATTTCAACGCTGGGTCATTCAGTCCTGTAAATGTTCCTGCTTTTTATTATAAGGCAGTTGTTCCTAATGGATATTACAGCGGCACATCTCTCGCCACTGCGGTTCAAACTGCTATGAATACTGCTGCAACTGGATCTGGTTTAACTTTTACAGTTGCTTACGATTCCTTGACTGGCGGTTTTACATTTACAGAAACATCAGTATCCACAAATACCGTTTCATTATCTAACTTTGATCCTTCCACAGAAATCGGTGCATCTACCGTTACTTCAACTGGATTATTAGATGTTATGGGTTTCAATACTGGAACAAATTATTATTATTGTATCAGTTACGATAGTGTAAAGTTCCCAAACAAGAAAACCGTTGGTGCAACTCTTCTTTACACCAAGTATATCGATTTTGTAAGCAACAAACTCACATATTATCAAAAAGTTACAGACCAAAATTCTCGTAGAAACGGCGGATCAAACGTTATTTGTCGTCTTTACTTAACCGATAATACAGCTTTACCAAATGAATTCAGCCCATCACCTTACATCATTACACGTCAGTTCAATAATGCAAAATCTATTCGTTGGGATAAAAACACCGCAATCGACTGGTGCGATATTTCTTTGTTAGATGATTCAGGAAGACCATTATACTACAACAATCAAACATTAATGTCTGGCGACTTCCAAATTACTTTTCTTGCAAGTGAAGATTAAAGATGAAAGCGTCGTTTGAAATCAGTAATAGACCCTCTTAATGTAGGCTTGTTCCAAAGTATCCAGCGGCTTAATGCCCCTGCAGTCAAAGGATTATCCCAATTTTCTTTTGCGTGTCTCTGCAAATATCTTTCTTTATGATCTTCTCGTTCTTCTTTTGGAAATGTCGTAAAGTCTTTATACCCAGCTGCTCCAAATCTAATTACTTTTTCCCTTCCATTATCAAGAAGAAAATGTGCTTGCAACTTCTTCTTGGGGTTCGTTGAGGGAACTATTTTTACTAACTTCATTATAATATGGATATAAATTATCATATCCCAAAGAAATGCATTTGTGGTCTTGACTTCAAAGATAATATCCCATTAACTCATTTCCATTCGAATCAACACAATTTCTTTTTGGCTGACCGAAGAAGGGAATTAAGGGAACTCAATATCTCTCGTGGGTATTCTTTCAAGGGGGATTGTGAAATATGCAAATTAACTAATCTAAAAGACTTAGACCGTCACAATCTAACCAATTTTCATCTTCGTCGTCTGGATAGTTTCCAAACGCATCAATATATAAAAGATAAAGTATTACAACACAAAAAATCCCTACAATCATTATAACTTAATGCTTAAAATTGTTCGTATGATGGAACGAACGTTAAGCACGCATGACTATATAGCTTTTTTAGTGCAATTCATCTCGTCATTAAAAAAGTGATAGATAATCATTTTGATTATTTCTTTTTAGGGATTTTGTAACCCATTTTTCTGGCGTGAGCTATATTTAATGCAGTCATCTGTTTCTTGGCTTGTTCCATAGTTAAAGGATCTTTACTATGATGCGTTCCGTCTTCTCCTACAACCCAATACAAGTCCCGTTTCGGTGCTTTTCGAAGTTTATACATTTATAATACTATCACGAAAGTTTTTTGCTTCTTCTAATGTTTTGAATGTTTTATAAATATCCATATACTTGTTATTAATTTTTACCTTATATGTTGGAGTTTTTTGTCTTAAACTTATAACCTTGCTAATAAATAATTCATTTAGTTTATTATGCTTTCTTGAGTTCTTTTCTAAATCTTTATTCAACGCATTTTCTTTTGGCGAAACCCATCGTAGATTTGATGCGTGATTGTTCTCTTTGTTTCTATCTATATGGTCTATTTCAAGTCCTTCTTCTGTTGGAGCAGGTAAGAATAATTCCCCAACAATACGATGAACTCCACATTTACGAGACCCTGCTCCTCCTATCCGTGTATATTTATAACCTGCTCCTGCAAACCATTGTTTTAGTTCTCTTCCTGTTTTACTATTACGAACACGACCATCAATACAGCATTCATATATATCGTTTATTTTCAACCACATTTGCTTTATTAAGTTATTGTCATCTAAACATCTTTTAAAACTTATTTCCAATCTAACTATAAATGCCAAACATTTCCCCTTTAATATCTTCACGAGCAGATAATACGAGTTTGTATGCTCTTGCAAATGCGAACCCAATTACTCAAATTGAAGAAACCGATGTTATTGGAACTCTTACTCGTGCTAATCCCGAAGTTTCAACTACTTTTGCTTATCCTTTTAAAACAGGAGTTTATTACATTCAGGTAGAAGTGGATTTGAACGCAACCGTAAATGCTACGGCAGGGGATTTAATTTATTGTGCCTTCGCTCAAAGTGGCGGTTCAGGTAATCAAGTCATTCAATCTACAAACGCAACTGGTATTACATCAGGAAACTCAATACGCATTATGCTTACTGGATACATTAACACGACCCAAAACGGTCTTCCCTTAACAATAGTCGTTGGATCTTATTTAATTGGGGTTGATAGTTCCTACGATGTTGTGCTTCCTGCCGATAATTACATTTTTATTCAACAAGTTGCTTAAACCAAAATTCATTTGAAGAAATCTTCTAAATAGAATACATAAAAATGCCAAACATCTCTCCCTTGGTTACTTCTCGTGCAGATAATTCAAGTTTATTCGCTCCGGCTACTACTCCCGATTTTCCTGTTGGTGTAGCTAATAACCTTTCTTGGACTGGAACAGGTTTGAACGGAACTTATCTTGCTACTATTACCGTTCCAAGTGTGACTACTAATACTTTGGTTCAAGCAACCATCAGCGTTAACCCATCAGGAGGCGATTTCACTGATGCCGTGAATTGCTGGCTTGTTTCCTGTTATTGCGGAGCTGGTGCAATTAACTTTATTGTAGCAGGTAATCCTGCTTCTCCTTCTCGTTTCCCAATTGTATGGTCTGTGGTTCAACCTTAAACAGTTAAAGTAACTACGCAAGTTGCTTATGACTTAATCTGGTTCTAAACACTTCACAATTAATCGAATCAATAACAATAAAGTGATGGTCTTTTGTCATCTCACGATACATCTTGATCTTATCTGCCAGTCGCATACGTGACGGAAAATAAGAAATCAAATACGATTTAATGACTTGTTCGACGGAAGCATCGCTATTCAAATAACCTAAAAACACATAGTTAATATTTCCACGTGTGATATTGTTAAAAATAGTTAATGATTGCCCTGTAATCATGCCTGAAATTCGAGAATTACGATAAATGGTTAAAAGCTTCTTTAATTCCACATCATTCTTCACGGTCACGCAATCATCTAAAATATGCAGAAATTCGTAATGGTTGTCGGTCCGTTTATTTATCTTGTAAGATTCACTTACCAATTCTGGCATATACTCACTTGCCAAGGCCACTTTATCTTTGTATGATTTGTAAATATGTGCTTGGGCTGACGCTGTATGCAAAATAGTAATGTGATTCTTGAAAACATTTTCGTATAAATAATTCATCAACGTGGTTTTTCCTGATCTGGTTGAACCCATCAATAAACAAGATATTCCATGTTCCCTTGAAGGAAGTTTCAACGTTTCAATATCTCTAAAAACAATTTCCGTCATATTTAATAAGAATGGATAATAATTTTTTACGTCAGTTTCTACAAGCTCGTGCATCGACCGTAGAACCCAAAACGAAATCAACTGCCAAGACCGTAAGGAATGGTGCCAAAGAAATGCCAGAACCCACAGGCATGTCAATACAAACCATCATCGAAGAATTACCAGATAAGAAAGCTGTGTTGGAATACTTCAAGCAAAGAATAAAGAATATTGAAGACGAAGAATTTGAAGAATAACAATAATCTAACTCTTAAACAAGAATGGATAAGATTATTACTAAATTAATACCCTTACCCACGTTAGTGAATGATCCGCCTGATTACGAACCTTATATACCGCCACCCCCTATTGTAGATGGTAAGTTCCAGTTTATACCATTAAATAATAATTTACCTACTATTGTTCCTGAACCACAATACCAAGGCGGAGTGTATGAACCAGAAAAAAATGTTATTGTAGAACCTATTACCAAATTAATTACAAATAACGTTGTTGCCCCAGACGTAGAATTATTAGATTTCGTGCAACCAGCAACCGAAGGGATTGTAGGTATTTCCCCAAACATTACCTACGCTGGCCCACATCCTTTATTTTTATTGGATGGTGCGACTGGTTTGGGAGCTGATTGGAGTTTATACAAAGCCCAGCAACAAGTAGATTATAATAGTTACGGAATTACAGGATTAGGGAACGTGTATATGAACGGAGGAATTACAGGTGTAGGGGATATTAGTATGAATAATGCGAACATTACTGGTTGCAGTTCTATAAAAATTGATAATCAAATTCTTACAGCTGACCCAACGGATCTTTTATTAAATGGTGTTCCTATTGCAACTATTAATAATTTACCAAATATCGAAGAATGGGCTGAGTATGATGCTTTGGCGGACTTGCAGTTAAATGGTGCAGGGATTTCAGGTGCCCCCTTTGGAGTAACAGGATCTAAATATTATGGCTTCAATACTGGTTCGACTTTGACTGCTACGGCAAACACTTTATTTTTTAATGGGTCGGCTATAGGAGGCACAGGATACACAGGCGTAAGTTTATGGAGCACTTACCCTATGGTTCATAATTTATCGGCAAACAATTATAGTATTACTGGCGTTAGTGGAATTAGCGGAAATAGTGCAACATTCAATACCATAAGTGGAACAACAGGAAACTTTACGAATGTGAATACTACGAACATCAACGGAACGCCTTATGTTCCAACATCCAACTGGGCCCAGACGCCTGCCAATCATCAAGTCCAGCTTGCTGGAAATAGTATTGCATCAGGAGGCGGAAACAACGTAGAACTCGACGCAGACCAAAAGATTATCATGAATACTACCGTGAGTGATATAGATTTAACAACTGGATACAGCATAGCAGGGGAACGAGCAAACATAAACGAAACTGCTGGTATTGTGAATTTAACCGCAGATAAGGGAAACTTTGTTTTATCACCTTCGGCAATTAACTTAACTGCATCCAACGGCCAATACGGAAACATTACTTTAACTGCTAATGGAAGTAGCACCACAGGAAGTAACGGAGTTGTGAATATTATTGCGAACGCTGGTGTTGTAGCCGAAACAGGGTTAGGAAGCGGTGGAGCCGTAAATATTGTAGCAAACACAGATAAGTTATTGAAAAGTTTGACTTCGGCGTGCCGTATGTTCGCTGAAAGTGTTGAATTGTATGCTGGTGTTTTTACTCCAAAGGCATCGTTAATTGGAGAATTGTATTTATACGGTCAAGCAGGAGCACAATTAGTTTCTTCGGTCTTGCCCCCTGCATTTGCCCCAAGTCCTTTAACTGTGTATTTGTATGGGGATCAAGGTGTTGTGTCAGGAAGCGATATGTATGTGTATAGAAGCATTAGACCATATTGGAATGGCATTACGAACCCGACTGCCTTGACTGTTATGGGTAGAACCATTTTGGGAGTAGATTACCCTGTATATTTGGAAATCGTTGGGGGCATTATATTCAGTAATCAAACCGTAGCTCAAATTTTAGGATGTAAGACCTTCACAGGTAATAATACTGCTATGACTGGTATTAATTCTATACAAGTGGCAGATGTGAATGTGACTGGGTCTGCGGCCTTGAATAGTGTAACAACGAACACAATTGTTTCTGCAACTTCCAACTCATTAACTCTTTCTGGTGTAAGTGCCATTAGTGGAAACGCAATTGGTATTAACTCTGGATCTGGAACAATCACTTTACAAGGAGCAGAAACCGACTTATTATCAACCAATACATTCATCACAAAGGCACAAATAACTACTTTGGATGCAACTACGATCAATAATGTGAGCGGTTCGAATGTTGTGATGCCTTGTAAGAGTTTGAATGCTACATTTGGAGCTGTTGCATTAACCATAGCACCTATCGTCGTGTATCAAAGTGGCGACTTAACATGGAACTGGAACAACATATCAAAGCTGGGAACATCAACGTCTATTACCGTTGGAGTTGATACAGTTGGAACATACGCTTTCGCTATGCGATTCTTGGTTGGTTCTACTTCTTATAATTTGAATACTTACACTTTGGATAGTCCCTTTGTTGCGAACAGCGGTGCTTATAATGGTGTGAGTGTTGTGAGTGCAACGTTGAATGATTCATTTAATAACACAATCGCAAACGGATCAACGTATAAGATCATCGTGTATATGTGGTGCGGAAGTGTAAGCACGGCAAATACGACTGGGGCAAAACTGAACTTCAATTTTGTTTCTTCACAATCTTTATAAAAAAATAAATGTTGGAATAGAACATAACAAAAATGTCTGTGTCTATGAAGGATATGCGAAGTGCCTTGAAGAAATTACGTGCCGAACATTCAGGCAAGGCCATCAGTAAGATGAGTATGGAAGAAGTTGCCAAGGAAATCCAACACCACGAAGATGCTTGTAAGCATCGTGAAATGCACGAAAAGAGAATGGCAGCTTTGAAGAAGGCACGTGAATCACGTATGAAGAAAGCAGAAGAAAAGAAAGAAGAACCAAAGAAGGCAAAGAAACAAACTGCAAAGGATAAAGAAGATGAAAAGTTAGGCGAAGAAGTCGAAACCATCAAGAGCCGAATGTCAAAAAAAAAGTCAAGCCAGTAGATTTACTAACCAAAGATGAACTGATAAAAATTGTGAAGAAGAGTGGATGCAAGATGCTGGAAAACTACGATGTAGAAAAAGATAGTAAAGATGGTATTATTAAACATCTTAAAGCTTCTTGTTGCCCTGTGTTAAGAAAACTTTGTGAGATTTAACCCATTCTAAAAACTTAACGTAACCTTGTTTTTGTTTCAGTTTCCATTGGTTAAATTTTTCTATATATAAATGTTGTTTTCTCATTTGTATATAGAGTAGAATAATGGAGCTGCCCTTGGCAGAAGTAAAAGTCGTAGTTGGAAAAAGCGGAAGAAAATGGAATTACTTAAAATGTTCCGTATGTGGAAAATGGGTAATGGCTACTTACGTGGGAAGGCATCGGCGGAAGCATTCTGGAAAGGTAGTAAATGGTTAATCTTGTCACCATCTTGTTCTTTGATGTTTGGGGTCAAATCTATATTTATATCGAAAGCTTCCCTTTTACAACATCGTGATGCAATATGAAAATGCCGAAAGGTCATGTAAATAGCATACACAACGCCAATAATTCCAGTTCCAATACCAACAGTAGATCCAATTGTGTTATAATCCATTATACTTATATTTTAATATTTACTGATTTCAATTTTCTTTTTTCTTTGGGTTTAGGTTTATTATACTCTGCAATTTCCTTTCTTGCCTTATTACGTTCTTGGGTTTCTTCTTCGACTTTACGAAGCTGTTTTATTGCCTTTGGTAAAGGATGCATTATATCTTTGACTTCTTCGTAAGAAGGCGTGTTCTTTTTTGGGATGGCCCAAACGTTAATGTGAGGTGCTTGGAGTTCTGCGTTTTGCATATTCCAAACTTTTAATGCTTGTATCCACTTCATTTATTTAGTGAAGGTAAATTATACTTTCATTAAATAATGATTTCATTAAATAATGATTCATAGAGAACATATATTAAAAAAGTTGGGATTAGATGTAAAAAAACATCATTCCATCGAAGAACTTGCAAAGGTTACTGGTATTCCCTTGAATGTATTGCAACAAGTATATAATAGAGGTATTGGAGCTTACAAAACAAATCCAACGTCGGTAAGAATGTTAGGAACATTTAAAAAGAATGTGAATGCTCCTATGAGTATGAAATTAAGTAAAGAGCGTTGGGCTATGGCACGTTTATATAGTTTTCTTGATAAGAACCCAGCACACGATAATGACTTGAAAAAAGGGTTAAAGTATTTCAGTTAAAAGATACTTTGAAAGTTCCTTGCTTAACAATTACTTTATCCGTTGCACCTTCGTGTTTTTTGTGTTTCTTTGAACGCTGGTGAATGAGGTAATATTTTGGGTCTATCTTAGAACCACACGCACACTCTACCTTTTTCATTTAGTTTTTAGGCGAGATATTATTGTATATGCTTCACGGCACTTCGTAAGGTAATCGATGTCTTCTTCTGCTATGTAGTATGATTTGACTTGATCCCCTTGCAGATTGTAAATTGTTCTGGCGTAAGCTGGTTTGAAATGTTTTAAATCTTCTGGGTCAATATCTTGGGACTTGAATTGGTATTGATTGAATATTTCTTTTTCACGTAATTCATTATCTATACAGATCATCGGCACGTCTGGATCTTCTATTGTTTTATTTAATCTTTTCAACATAAGATTATTGTAAGCATCTACGGTTGAGTTTCGGTATGCAATAATGACTTCGGCTTCCCATGGTTTCTTGGTCGAATGTTTGAGTAATTCTTGTTTGAGGAATTCTGGATTTTTGGAGTTTATTAAGGCATCATAGTATTGTGTTGTGAAATGATTACGCCAGTTGGTATTCATTACTTCTTGATTACGGAATAACCAATTAAGGAAGTCAGGGGAGTTATATGGTGATGCTTCATTTACAGGTAAAAGCTGGTTAAAATCGCCGAGGACTATAAGTTTCTTTTTGAGTAAGAAACCTTTGAATAATAGGTCCCACATAGATTTATCAAGGATGCCGCATTCTTCGACTATCCATATTTGTTCGGTTGGTATTAGATTTTTGAAGTTGTAGTATTGAAGGACTTGGGAATTCAAATTGTCTTGACGGTGTTGTGTGAGTGCAGAATGTTTTGACGAAAGAACAATTGCGTCTTTTTGGTATAAATTATGTTTAATGTGATACGATTTACCATTACCAGCATAACCCAGAATAATCGTATTATTGTTTGGTTGTTTCTGTTTCATGGTAATAATAGGATGTGTGCGGTCAAAGATGTTTGCGGTTGATTCTTTGTAGTTTGAAAGTTTCCATCCGTCAAGATCTTTTGGGTTAAGGTTAGATGTGATTGATGATTTGTAGAATGTGATTGAATCTGTATTGATTTGGATTATATCTTCGGCTGTTAAGTTGAGGTCTGCCATACGATTGTAGATAAGACGTGCGACGTAATCTTTGATTTGGATTGCAATAGGTCTTCGGTTATAAAGGTTCTTTACGGTTTGTTCGTTGGAACGTTGGAAATGGTAATCGTTGATTGTTGGTATGAGTTCGTGTTTTGGGTCACGTTCGTCTGGCGATACTAATGTTACGTCGCTGGATATAGAAATTGTTGGAGCTTTTTGGTATGCACCGATAGTTCGTGTTGTGATTTTCTTGAATACGTCTTCTGGCACACGTTCGTAAAGGTCTTGAATAATGAATTTGTAGATGTTTGCATGTTTCTTACATTTGATTCGTTCTGTGACCGTGAATTCAAATTTACCATGGCAGAACTTAATGTGTTCGCCTGCATATATATCTTGTTTAGGCATGAGGATGTTAGGGAATTTAGGTGATGCGACGTATAAGGCATTTTCAATTATTTCGTCTTTTTCAATATTTATTGATTCTATTGGGTTTGTTCGGTAATCAGTTGTTAAGAGGTGTGGAAGGTTCTTTAAAGCTGATGCGTAACATTTATTCTTATCGTGTGTTTCGATTTCCCTTGTTTCATCCATTTTCTTGTTGTAGATGAATGCAGATTTTTGGAACTCTATGGGAAAGAACGAAAGGTATTGCGACGATTTCGTTTGAGTGTATAAAGATTCAATAATATCAAGAATATTCGTGAATCGTATGAATGGTGTGATCTGGTCTTCTAAACCGTATAATTTAAGAACATTCAAGCATTCTTTATAATCATCATTTACGAAGTAAAGTGTGTTTTCGTGTATGAAGCTACTTGGTTCATCGTTGTATAATTTGATTTCTGCTGGTAAGATGTTGTTATTTAAGAGTTCCTTGAACTTATCTTTGATTTCCTGTTGAGTGCATAAAGTTTCTTTGATGACCTTTTTGGGTCTTTCTTCGAGTATCTTGTTTTTGATTGGGTAAATATGATTATTGTAGGATAGAAAGATTAAGGAACGGAACTTGGATGATGGATTTATTGGATGATGCTGTGCGATTACGTTTTTATGTATATCGTATGCGATCATACGGATTTTGAAATGCGTGCAGAATTCCAGTAATTCGTTGATTGTTACACCGTCTATATTACCGAGCTTTCCAATAGGGTCTTTTTTCTGTTTGGAAATAAGTGGGAACGTATTACGAAGATGTGTTTTAACGCAGTTCTCCGTTGATGGTTTGATTTTGATGACGTTATTGAAAAGGTTGATTGAAAGATCTAATGGCTGTTGTTCTCTCATACGCATGTTTCCTATATCGTATTGACGGACTGAATCGTTATTACGTATAATCACACGTGAATCTAAAAGGGTGTAAAATTCTATGTTGAAGTATTGTTGAATTCTTCGGTCTATTTCGTCTTGCAAGTTATTGCCTTGATACTCAAAATTAAACGTGTAAGTTCTTGTATCTGTGCTTAATTGAATTCTTACGCTGACGGATATGAATGATAAGGTTGGGACTACGTCTTGTGCGTTGAAATCTACTTCACGTTCGGTTTGTCGTGGTGGAGCTACTCTGCGTAATTGGGTTAGAAGGTTGGGTCTGGTTCTTATTTCTTGTAATACTTGGTTCATTCGAGGACGGACGTTACGTAATGCAACATCTCTCATAATCCCTTGAAGAACGTTTTGGTAGGGGCGGCGGAGTATATCTTGGAACACTCGATCCATTTGTGTATGGCCCAGAAAATTTAGTGGCCGTGATCTATCCATTTTTTAGGGGGTGTGCTATACTATTGTATTGTGATATTCGTTTAAACGTTTTTTGATCCGTTTTTGGGGGCGGCCTATACGTTTTACGTCGATTTTG
>Ga0007809_10001039_pt1 | contig 11686 bp, 10 predicted proteins | sample CryBogCBE02Aug07_FD_60383 | JGI IMG/M metagenome (GOLD analysis project Ga0007809, IMG submission 60383) | Freshwater microbial communities from Crystal Bog, Wisconsin, USA - CBE02Aug07 | ecosystem: Environmental > Aquatic > Freshwater > Lake | place: Crystal Bog, Wisconsin, USA | collected...
TATCAAAAAGATCAGGAGCCGCAGGACGAATTGATAGTCTTTGAAGGTAAATAAGAGCAAAGAAATGAAAATATAGAGTTGCCAATCTATCGCCATGTACCAAACTCCAACAGAGATCGACTCAAAGCCTAATATTTTTTGCATAAAAAAAACATGGGCAAGGATTTGGGTAAAGGTCTCAGGTCCACCGATGTACTCTTCATAGTGGACAGAGCGTGCAAGGGATGCACAAATCATGGTGATGGCGAGTGTGACGATATAGCTTGGAACGAGTCTTAAATAGCGATTAATCACCGTTTTAAAAAAGCCAATTTTTTCTAAGGTTCGAGAGAGGTTTTTACAGCTAAGGTAACCGCCGATGACAAGAAAAATTTGAACGGCATACCTGCCGTAATCTCCAATGAATTCCATATATCGTGGAAAAATTTCATATACTTTGAAAGGAATAATTCCATAATTGCTCAGATGATGCAAGATAATGATCTGAACAGCGATGGTTTTTAAGAGATCAACAACAAAGTAATGATTGTTAAAATTTGCGGACGTTTTGGACATGTTCAAATACACGAGAACGAATCAGCGATTGTATCCGATTCATTCTGAGTTGTGCTGCACATTTCTGTATTTAGTTGAGATGAAAATCCATCAATCGCGCCACTTCGTTTTTTGAACCGAGCATCACCGCAACTCTTTCATGAAGTTTTTGGGGCGTGATCTCCAAAATACGTTGCGTACCATTAATCGCTGCACCACCTGCTTGTTCAATGAGAAAGCTCATCGGATTGGCTTCATACATCAGGCGCAATTTACCTGCTTTTTCAGGTTCACGTTGATCCCAAGGATAAAGGAAGATTCCACCTCGAACAAGAATACGATGCACATCAGCCACCATTGAGGCAATCCAGCGCATATTAAAGTTCTTATTTCTTGCCCCAGTTGCTCCAGCAATACATTCCGACACATATTGCTGAACTGGAGGTGCCCAATGGCGCATATTTGACATATTAATAGCAAACTCCTGCGTATCAGAAGGAATATGGAGATGCTCGGTCGTTAATAAAAACGTTCCAGAGTCTTGGTTCAAGGTAAACATAGCAACACCTAAACCTAGCGTCAGTACGAGTATGGTTTGTGGACCATAAATGACGTATCCAGCTGCGACCTGTTGCGAGCCTTTTTGCAAGAAATCTGCCTCGGTTGGCAGGCGCTCTGGATTGCTTTTTAAAACTGAAAAGATGGTGCCAATCGATACATTGACATCGATATTGGATGATCCATCCAAGGGGTCAAACAATAGCAGATATTTCCCAGGATTTTTGGCGACAATGATGGTATCCATTTCCTCTGAGGCCATGCCTGCTAATTGACCAATTGAGGTATCCATATTAATTAAAATCTCATTGGCAAAAACATCCAATTTTTGCTGTGTTTCACCTTGAACATTATCTGTTCCAGCCGAGCCAAATAGATTGTCGATTGCACCTTGTTGAATGGTCCGATTGATCCTCACACATGTATGCGCAACGTGCGCAATCAGATCCAACAGATCGCGATCAATTGATTGATGTTTGGAGCTGTCGAGGAATTGAGATAAGCTTTGGCGTGGGCTGGTCATGGTGCGGAAAAATTAAGTAAGGGATTTGTGGATAACTTCGGACACATCACCTGAGAGCTGGTGACTTGCCGCTTGCTTTAAGTGTTCTTGCATGAGTTCTTGATAGGGAGCATCGCATTTTTTCCATCGATCAACTGCCCTAGCCAAACGCGCTGCAACTTGGGGATTGATTTTGTCAAGTTCTAAGAGGTTTTCAAGCCAGAATGCATATCCCGCACCAGATATTTCATGAAACCCAGCCAGGTTACTCATGCAAAACGCATGAATCAGACTGCGAGCCCGGTTGGGATTGCGGATCTGAAAGGCAGGATGCTGTTTGAGTGAGCGAATCTGCTCAATCAGGTTCTTAGCGGAAGTTGGATCTTGCAGGGCTTGGATCGTGAACCATTTATCAATCACTAAATCATCACCTTCAAATTGTTTATAAAAACGATCTAAGCATTCTTGCGCTTGGGGTGCGCCATATTGAACTACGGCATTGAGTGCCGCGATGCGATCGGTCATGTTATTACAAGATTGGAATTGCTCGAAGGCGATTGCAGAGCCCTCAGCGAGATTGGTCTCAAGCATCATGTGGAGCGCAAAATTTTTCAGTGATCGCTGACCTGCCTGTTGAGGTCCTGAATTATACGTTTCGTTGGTGCAGTGCGATTGATAGAGGTCGAGCCAGAGATGCTGCAGGCTTTTTGCCATGGCATGACGAAAATCATTTCTTGACTGGTGAATGCGAGCAGGATTAATTGACGCAACTTGCTCATACAAATAGGATTCTGCAGGTAAAGTAAGAATCAGTTCTTTAAACGCAGGGCTTAGGGCATTATTTTTGAGAATATTTTCCCAAACCGTGACCAATTCTGCACTGGGTAACTCCTGTTCGAGGATTGCCTGGAGGGCGATTTTTTGTCCAGCTTCCCACTGATTAAATGGGTTGTCATCATGACCATAGAGATAATAAAGCTCCTCTGATGATTGTTCGAAGTCTAAAATAATGGGCGCAGAAAAATCGCGATTGATCGAAAGAATGGGTTTTTGTGGAATCTCTTTTAGGATCAGTTGCTTCGTCTCGCTCTTGAGTTCGATCAACCATTCTTCTGTATCTTCGTTGGGTAAAAGTAATTTTGTTTTGAGAGGAATGTGAAAGTTCGGTTTTACCTCTTGCCCGGGGCTTGGCAAACTCGACTGGCGCAAATTGAGGGTGTACTCTTGCTTCAGTGAATCATAGCTTTGAGTGACATGAACCCGTGGCGTGCCAGCATAGCGATACCAGTTTTTGAATTGCTCTAAGTCCATTTGATTTGCATCAGACATTGCGGCTACAAAATCATCACAGGTGACTGCTTGTCCATCATGCCTTGCAAAATACAATTGCATGCCTTTCTGAAAACCATCCTCACCTAAAAGAGTATGTTGCATCCGAATAATTTCAGCGCCTTTTTCATAGATCGTCACAGTATAAAAATTATTGATCTCTTCATAGCTTTCAGGGCGGATTGGATGCGCCATGGGACCTGCATCTTCTGGAAATTGGATTTGTCGAAGTACGCGCACATCCTCAATACGTTTGACAGCCCGTCCAGAGGGTGATCCCATTAAATCGGCAGAAAATTCTTGATCACGAAAGACGGTTAAGCCTTCTTTTAATGAAAGCTCAAACCAAGTTCGGCAGGTTACACGATTGCCAGTCCAATTATGAAAGTATTCGTGCCCAACAACACTTTCAATATTTGCAAAATCAGTGTCAGTGGCTGTTTGTTGATCGGCTAATACATATTTTGTGTTGAAAATATTTAAGCCTTTGTTTTCCATTGCCCCCATATTGAAGTCACCCACTGCAACTATCATAAAGCGATCTAGATCAAGCTCTAAACCAAAACGTTGCTCATCCCAATGAATGGCTTTGATCAAAGAGTCCATCGCAAATTGTGTTTTCGCAAGATCTTGGGCCCGCACCCATACTTGCAGGAGTTTTTTCTTGCCATCGGCTGTTTGGATGGTTTGTTCCAAGGCTTGCAATTGACCAGCGACGATCGCAAAAAGATAACATGGCTTTGGGAAAGGGTCATCCCACAAGGCAGTATGAAAGCCATTGTCGAGGTCTTTTGACTCGATAAGATTGCCGTTCGACAACAATACAGGATAGCTTGCTTTAAGTGCCGTCAATCGAACTTGGAACGTCGAAAGCACATCGGGTTGATCCAAGAAATACGTGATTTTCCGAAAGCCCTCAGCCTCACATTGGGTGAAAAAGTTCCCACCAGAGACGTACAGCCCCATCAGGCTTGTATTTTCGGCAGGGCGATTGGCACATATGATGCGTAACTGACCTTGTTCGGGTAGCCCATGTAACACCAGTTCTTTCGCTGTGAGCTCGAAAGTTGTGAAAGGTGCTTGGTTCAGCTCTAAGGAAATGAACTCCAGATCTTCACCTTTAAGGTGTAAGGAGCCTGATGAAAGTCTTTTAAAATCAATTGTGGAGCTTACAATTGTTTTATTTTGATTGAGTTGAAAATCAAGTAAGACAGCCGAAAAGGCAAAATTTGGTGGGCGGTACTGATTACGATAAAAGGTGAGGGCGGGGTTTTCTGAGCTCATTTAGATATTGTATTGCTTCTAGGGTAACAAGATGATTGCCGAATTCTGAAAAATGTGGCAAAAAGATGTCATCATAGTTAAATTCTATGGATTTTAATTAAAAATACAATTTAACTATTTAAAAAAAGCCTTCTAAAATGGTTTATCGCTTCAAGAAGATCCTTGATTTGATAGTAGCGTTTTTTCAACCAACTAGGAGTATTTATGTCAACTTTAAAAGGTACTAAAACAGAACAGTGCTTGAAAGATGCCTTTGCTGGCGAATCTCAAGCAAATCGTCGTTATTTATATTTCGCGAACAAAGCCGACGTAGAAGGACAAAATGATGTTGCAGCATTGTTCCGCTCGACAGCTGAAGGTGAAACTGGACACGCTCACGGTCATCTGGAATTTTTAGAGCAGTCTGGTGATCCTGCTACTGGTATGCCAATCAAATCCTCTAAGGATTGTTTAGCTTCCGCTGTTGCTGGTGAAACACACGAGTACACGGATATGTATCCAGGTATGGCAAAAACTGCACGTGACGAAGGTTTTGATGAGATTGCTGATTGGTTCGAAACATTAGCAAAAGCAGAGCGTTCACATGCAAACCGTTATCAAAAAGCTTTAGAAGCTTATATTGATTAATGTGTAATAGGTCGTAAGGCTTTTTTTAGATTCCTGTGAAATATCGGGAATCTTCTAAAGAGTCTTAAAAAATAAACTAAAGGAAAAAAATGAGTCGCGAAGGAAATCTTGAAGCCCCTACTCGGCATGCTTTAGATTGGAAAAATCCAGATTTTTACAATCAAGAAAGTTTAGACAAAGAATTAGAACGTGTCTTTGATGTGTGTCATGGATGTCGCCGGTGCGTTAGTTTGTGTGGTTCCTTTCCAGCACTGTTTGATTTAATCGATGCCACCGATGATGGTGAGGTGCACGGTATTCCCAAAGCTGATTATGGTCAAGTCGTTGATCAATGCTATTTGTGTGACTTGTGTTACATGACGAAATGTCCTTACACACCTCCGCATGAATGGAATGTCGACTTCCCGCATTTAATGTTGCGTGCCAAAGCCAAAAATTTCAAGGACGAGGGTGCAAGCTTTCGGGATAATGTGTTGTCCTCAACCGATAAAATCGGTCGCTTTGCAGGGATCCCAGTTGTAACGCAAGTGGTCAATGCCGTCAATCACAATAGTGTTGCCAGATCAGTGATGGAGTCTGTTTTGGGTGTCGATCAGTCTGCATGGATTCCGGATTTTGCTCCGAAAAAATTTACCCAATTAGCGCAACCATCTGAGGCGTGGCCGGTCATTGATGGTGAGCGCACACCAGGTAAAGTAGCCGTTTACGCGACATGTTTTGTCAACTATAACGAACCCGGCATCGGTATGGATTTATTAAGTATTCTTGAGCACAACAAAATTCCTTATCAAGTTGTTCACAAGGAAGCGTGCTGCGGGATGCCTAAGCTTGAATTGGGAAATTTGGATGAAGTTGAACGATTGAAAAACATCAATATTCCATTATTGGCAAAGCTTGCAAAAGAAGGCTATGCGATTGTGACGCCAATTCCATCTTGTACCCTAATGTTTAAACAAGAATTGCCATTAATGTTCCCTGATGAGACTGACGTTCAATTGGTTAAAGAGGCAATGTGGGATCCGTTTGAGTATTTCATTAGCCGTAAAAAAGACGGTCTACTGAACACCCATTTCACCAAAGAGTTGGGCCATGTGAGTTATCACGTACCCTGTCACTCCCGAGTCCAAAACGTAGGTAAGAAAACGGCTGAAACGCTGCAATTGATACCTGGCACGGAGTTGAATGTAGTGGAACGCTGTTCTGGTCACTCTGGTACTTGGGGTGTCAAAAAAGAGTTTCATGCCATGGCGATGAAAATTGGTAAGCCAGTCTTCAAGAATATGGCGAACAATGAGCCTGCCTATATTAGTTCAGATTGTCAGTTAGCTGGTCATCATATTGCGCAAGGAATGGCTGAGGCGGGCTTGAAGAAAGCCCAAATGGAACACCCCTTGTCATTGGTAGCAATTGCCTACGGACTGAAATAAGTCAATTTAACAATCGAAGAAAGAAACAGATATGTCAAAGTTAACCCGTGAAAAGTTGCTATCCCTTGAGGCTTATCATAAAGCGCGTCCAGAGATGCGGGAAAAAGCAATTCAGACACGTCGTGTTCGCACAGTGACACTGGGTGAGCATTTAACGATTATTTTTGAAAATGCATTTTTGATGCAATATCAAATTCAAGAAATGTTACGTGTCGAAAAAACCTTTACGGAAGAAGGCATTCAAGATGAATTAGATGCTTACAATCCCCTCATTCCGGATGGGACAAATTTCAAAGCGACCATGATGCTTGAATATCCAAATGAGGCTGATCGAAAAATTGCCTTAGGAAAACTCGTCAACATTGAACATCATATGTTTTTACAGGTAGAAGGTCAAAGCCGGGTATTTGCGATTGCAGATGAAGATTTGGAGCGTTCTACCATTGAAAAAACCTCTGCTGTCCATTTTTTGAGATTTGAACTCACTGCCGATATGATTAAGGCATTGCAAGCAGGCGCGCAGATGATGGTTGGTTGTGACCATAGTCAGTACCCAATGCATGTTGAGACGATTCCTGCAGAAACCTTAGCTTCATTGTTAACCGATTTGCATTAATCTCAGAGGCTGAAATACAATCGGAACTAATGATCTGTACTGATTGTTTATTTTGCGTCTAAAAAATATCTTTGACTTCCTTTTGCTTGGCGCATTGTGGGGGATGTCATATGTTTTTATTCGTTTAACGGTTGGCACTGTTGCACCGATCGTGATGGTGGAGTCCCGTTTATTGATTGGGGCAATCTGTATAGGGGTATTCTCTTTATTCATTCAAAGTTGGCGGGTCAATCTAGTCCCCTTCAAAAAGGATCTGCCACGCATTACTTTAATTTCTATTTTTAATTCGGTACTTCCTTTTGCCTTTTTTGCGTATTCAATGCAATATCTGAACGCGGGTGTTGGGGGTATTTTGAATTCAGTTTCACCGATTTGGTCAGCAATTATCGGAGCCCTCTGGTTAAAGGAGCGTCTGAATATCAGCCGCATCTGTGGCTTAATGCTTGGATGTGCTGGAATCGTTTTTTTAATGTGGGGTAAAGCGCATTTTTCAGAGGATGGTTTGGGTCTTGCCGTCCTTGCAAGTGTCTGTCTGACTTTGTCTTATGGCATTGCTTCTAATATGATTAAGGTGTACGGTCAAGGCATTCCCACGAATTGTTTGACTTTCTCTAGCTTAGCCATTGGTGCCTTGATTTTATTGATTCCAGCACTGCAGCAACTGCCTGAGGTGGCTTTGAGCACTTCGGTTTGGGTCGGGATTCTTGGGCTGGGTATTGGTTCAACGGCCATTGGCTATATTCTATTTTTTCGACTCATCGAAGACACTAGCCCAAGCATTGCAATTTCGGTTACTTTTTTAGTTCCAGTTTTTAGCATTTTGTGGGGTACGGTTTTTTTAGATGAGGTGCCAACCATGCGAATGTTGATCGGCGGCTTAATTATTGTGTTGGGGACTGCTCTTGCAGTCGGCTTTATACAATTTCCGAATAATAAGAAAATACGCTTCGAATAACAGCGTTATTATTTGCGGACGACATACACACTACAAGGTCCTTCCTCCACTACCTTGGTCATGACCGAGCGCCATGGCACCACTCGATTTGGCGTTTCAGCGGTGGCGCCAATCAGGATGACAGCCGCATCATTGTCCTTCGCAAATTCAATAATGCGCGCACCTGGATCTAAGGTCTCAAAAATATGAAAAGAGATCCGCTCTTGCGAAATGTGCAGAGGGGCGGCCCATTTTTGCAGTCGAACCAAATGGTTGCGATATAGACCACTAGCCGACTCAATCTCTGTGGGACCTTCAAAGGTAGGCGAACTTTGCATCATGCTGATACAAGAGATTCTGCCTTCCGGAAATACCCGCATGATGTTTTCTGCTGCGCGTTGCATACGCTCGAACATTTCTGGATCGTCATTAGAGGTGTTGACAGCCGCAACCATCAAAGGCGCTTGTTCATAAATGATTGCACTGCGGGGAATCTCCGAGGGTTCATATCCTGTTGCATTGAGCCAACGTTGCATACTTTGCCAAAAGGACAGAGGTTTTATTTTTTTGGCACGATCAGTCAGTTTGACTGCACTTGGCTCACGCAATAGTTGGCGAATATGGGTGGCGGTTTGATATCGATCTTTAGCGAAAGGTTCAAGACAGCGCAGGATGATTTCTTGTAACCATGGTGGGGTATCCTGCCGAATCGCTCTGGGTGGTTTGGGCTGTTCCCAGTATCTTTTTCGTAGCCCATTTAAGGTTTGTGGATGGTCAAAGGGTAATGTGCCGGTCACCATCTCATACAAAATGACGCCAAAAGAAAAAATATCACTGCGTAAATCTTGTCGTAATCCAGCGATTTGTTCTGGCGATATATACGGTGCAGAACCAATGCCTTTGCGCATCTCTTCCGCTAAAAGGTCAGGAAAGCGATTGTGATGCGCTAGTCCAAAATCAATGATATAAATCTGAAATTGCGCGTCAACTAATATGTTATCGGGCTTTAGATCAAGATGGATCACTTCTTGTTGATGGATGCTTTGTATTGCTCGTGCGAGATTGGCAGCGATCAGAATGATCTGATCGAATGGTAGTGGCTGCCTTTGCAGGATATCTTCTAGTGACTCCCCAATCACTTTTTCCATTGCAATATAGGGAGTGGTTGCCATATTGCCCCCACGAATAAAGCGGGGTACATAGGGACTTTTTAGTGCTGCCAAAATAGTGAGTTCTGTTTCGAAACAAATCAGGTTTTCAATGGGTTGATCTTTGCCTACCTGTGGAATTTTTAAAAGGACTTGCTGGTTTGTTTCGATATCCTTGGCATTTTTTAAGATGGCCATCCCGCCTTGATGGAATTGACCTTCAATGAAAAATCCATCGACGGTCTTTCCTTCTTGAAAAATATCTTCAACGGCCTCAATTTCAATGGAGTAGGGGGACTTGGACTGAAAGAGAGAAAACATCGGTGAAAATCAAATTCCCTGAATGAGGCGCAAAGCGAGTTCATTGGGTAAGCCGGCATGCTTAATTTTGTCGGCTGCTAATAGGTGGTCATAGTCGACGCGATGAAAATGCATGGTTTGCGCAACGGGGTCAAACAACGCGTAATTTGCTTTTGGATTGCCATCGCGCGGTTGTCCCAGAGAGCCCACAATAGAAACCCAACGTCGGTGCCGTCCTGTAGGAATTGCATCTCCAGCATGGGGTGCAAAGCGAATCAATTTGCCAACCGAACTTTGATAGTACAGGGCCTGTTCATGGACATGGCCACTGAACGTATAAATTTTTCCGGATGCTTCGGCACTGCGCCAGGCACTCAAGCCATCCGTAACATAATGCCAGTTCTCCGGCTGATAAGCGGAGGCATGCACATAACAGTTGTCATCCTCAAAGAAGATGGGTGGCAGTTCGCTTAGAAAATGTTTATGTTTTGTACTTAACTGTTCTTTGGTCCAGGTAATGGCTGCGTCAGCGATGGGATTCATCTTTGGAAAATATGGCTCAACGCAAGCAGTGTCGTGGTTTCCGCGAATCGCAATACCCACACCAGAGGCGATCAAATTCATGATGTGATCTAAAACTTCGATGGGATTGGCGTTATACCCTACTAAATCACCAAGAAAAATAAAACGCGTAGCTCCTTGAGACTGCGCATGTTCAAGACACGCAGCGAAGGCTTCGAGATTACTATGGATATCGGCAAATAAAGCAATACGGTGATGATTCATAGGGTTAATCATAAGAGATAGTATCGCAAATATCCGCATCAAACTATAATAAATTCTTCATTTGAAAGGATTTTGCATGTTAAACACGATTCGAAAGATGGCTGTGATTCTCCTGAGCGCCTCCTCAATCTATGCTGTGATGGCTGATCCAGTATCGAAAACCGTACAAATTACATCTCCTCAGGTGCGGGTGACACTGCCTGGACAATCGGTGAGTAGCGCATATATGACCATTGAAAATCCGTCAGCGGTGGCAGATCGTTTGGTGTCAGTCAGTTTTTCTGGCGCCAAGGAAGTTCAGATCCATGAAATGAAAATGGACGGTAATACCATGAAGATGCGTCAACTGTCAGGTTTAGATATTCCGGCAAATGGTAAGGTTGAGTTACGTCCGGGTGGAAACCATTTGATGTTGATCGATCTAAAAGAGCCGATTCAAGATGGCCAAGCTGTCAAAATGACATTGCAATTTGAAAAAGCCGGAAAAATTGAAGTCGCTTTTCCGGCAAAGTCCATGTCCTCGCATATGCATTAATTAAAAAAACGCCCGATGGCGTTTTTTTAATCTTGCTCTAGATTTAAATGCATATCTGTCACAGCGCCTTTACTCGCCGAGCTGGCGAGCTTGGCGTATTTGGCTAGAACGCCACGGTGATAGCGTGGCTTTGGTTTAACCCAAGCCGCACGTCGACGAGCGATTTCTTCATCGGGCACATTCAGTTGAATAAGAAGTTGATGGGCATCAATGGTCACAGAATCTCCTTCTTCGATGAGGGCAATCGTACCACCCACATAGGCTTCTGGTGCTACATGGCCAACCACCATGCCCCAAGTACCCCCAGAAAAGCGACCATCTGTAATTAATCCGACAGTTTCTCCAAGACCTTGGCCAATAAGAGCAGATGTAGGCGCTAACATTTCACGCATACCTGGACCACCTTTAGGCCCTTCGTAACGAATGATAACGACATCACCATGGGTGATGCGGTTCGCCATAATTGCTGCCATAGCGTCGTCCTCAGAATTAAACACGCGTGCTGGACCTGTAATACTTGGATTTTTCAGACCACTAATTTTTGCCACACATCCTTCCGGAGAAATATTACCTTTCAGAATGGCTAAATGACCTTCCGCATAAATCGGGTTAGACAATGGGCGAATCACATGTTGGTCTGCTCGGGGTGTCGATGGAACGTCTTTTAACACCTCGGCAATGGTTTGACCAGTAATGGTGATGCAATCCCCATGTAATAAACCTCCATCCAATAAGATTTTCATGACTTGTGGGATACCGCCTGCTTGATGGAGATCGGTAGCCAAGTATTTACCAGAAGGCTTCATATCGACAATGACAGGCACTTTCCGACGCACCCTTTCAAAGTCATCAATTGACCATTCCACTTCAGCTGCACTGGCAATGGCTAAAAAATGCAGCACGGCGTTGGTAGAACCACCAACCGCCATAATCACCGAAACAGCGTTTTCGATGGATTTGCGCGTAATGATGTCACGTGGGCATAAATTATTTTTGACAGCTTCAATTAATACTTTTGCAGAAGCGGCGGCGCTTTCTCTTTTTTCTAGATCGACGTTGGACATCGTTGAAGAGTAGGGCAAACTCATCCCAAGGGCCTCAAACGA
>Ga0007809_10001045_pt1 | contig 11653 bp, 9 predicted proteins | sample CryBogCBE02Aug07_FD_60383 | JGI IMG/M metagenome (GOLD analysis project Ga0007809, IMG submission 60383) | Freshwater microbial communities from Crystal Bog, Wisconsin, USA - CBE02Aug07 | ecosystem: Environmental > Aquatic > Freshwater > Lake | place: Crystal Bog, Wisconsin, USA | collected...
GGGTTCATTGATCTGCTCAATCTGTCCTTCGATCTCTTTGAAGTTCTTTGCCATACCACAATGGTGGCTGCCTCTCGGAGAGGCTCCACTGGTTTCTCCCAAAGATTTTCCAGATGATTCTGAATGGCCAGCCAATCAACCCTCTATTGGGATTTGATCGGGTAGACCATGACCCGGGACTCACGGTGCTGCTTGTTGATGGCGCTTCCTTGGTCATTGATAACGTGCTCCACGGCGCTACCGGCCTTGCCGTTGAGCCAGAAAGTCATGACATTCCGGAACTCGATGCCGGATGACTGGGGAACCTCGATGGCATGGTCCATCACGATGTCTTCGTCCCGAAAGTAGCTATAGCATCCGAGGCCCCATGCATGATGGTTTTTGACGGAGTCCGCCACCTTGTACGAGGCCCATCCCTTGATCCCGTCGTGAGACCATTCCGCCATGGAGGGGACATCGTAAGGTATCTCGTTCTGATAGAAATAGACCCTGCCGTTCTCCCCGTTCCAGAGTGTCTCGTATTCCTGGAAGTGCTCCACGAACAGCCCGTACCAGGTCACATTGGCACCGTTGACGACCAAGCCGTTCTTCGACTCGTTCGAGGTCCATCCGGCCCCCTCGCCATGGTCAGCACGCCAAATCCAGGCGTGATCCCCGATCACATCGCTACTGTTGATGATAACCGCCGAGGTCACGCTCGCTGGCCCGGCACCGCCAATGCGGCAAAAAATGTCATAGAGGCAGATCGGGTCCGCCGCGTGGCTCCTGGAGCTTTGCTGCTCCCCCACTCTCATCAGGTAGGGAGCCTTATTGACACCTGCATCGAGCAGGATGGAGCAGATCTTCACTCCATCGACATCACTGATATCGAGGACAGGGTTCCCTTTTGTGGGGTACAGGGTTGCCATTCCCAGACCGAGGATCATCGATCCGGGGCGGGTGACCTTGATGCTTTCATCGAGCCGGTAGATGCCCGGAGTCAGGAGGAGATTTTTTCCGGAGGCCAATGCCGCATTGATGGATGACGAGGTGTCCCTGTCAGCGTGGGCTATATAGAACGCATCAATAGGGAGGGTCGTTCCCTCTTCATTGCCGGCCAGCCAGCCGACACCCGAACTGTTTTTCCGGGCTGCCGGGACAAAGACGCCGTAAGCCCCGGTCTTGTCGATCGAGAGGATTGGTTTTTCCCCGATCAGGGGAGTCGTTGGAATGACCGTGAAGGGACGGTCCGGTTGCGTTGAGCCCCATTCGGGAGTCGTTGCGGGCGCATGGTTGCATCCTTGGAACAACATGTTCCAGACACCCCCCTCCCATCGACCGAACTCGCAATTGCGGGAGTACCACTGCTGCTGCGAACCCGACACCACGTTTCCGTCGATCTTGGAATCGGCCAGGTATCCACCGCTCGCCCATCCGCCGATGAAGAGACGAAGGTCCCCCCGGATGTGCATGCGGCGCATGGGAGACGCCTGGGAGACGGCCCAGGTGACCGAGGCACCCCTCGGGACAAGGGTCATGTTCTCGCAACTCCGCCAGAAATTGCATGTCACGTTTCCGTTTTGCTCAAAAGCCCTGGTGGCGAGTCCGCCCCTGATGACGGTGTCTTCGGGGGAACGACCCAATCCCGACACCGAGGTGTAAAAACCAACGGCAAGGTCGAGGTCATACGAACCGGGCTTGAAGAGGATCGCGTTGCGCTGAGTGCCGAATTGGTTGGCAAACTGAACTTTGAAAATCTCGTCGCACTTCTGCTGAATCGCCGATTTTTCCATCGAGGGATCGACGATGAGGACGTTCGGTCCGAGATCCGATTCCGTAAAAGGCTTCGCCTTGATGTCGACGGGAGCGGGCGGATCCTTCACCAAATCCTCCTGTCCCGGCAGCTGGGCTACGGCGGAAACCACCAGCCAGAAAGGCAGAAGCAGGGCGAGTGCGATCGGAAAAAGGACGTATTGTTTCAATCGAAGTGAGTCTGGCAGCGAATCAGAGGCAGGCAGCAAGAAAAGGACCGGTTTCACCCCGGAGATGGGAAGGGAGCGGAGATCATCACCCCACGCACCGCTTCGGAAGTTCATCACGTCGAGAATCAGCTTCGGAATAGGGCATTCTCCCGGATTACCTCACGATACCAACCGCAGCACGGCGTCGTGGGCTCGAATCCCACCAGCCCGGGTTCTCGGTTTTTTTAGGATTTTTCGGGAGCCGACCTGCAACACTCAATGAAGGGTCTGATAGACCACGATAAGCACCATGATCGCGATGGCCGGAAGACCCACGGCAAACAGCAGGATGGCGACGTCACGGGAGTGGAAGTTGCGCGACATGAACCCCCTCTTCCTGAAGTGCTGGGTGTGCTTCGGGGTCCTTCCGGTGTGCTCCACCGCCTTGGCAAAGGCATCCACGAGATGGTTCCACTGCGCGTCGTTGTGCTTGATGTGGTGATGCGTGAGCACGCTGACGAAATGCTCGATGTCACCGCTCCGGATGCTTTCGCGCCATTCGCGGTAAAGCCCCTCCCGTTGAAGCACTTGGTTGAGAAGGGCTTCCTTCTTCCGACCGGTTACATCGTGCAACGATCTAACCATGAATCATTTGTAGTCATCGCCTCACCGGGGTGCAAGCGCCAATCCGGCAGCACCCCCGCGCTCAGTGTCCCAGCAGGGCGGACCGGAGCTTTTTGCTGACCGGCTTGGAACCGAACCAGAGGCTCAGGAAAGCCCGCTGGAAATTCCTTCCGGTGATCGTTCCCTTCTTCACACCCTGATCAATGACGATGGTGTTGGTCCCGACAAATTTGACCCGTTCCACGCCTTTGAGCGCCAGCGGTCCGAACATCGCGATAAAGGCATCCCGGTCCTTTTCGTAGCCGGGGTAGGTGTAGGTCACGCTGTGGGAGAACTGCTCCGTCCAGGCCGTGGTGACATCGGACTGCCCGACAGCGCGCAGGAACGTGAAGTCGAACTGCATCGGGCCCGGCGAGGCGGTGACTTGCTCCGGGGTCCGCAGCGCGGCGGGGGTGTACAAGGCGGCGACGTAGACTTTGACGGGAACCATCAGGAGCTTGAAGGTCCGGAGCCCGGCCCCGTTGAGCGTCAGGGCGGTGCCGTGCACCGTGGCCTCAGGAGGCACGGTCACACCCTCGATTTGAAGGGCAGGGGCCGGAGACGAGCAGATCACCGCCAGCATGATCCACGCAAAAAATCGTTTTATCATCATTCAGTCCTTCAGGAGGTCGGGACGGCGTGCCTTGGTCGCCTCGAGAGCCTGGGCGGCACGCCATGTCGCCACGGCGGCATGATTGCCGGAAAGGAGCACCGGGGGAACCTTCCATCCGTTGAACTCCTCCGGGCGCGTGTAGTGGGGATGGTCGAGCATCCCGGTCTCGAAGGACTCCGTGACCGCGGACTGGTCATCTCCCAGCACTCCCGGAATCAACCGCACGACGGCATCGGTGAGCACCAACGCGCCGAGGACCCCGTTGGTCAGCACGTAGTCGCCGATCGAGATCTCGTCGTCGACAAGGTGGTCGGCCACGCGCTGGTCGACCCCCTCGTAATGCCCGCACAGGAGGATGAGGTGACCGGGCTTGGCATACCCGCGCACGATCGGCTGTTTCAGGGGCCTTCCCTGCGGGGTGAGGAGGATGACTTTGCTCTCCGGTCGGCGCAGCTCGGCCAGTGCCGCGGCGATCGGCCCGATCTTCATGACCATGCCGGGCCCTCCACCGTAGGGGGCGTCATCGACGGTGCGGTGCCTGTCGTGGGTCCAGCGTCTTAGATCGACGGCTTCCAGCTTCACGAGCCCCGCCTCCTGCGCACGACCAAGGATGCTCTCCCGGAGCACGCCCTCGGCAATGGTAGGAATCGGGGTCAGGATCTGAATTTCCAGCATCGTGCGAATCGGTGTCTGGTCATCATGGGAAAGCGGGGCTACCGTGCCAAGCACCGTGTCCCGTCCCCCTGGCAAAAGACGACCCCGCACCCCTCCCCGGCGCCGCCGCTCCTCCCCGGTGTTGGCGTTGGTGAAGCTCGGCATCGCCGCCCTCCTGATCTGGTCCCTGGCGGGCCTCTTCTACTATCTGTGGGCCCTGAGCTTCGATCTCTCCACGATCGGCCAGATGCCCCGGGCCTCCGAGATCTACGACCGCAACGGCACCCTCTACTGCAGGGCTATGGGCGAGAACCGCATCCCGGTCACCTACGACGAGGTTTCCCCGAATTTCGTGAAGGCCCTCATCAGCCGCGAGGATTCGCGCTTCTATGAACACAAGGGGATCGATCCGATCGGGATCGCGCGGGCGATCGTGCGCAACCTGTTCTTCGGAAGCATGAAGGAGGGTGCGAGCACCATCACCCAGCAACTCGCCCGCAACTCCTACGACCTGGGCGGCAGGAAGGATTTCAACCGCAAGTTCCTCGAGGCGGCGATGGCCTTCCGGATCGAGATGGAGATGTCGAAGGAAAAGATCCTCGAGCTCTACATGAACCGGATCTATTTCGGATCAGGCCTCTACGGCGTGGAGGCGGCAAGCCAGGCCTACTTCGGAAAACCGGCCTCCGCGATGGATCTCTCCGAGGCGGCCCTGCTGGCCGGCCTGATCCGCAGCCCCAACCGGTTCTCCCCCTTCAACAATCTGACCGCCTCGATCAAGCAACGCGACGTCGTGCTCGGGCGCATGGAGGATCTGGGATTCATCACGCATGCCGAGCAGGAAAAGGCGCTCGCGGAGCCGATCGCTCCGCGTCAGGGAGCGATGGTGAACCCCCTCGACAGCTGGGCCGTCGACGCCGTGCTGCACGAACTCGAGGATGTCGTTCCCCGGTCCAGGATCGGGGAAGGGGGTCTGCACATCACCACCACGATCGACGCCGGACTGCAGAAGGCGGCCGAGGAATCCGTTGCCCGCCGTCTTGCCGACGTGGAGGCCAGGCCGGACTTCCAGGCACAGCATCATCCCGCGCAGAAACCATCCGCCAAAGGCAAGGGCAAGGGGGTGAAGCCGCCCCAAACCACGCCCACCCCCATCCAGACACCGCCCGAACCCCTCCAGGGAGCGCTCATCGCCATCGACAACGCCTCGGGCGGCATCACCGCGATTGTCGGCGGCCGCAGCTTCCGCGAAAGCGGCTACAACCGCGCCCTCGTGGCAAAGCGCCAGATCGGCTCCTCGGCAAAGCCCTTCGTCTACGAGGAGGCCTTCCGAAGGGGCGTCATCACGCCCGACACTCCGGTGAACGACGCCCGCCTCACGAAGGCGGATCTCCCGCCGCGCTCCCCGGCCTATGATCCGCAGAACAGCGACGGAACCTTCGGCGGGATGCGCCCGGCAAAGGAGGGTCTGATCCATTCCCGCAACACGATGAGTGTCCGGGTGGGGATGGCCGCCGGGCTCTCCCCCGTCGCTTCCATCATGGAGAAGCTTGGACTCGCCGAGGATGTACCCCGCTACCCCTCCATCTGCCTCGGCAGCTTCGAGTCCACGCTGGAAAAACTGACCGCAGCCTACACGGCGCTGGCCAAAAACGGTCCGCGTGTCCGTCCCCATCTCATCCAGGAGGTGACCGACGCCGACGGGAAGCTCCTCTACCTGGCCAAACATCGCCCCTTGCCGGTGCTCGATCCCGCGGCGGCCAGGACGACCACGGGCATCCTGTGCGAGGTGCTCACCCGCGGAACTGCGTCCAAGGCCGGGGCGTTGGGGCTCCGCAAGCCCGCCGCCGGAAAAACGGGGACGACCGACCACTTCGTCGATGCCTGGTTCATCGGGTACACGCAGGGCCTGACCTGCGGTGTCTGGGTCGGCTTCGACCATCCCAAGACCATCATGAGGGGGGGCTATGGGGCGGAACTGGCTCTCCCCATCTGGGTCGATGTGATGGGGTCACCGGCCTCCGACCGGTATGCGGCCGGGCCATTGCCTTAGAGGGCCTCCTCGTCTCCAATCCGTCAGTTTTTATTTCTTTTGCTCAGGCCGTGCTTTCCCTCTGTAGGGAGGCCGTGTAATTAGGAGCGCTTATCCCTTTGTCCGCATGAACATTCACGAATACCAGGCCCGAGAACTTTTTGCCGAATTCGGCGTCGCCACCCAACCCGGAAAAGTCGCCCACACCCCCACCGAGGCCGAAACCGTCGCCACCGGACTCAACAACGGCAAACTCGTGGTGAAGGCCCAGATCCATGCGGGTGGCCGCGGCAAGGGAACATTCAAGAGCGGTTTCAAGGGGGGCGTCCATCTCTGCGACTCCCCCGCCGAGGCGAAGGATCTAGCTTCCAGGATGCTGGGCCAGGTCCTCGTCACCCACCAGACCGGCGCCGAAGGCAAGGAGGTCGGGAAGGTCTTCGTCGGCGAGGCCGTTGACATCGCCCGCGAGCTCTACTTCGCGATCCTCATCGACCGCGCCACCTCGGCCCCCGTCGTCATCGCCAGCACCGAGGGTGGCGTCGACATCGAGACCGTCGCCGAGAAGAGCCCGGAGAAAATCCTACGCCTTTCCATCAATCCCTTCCTCGGGATCATGCCCTACCAGACGCGCCGCATCGCCGCCGCGCTCGGCCTCACCGGGCCGCTGATGAACCAGGCCTCCAAGCTCTTCACCAACCTTTACCGCCTCTTCATCGAGCGCGACTGCTCAATGGTCGAGGTGAACCCCCTCGTCGTCACCCAGGACGGCCGACTCATGGCGCTCGACGCGAAGTTCAATTTCGACGACAACGCCCTCTACCGCCAGCCCTCCATCGTCGCCATGCGCGACGTGACCGAGGAGGATCCCCGCGAGGTGGAGGCCTCCAAACACGGCCTCAACTACATCGGTCTCGACGGGAACATCGCCTGCCTCGTCAACGGGGCCGGTCTCGCGATGGCCACCATGGACATCATCCAGCACGCCGGCGGGAGTCCCGCCAACTTCCTCGATGTGGGCGGCGGAGCCTCGAAGGAGCAGGTCGCCTCGGCCTTCCGCATCATCCTGGCCGATCCGCTCGTGAAAGGGATCCTGGTGAACATTTTCGGCGGCATCATGGACTGCGACGTGATCGCCCGCGGCATCGTCGAGGCGGCCAAGGAAACCGGCCTCGCCATCCCCCTCGTCGTGCGACTTGAGGGCAACAATGTCGAGGCCGGCAAGAAGACGCTGGCCGCAAGCGGCCTCAAGCTCGAGAGCGGCGAGGACATCCTCGACGCGGCGCGGAAAATCGTCGCGGCCGTGAAAGCAACGGCCTGATCAATTCCTTCACTTTCAAGACTTCTCATCTTCCCACTCCATTCCGTATCTCTCACCTAAGAGCCTACAGCCCAATCCGCTAACAGCCTTCATTCCCCTTTCCCCATGTCCATCCTCGTCACTCCCGAAACCAAGGTCCTGATCCAGGGCATCACCGGCAGCTTCGGCGCCCGCCATGCCAAGCTCAGCCTCGATTACGGCACGAAGGTTGTCGCCGGCGTCACCCCCGGCAAGGGGGGCCAGCTCTTCGAGGGACAGGTTCCGATCTTCGACACGGTCGAGCAGGCCGTCCGTGAGACGGGTGCCACCGTCTCCGCCGTCTTTGTGCCGCCTCCGTTCGCAGCCGACGCGATCCTCGAAGGCGTCGATGCCGGACTCGATCTTGTCGTCGCCATCACCGAGGGCATCCCCGTCATCGACATGATGAAGGTCAAGCATGCCATGAAGGGCTCCAAGACCCGCCTCATCGGTCCCAACTGCCCCGGTCTGGTCACCCCCGGTACCGGTGACAAGTCCCACGGCGGCTGCCGCATCGGCATCGCCCCCGGTTACATTCACAAGAAGGGGAATGTCGGCGTCGTCTCCCGCTCCGGCACCCTCACCTACGAGGCCGTCTGGCAGCTCACCACCCGCGGATACGGCCAGAGCACCTGCGTCGGCATCGGCGGCGACCCGATCAACGGCACCTCGCACCTCGACGTGCTGAAGATGTTCAACGAGGACCCCGGGACCGAGGCGATCATCATGATCGGCGAGATCGGCGGCACCGCCGAGGAGGAGGCCGCGGCATGGGCCGCCCAGCACTGCAAGAAGCCGATTGCGGGATTCATCGCCGGGGCCACCGCCCCCGAGGGACGGCGCATGGGCCACGCCGGCGCCATCGTCAGCGGCGGCCAGGGAACGGCCGAGAGCAAGATCGCGGCCTTCCGCGCTGCGGGCATCGAGATTGCGGAGACCCCTTCCGACATGGCCGACGCCCTCATCCGCCGGATCAAGCGGGCCTGATCCCGTTCCTTTTTCCACCAAACAAGCTCCAACCCACCATCCAGCCATGACCGTCATCGCCAAAGGACTCGAAGGAATCGTCGCCAACTCCACCGCCATCAGCGACGTGCGCGGTGAAGAAGGCGTCCTGATCTACGCCGGATACAACATCAACGAGTTGGCCGGCAACGCCTCCTACGAGGAGGTGGTCTACCTGCTGTGGCACGGCGAGCTTCCCACCGCCACCCAGCTCGCCGCACTCAAAGAGGAGCTCTCCTCCCTGCGCGAACTGCCCTCGGGCGTCATCGACTTCCTGAAGTCCGCCCCCAAGGATGCCAACCCGATGGATGTGATCCGCACGGCCGTCTCGATGCTGGGTCTCACCGACAAGGTGCCGACCGGCGAGATCGATCCGGTCACCAACCGTCGGCGTGCCGCCTCTCTGACCGCGAAGGTCGGCGTGATCGCCGCCTACTACCACCGCTCCCGCACCGGCAAGGATCTCCCTCCGGTCCGCAAGGATCTTAGCGAGGCAGCCCACTTCCTCTACCTCCTCAACGGAGAGGTGCCCACCGAAGAGGCTGCCAAGACGCTAGATGTGGCCTACGTCCTCCATGCCGACCATGGAATGAACGCTTCCACTTTCTCCGCGCGCGTCACGATCGCCACCCTGAGCGACATTTATTCCGCCGTCACCTCGGCGATCGGAACCCTCAAGGGTCCCCTCCATGGAGGCGCCAACGAGGGAGTGATCCACATGCTTCAGGAAATCGGCGACGAGTCCAAGGTCGACGGCTGGATCGAACAGGCCCTGGCCACCAAGAAAAAGGTCATGGGCATCGGTCACCGCGTCTACAAGACACTCGACCCCCGCGCCCCCCATCTCCGCTCCATGGCCGTCCAGCTCTGCGAACAGCTCGGCGAGGGGAAGTGGATCCGCATGTCGGAACGCATCGCGGAGCTCATGAAGGAGCGCAAGGGGCTGAACGCCAATGTCGATTTCTACTCGGCCACGGTTTATTACTCGCTCGGCTTGCCGACCGACATGTTCACGCCGATTTTTGCGATCGCCCGGACCTCGGGGTGGACCGCCCACATCCTCGAGCAGCTCGTCGACAACCGCCTCTACCGCCCTCTGAGCGAGTATGTCGGCCCCGCCGTCGGAAAGACCTTCGTCCCGATCGATCAGCGCGCCTGATCCCCAAACCCCCTCCTCTAGGGAACCAAGACCCCCTTTGCGCGCCCTGCTAGGAAACAGGCTTTACCGGATCTATGCCTGCCTTGCGATTGTCATCGCAGGCATCACAAGCCACACGAATTTCGGACATCTCTGCGGGGACGAGTACTCGCAGATCTTTGAATTCGCCGCCTGGAAGTTGGGTTATGTCGAGCACCAGGACCTCCGCCTATGGGAATTCGACAGCCAGATGCGGCCGAGCATCCAGATCTGGGCGGTCGTGGGACTGTATCGACTCCTTGGCCTGATCACATCCGAGGTCAATCCGTTCCTCGTCAATTACCTCATCTACTTTCTTAGCGCGCTTCTCTCGATCGTCTCCATTCTCGTCTTCACAGGGGCCTTCATCCATCGGGTGACTCCGAAATACCGGGATCATTTCGTGATCCTCAGCCTCTTCAGTTGGCTCGTTCTCTACACCAATCCACATTTTAATTCGGAAAACCTCTGCGGCCACCTCCTGCTCCTGGGCGTGGGAGTGCTCTACGCCCGAATCGACAACCCATCCTGGCAACAACTCCTCTCTGCGGGACTATTCCTGGGACTTTCGTTCTGCTGCCGCTTTCAAGCAGGGTTTGCAATCCTTGGACTGACAGCTTGGTTTTTCATTATGGCCTGGAAGCGCAATCAACTGGCCTCCTGGGTTCTCCTGATGGCGTGCCTGGTTCTTTCGGTAGGATTCTTCAACGTCCTGCTGGATCATTGGTTCTACGGTCGGTGGGTCTTCAGCCCCTACAACTACTACTACCAGAATATCGCCACGGGCACGATGGACCGGTCTTCCGGCACCTCTCCGTGGTTCGCCTACTTGTTTCTAGTAGCCATCTACCTGCCCTTCGGACCTGCCTATATCGCGGCATTCTTCCATCAGGTCATCCGCTACAGGCTCGATCTTCTAACGTGGATCATCACACCCTTTGTCCTCTTCCATGTACTCATCGGACACAAGGAGGTCCGTTTCCTGCTGCCGATGCTCGGATTCATGCCCATCCTGATCATGGTAGCCCTTGAGGATTACCGAAACCGCTACCAGTGGTTGGATGCCCATCTGCACTCCATCATCAAGATTGTCTGGATCGTTAATCTCATTGCGTGCCTGAGTCTGCTTATTCCATCGGCAACCGAGATCGGGGGGTGGCGCTATCTTTACGATCACTACAAGAAGCCGACGATTCTCTATTTCCAGCCGAGTGTTCACCAGAAACTCCTTTATTACAAAAGACCCAACCTTCAGGTGTTAAATTGGAAGAGCGGTGAGCCGACGCCATGTCCTCCGGGATACAACGTCGTGATCGCCATCAGCGGCAAAAGCAACGACCCGATACCCGCAATCCCGCTGGTCTACTCCTTTTTCCCGATTTCCCTCAACTCCGTCCTACCTGCGGGAATCAAACACTCCGTCGGGTATTTTGACCTCTACGAATTGCAAAACGTGGAGGATGACAGGAGCAAGGCCCACCTGTCACTTCCCTAACGCCTCCGTATAGGACGGGATTACAATCCGGCTGCGGCGGCTTTGTCCGTCAGCAGAAGGGCGTTCGCGTGACTGATTCCTCCTCCGGGAATGGAAGAATCGGCAGAGCGCAACTTCACCAGCATCGGGATCTTGGCCGCACCGGTGGCCAGCCAGAGGATCTGGCGGGAGCGGTTGATCATCGGGTAGGTCAGGGTCATCCGGCGGCGATTCTGATAGAGATGCACCGGATCGGTCAGCGCCACGTCGCGGTCGGCGACATGTAGGACGGGATCGTTAGGCACAAGCGAGGCGGTGTGACCATCGGGACCGAGACCCAGATGGGCCATGTCGAGGGTCGTCGGGTTGCCGCAGATCGAGCGGAGGGTTTTCTCGTAGTCTCTGGCACCTGCCTCGGGATCGGCGGCATTCACCGGCATCGCGTGGATGTTCTCCTTCGGGATCGGGGCATTGCCGAGAAGCGACTCATGGAGGTGGGTCAGGTTCCGGTCGGGATCACCCTCGGGGGCGATGCGCTCGTCGATTTGGAAGACATGCACCTGCGACCACGGCACCTCCTCGGAGGCAAGGTCGCGAAGCATGGCCCAGGGAGTCTTTCCGCCGCTGACGGCAAGGGTGAAGACACCCCGTGCGGCCACGGCCTCGCGGGCGGCGGAGGCGATTTTCCCGGCGGCGGCCTTCGCCACCGCGTCATCGTTCTCGAGAACCTCGATCGTGAGCGCCATGACGTTTACTTGC
>Ga0007809_10001046_pt1 | contig 11648 bp, 16 predicted proteins | sample CryBogCBE02Aug07_FD_60383 | JGI IMG/M metagenome (GOLD analysis project Ga0007809, IMG submission 60383) | Freshwater microbial communities from Crystal Bog, Wisconsin, USA - CBE02Aug07 | ecosystem: Environmental > Aquatic > Freshwater > Lake | place: Crystal Bog, Wisconsin, USA | collected...
GTTGTCGCCGTGGGTGAAGTAGATGTAGGTGATGGTGTACATGGTTTAGTTTCCTTTGATGCAGTTTCGGAGTGTGCGCATTTCGTCAGGCCAAGATTGACCACAGACATACTCCGCGCCTTTATCGTCGAGGGTCATGCGGTGATAAATTCCGTAGGATGTCCAAAGGGACAAGGGCAGTTCAAGTCGGCGCCAGACTTGGTCTTTTGTTTTTTGACTGCACCGCTTGGTGACCATGAAGAAGATGTCGGTTTTTTGTTTGTCGGTGAGCGCAGAAACGCCACCGCCGAATTTCGCATTGTGGATTAAGATGTCGAGGTTTAGCATAATGATTTTCCTTTGATTGAGTTTAAAGTCGGGGTCAAGTTGACCCCCAGTTTTTAGTTTGTTGTTCCGCAACCCCGACCGCCGCCTTCGCTTGTCGCCCAGTCGAAGAGGTCAAAGGCATCTAAGTAGTCGAGGGTTTTCTTGACTGGGGGCTTGTAGTATTTGACCCCGTACTCCTCACGCTTTGCTAAAGCGCCCTTTTTTGTTTTAGAGATGATTGAATACACATCGGAGTCCCCGATGCTTGCGCAGTACCAGTATGTTAGTTTTGCCATGATTTAGTCCTTGTAGATGTTAAGCCATTCGATTGCTTCACGCTTGGTGTTGCACTCGCGCACGATGTAGTCGTTGACTTTGACGATCCACTCGATGAGTGGCGTGGTTCTGTGGTTGAATGATTCTCGGCGATAAAGCATGGCTTTGCCGAGGGTTTGTATGTGTTGCATAATGATGCTCCTTTTTGGATGGTGAAAATTGATTTGACAAAGAACGAAACAGCGCAAGGACGATGCCCTGCGCTTTTAAACATAAAACTGGGGGTCACCCCGACCCCGAGTTCAGATCGCGTCTCTGATGCGCTTTTGATCGGTTTCAGATAGCTTTTTAATCTTGGCAAGCAATAGTTCGACTTCATCTTTTTTCGCTTTCTCGGCCGATGGGGTTTTCACAGTCTCAAAGCAGTTATTGAGAATACGTTTCATCGCTGTGTGTGGCGCTGTATCTTTCTCGAATGTCTTGCCACGTTGACCATCCTTAGCCTTCACGTTGTATTTCTGTTCAACGAACTCGATCACCAAGGGGATCGCTTGGGCTTTGGTAAACACTCCAAGATCGAATAGGCGTGTAGCAAACTCGGCTTGAGCATTGTCTGCATCTTGAAATACGGCGAACACGTTTTGTTTGTTGATAGATGACATGATAATTTCCTTTGTGGTTTGGTTTGTGCCCCGAGAACCTTTCTCAAAGCTGACTACATTATGCACACATGGGGTTTTTATTTGAAACCTTTGATTCTCGGGGACACGATGACCCCGAGTTTTTCCCCGATTTTCAGGATTTTTTGACCCCACTGCACCCCCATCCCCCAAATTCAAGGCATGGTGGCATGGTGACCATGAACACTGTTCCATAGCCATTCTCAATAACTTTGTAATACCTTTTGACTACCCCCCTACAATTCCACAATGTGAAACGTCACCCCCCATAAATTTTATAAAAATTCCAAAGCAACAGAGTCAAACCTTAGACAACACACCATAAAAAAAGCCCGGCGCTCAGGCCGGGCAAATTGATCCCAACGATCAAAAGAGAGAAAGCAAATGGCAACTGCTTGCACATCTACCGGAATCTAGTGTACATTAACGCCAACGAGGTTGCAAGGGCCTACGCATGTTAGATCATCTTTTGAATTTTGAACCCGAGGTTGAACCCCTCAACAAAAACTTTATGCCGTTGGAAAAGGCAGACACAGCCGCGACCATTGACGCCAAGGTTAATACGCTTGACTGGTTGAAAGAACAGGGTGTAGTAGATTCTGCAGAACTCATCGACAAGGTTGATAAAGAAGCTGGAATAAAAGCAGCGCGCAATACGTTTGCAAATATTGTTTCAGCCGCGCCACAAGATAAAACACATCACGCACTGGCAGAAGTAAAGACACCACAAGCAGTACAGCATTTGGTCAGTATGCTCACAGCATACGACTGGGAATTTGTGGAGCAAGCCAAACAACTGCGTGGTTATGCAGTGGCCAAGATACTGGAAGAAGTTGAAAACCCCAGCGCCAATATCCGACTAAAAGCATTGGGTATGCTTGGCAAGATTACCGAGGTGGGGTTGTTTACGGACAACATCAAAATTGAAAAAGCAGAAATGAGCGACAACGAACTTGATCAGCGTATTAAAGACAAGTTGAATAAGTTCATGGACGTTGTCGATGTGCTTGCAAATAAAGATGACATAACTGACATAAGTAACAATGAATCTATCGAGCATAACGAGTCTGACCCCGCTTGAGGCCAAGCTCATCCAACAAAGTCTGCCACACATGACAAAGGCGGAGAAGTTGGAATTGTTTGCCGATCTTGAAGAACGTGAGAAGCGCGCTAGCCTCTTGGCCGCGCAGAGTAACATATTAGGGTTTGCCCGCGCGGTATACCCCGGATTCAAGACAGGCCCACATCACAGGAAGCTGGCCAAGATATTTGAGGATGTCATATTAGGTAATAAGAAGCGTGTCATAATTAATATTGCACCGCGTCACGGCAAGTCAGAATTTAGTAGCTATTTGTTCCCTGCGTATTTCTTAGGCAAGTTTCCAGACAAGAAAATTATCATGGGCACGCACACTGCGGGCTTGTCAGAAGACTTTGGTAGGCGTGTACGTAACTTAATTGAATCAGAGGAATACCATGAAATTTTCCCTAGCACACAGATTGCGGAGGATCAGAAGGCGGCTGGCAAGTGGTCTACATCGGCTGGAGGACAGTATTACGCGGCAGGAGTTGGCGGTGCTCTCGCTGGTAGGGGCGCTGATCTTTTTGTTATTGATGACCCTCACTCAGAACAAGACGTAAAGACAAACAGCCGCCTAGCATTTGATACTGCATGGTCTTGGTTTCAAACGGGCCCGTTGCAGCGTCTGATGCCGGGTGGAGCGATCATTGTGATCATGACGCGGTGGTCTCTCCTAGACTTGACGGGAAAACTCATTGAGTACCAGACACGCAATCCTGAAGCCATGCCTTGGGAGATTGTGGAGTTACCACCCATACTGAACGAAGGCACGGAAGACGAGAAGTCGCTCTGGCCAGAGCAGTGGCCACTGGATGCGCTAAAGAAAATCAAAGCGTCTTTGGATCCAAGGTACTGGAACGCCCAGTACATGCAGCAGCCCACATCAGACACCAGCGCCATCATATCCAGAAAGCAATGGAGAATTTGGCCGATGGATGACCCCCCGCCATGTGAATATGTCATTCAGTCTTGGGATACGGCGTACGAGGTAAAGAACAATTCTGACTTCAGTGCATGCACTACATGGGGTGTTTTCTATAACGAGGAAGACGGAAACCAAGCGCAGATTATTTTGCTGGATGCTTTCAAAGATAGAATGGCATTTCCTGAACTCAAGGCCGTAGCGCTTAAACATTGGAAAGAATGGCAACCCGATGCGTTTATTGTGGAGAAGAAAGCCGCAGGAGCTCCGCTCATCCAAGAGTTAAAAGCAATGGGCATCCCCGTTCAAGAATTTTCCCCAAGCAGGGGCAACGACAAGATGGTGCGCTTGAGCGCCGTGTCGGATTTGTTTTCAAGCGGGATGGTGTGGGCTCCCGACACAAGATGGGCACGCGAGGTAATTGAAGAGGTTGCGGCTTTCCCAGTCGGCGAGAACGATGACTATGTGGATACTACCTCACAGGCGTTATTGAGATTTAGACAAGGCGGGTTTATTTCGTTAGACTCAGATGACAAGGGCGATCCCGTGTACTGGCGTCGCAGAACAGCAGCTTACTATTAAGGAACATCATGGCAACAAGTAGTTTTGATAAAGCGCTATATCAAGCGCCCGAAGGAATACACAATTCAATAGATGACGGCGAGGGTATGGACGTGCACCTTGAGCCCGATGTAGAGATTGAGATTGACATTCACCCCAAAGAACCCACGCAAGGTAAAGAGGACTTTGATGCAAACTTGGCCGAACACATGCGCTATAGTGCCTTGGAGACACTGGCTGGGGACTTGAACCACGACATTGAGAATGACAGAGGATCGCGCAAGGACTGGGAAAAAGCATACACCGAGGGCTTAAAACTGTTGGGTCTTCACATGGAGGAGCGCACAGAACCTTGGGATGGCGCTTGTGGTGTGTTTCACCCCATGATCACAGAAGCCGTTGTGCGCTTCCAAGCGGAGATGATCACCGAGACGTTCCCAGCCCAAGGGCCTGTGCTTACAAAAATCGTGGGTAAAGAAACACCTGAGAACCGCGAGATAGCAATAAACGTGCAAGATGATATGAACTACGAGTTGACGGAAGAGATGAAAGAGTTCCGTCCCGAGCATGAGCGCATGCTTTGGTCGTTGCCTGCCACGGGTTCAGCGTTCAAGAAGGTGTACTTTGATCCCAACTTGGGACGTCAAGTGTCGATGTTTGTGCCTGCTGAAGACATCATTTTGCCCTATGGCGCTACGGATATGGACACATGCTACCGTGTAACACACGTGATGCGTAAGACCAAGAATGAGATATTAAAGTTACAAATGGCGGGTTTCTACATGGACGTAGAGTTGCCCGACCCCCAGCGCCAGCGCGATGACATCAAGATGGCCAAGGACAGGGAGACCGGGTTCAGCGACTTGAACGATGACCGCTACACGCTATATGAGTGCCACGTAGACTTGGACTTGGATGGCTTCCAAGAAGTTGATGAGGATGGAGAAGAGACGGGGATCATGTACCCGTACGTTGTCACATTAATTAAAGATACCAACACTATTCTCTCGATCAGACGCAACTGGAAGGATGGCGATGTACTCAGACTTAAACGACAACACTTTGTCCACTACCAATATATCCCGGGGTTCGGCGCTTACGGGTTTGGCTTATTCCATCTCATCGGGGGTTTTGCGAAATCTGCCACCAGCATTATGCGCCAGCTCGTTGATGCAGGAACTCTATCCAATCTACCGGGCGGCCTCAAGTCACGGGGACTACGCATTAAAGGCGATGACACACCTATTGCTCCGGGCGAATTTAGAGACGTCGATGTTGCCTCTGGAAACATAAGAGACTCAATCCTACCGCTCCCATACAAGGAGCCAAGCAACGTATTATTCAATCTGTTGAATCAGATTGTGGACGAAGGGCGTCGTTTTGCTGCAACAGCGGACATGCAAGTGTCTGACATGAATGCACAGGCTCCAGTCGGAACAACTCTAGCGCTTCTTGAACGCCAATTGAAAGTACTAACGGCAGTTCAAGCCCGCGTACACTTTGCATTAAAGCAAGAGCTAAAGCTATTAAAGAACCTGATTCGGGACTACACCGAGCCAGACTATACCTACGATCCAGAGTTTGGTGGTCGCAAATCCAAACATTCAGACTACGATAAAGTAGACGTTATCCCTGTCTCAGATCCAAATGCCGCAACACTATCGCAACGCGTAGTACAGTACCAAGCCGTTATGCAAATGGCGCAGATGGCGCCTCAAATCTATGACTTGCCTCAGTTGCACAGATCTATGTTGGATGTATTGGGCATTAAACACGCAGACAAATTGGTTCCCCTGCCAGATGACCAAAAGCCTATAGACCCCGTATCTGAGAATCAAATGGTGCTTAAGGGTAAACCCCTAAAAGCATTCCAATACCAAGACCATCAGGCGCACATGGCTGTGCACAACTCCATGATCAATGACCCGATGATTATGATGATGATTGGACAAAACCCACAAGTTCAAGCCATCATGGCCGCGTTGCAGGCGCATATTGCGGAGCACGTTGGGTATATGTTCCGTCAACAAGTGGAAATGCAATTGGGCATGGCGCTACCGCCAGAAGACGAGAAGTTGCCACCCGAAGCCGAATATGCACTATCAAACCTCATGGCACAAGCGGCAACGCAAGTCATGCAACAAGGTCAAGCGGCCGCGGCACAACAGCAAGCCATGCAACAACAGCAAGACCCTGTTGTACAAATGCAACAGCAAGACTTGGCAATCCGTCAAGGCGAGTTGCAACTCAAACAAGAAAAACAAAAGATGGATGCGGCGCTTGCGGCGGCAAAACTCCAGCTTGATCAAGACAAGATTGGCGGGCAGTTAAACATAGATGCGATGAAAGTGGGAGTGCAGATTCAAAGTGATAAGCACAGAACGGCATCGCAAGAAAAATTGGCAGGTGTACAAACAGGGGTTGACATCGCCAAACACAGGCAAGAACTAGACTTGCAAAAACGTCAAGCAGCACTTCAGCACATTCAACAATTTAAACGGGATGAAACCCCGCCGAAAGCTAACAAATGATACAAGACTTCGCACGCGTATTGCGCGAAAAATTACGCGCTGACATGAACAACTACGCCGATGACATGGCGGGAGGGGGCTGTCGCACTTTTGATGAGTACCAAAAACTCTGTGGTGTTATTTCGGGTCTAGCCATCGCAGAGCGTTATATCCTTGACCTGCTAGAGAAAGTTGAAAACGATGAGTGATTTAATCCTACCTCCCGGCATTGAGCCGTTGTCTGCTCCCCCTGTGGAAGCAACACCGGAAGAAAAAGCCACGGTACTTCCTGAACCAACGGGGTTTCACATCCTCTGCGGTGTGCCTGATATCTCTGACAAGATTGATGGGACTGAGTTGGATTTGGTACGTCCTTCCCAATATGCGGCTCAAGAACAACACGCAACCACTGTGCTGTTCGTGCTAAAGGTTGGGCCAGAGGCGTACGCTGACAAGGCCAAGTTCCCTAGTGGCGCTTGGTGCAAACCCGGAGACTTCGTGCTCTGTCGTACGTATTCTGGTACGCGTTTTAAAATTTTCGGCAAAGAGTTTCGTCTATTAAATGACGATCAAATTGATGCTGTTGTGCAAGACCCTCGTGGGATTTCCCGCGCTTAATGGAGTAAAACATGGCTGAACAATACAAGTTTCCCGATGAGATAAATACTGCAGTTGACGTCAGGACGGAAAGTCCTGAAATTGAGATTGAAGTTATTGATGACACACCTGAAAATGACCGGGGCCGTGTGCCTTTGAGTCGTGAAGTGGAAGACCCTACGGATGAAGAAATTGAAAACTATTCCGATAAAGTTAAACACCGCATCAAAGAGCTAACGCATGCTCGTCATGATGAGCGCCGATCTAAAGAAGCCGTGCTCCGAGAAAAACAAGAACTTGAGCGCCTTGCACAGCAGTTGATGGAGGAAAACAAAAGCCTCAAAAAAACAGTAAATGTAGGTCAGGGGGCATTTGTCCACGCCGCCAAAGAAAAGGCTGAAGCTGATCTTGCAATGGCAAGACGCCAATACAAAGAAGCGCAAGAAGCGTACGATACGGATGCCATCATTGCAGCTCAGGAAAGACTAACTGACGCCAAAATGCAATTGGACAGGGTTAAAAATTACCGAGTACCCTCTTTACAAGAAGAGAATAATGAGGTACAAATACAACCTAAACAAACTCAATCCGTTCAACCAGACGAAAAATCTCTGCGCTGGCAGGCAAAAAACCAGTGGTTTGGTTCGCAAGGGTTTGAAGAAGTTACCAGCTATGCACTAGGGCTGCATCAAAAACTAGTTACCGGGGGCCTTGACCCACGCTCTGATGAATATTTCGAGCAAATTGATGCTCGCGTACATTCGAAGTTCCCAGAAATATTTGGTGAACCCGATAAAAAACCTGTAGAAGCCAGACGACCCTCTAGTGTTGTTGCACCTGCTTCGCGTTCAACGGCTGCAGGAAAAGTAAGACTCACGACTACCCAAATGAATTTGGCTAAGAAGTTTGGATTGACCCCTCAACAATACGCCGCACAAGTGGCAAAACTGGAGAATTAAAATGGCAGATACAAAAATTAATCGTGATTTACATACACGCGAAAAAACAGGACGTGCGGAATACAAACCCACAAGTTCATTGCCTGATCCAACTCCCGAACCCGGGTATGGTTTCAGATACATAATGACACACATACTGGGCACGGCAGACCATACAAGAATGTCTCGTATGAGACGTGATGGTTGGGAACCAGTAAAAGCAGCGGATCATCCCGAGCTTATGATTGCGGGTAATGCTGAAGGTAACGTGGAAATTGGTGGTTTGATTTTGTGTAAAAACAGTATTGAAAACATCCGCGCTTACGATGAGTATTATCTAAAACAGTCGCAAGATCAGATGGATTCTGTTGACAACAGTTTCATGAAAGACAATGATCCAAGAATGCGCAAGTTTGCGGAAAGAACTTCCACAGTTTCACGCGGTTCTGGATTTGGTTTAGGTTCTAAATAATCTTCAGGAGTTTCTAAATGGCTTATCCAATCGTACCCGCACCATACGGGTTGAAGCCAGTCAGTGAGTTCGGCGGTTTGCCCTATGCAGGGTCAACTCGCATGTATCCCATTGCGACTGGTTATGGCACTTCTTTGTTCAATGGTGACATTGTTCAATTGTCTGGTGGTACTGTCGTTGCAACTGCAATGTCAGCCACTTCTACTCCCGGTACAGCAACGGCTGGTACTTTGGGCGTGTTCCTTGGCTGCGAGTACACAAACTCACTAAGCCAGCCTACACGTGCTCAATACTACCCCGCTAGTACAACTTCCAATTTAATGGTTGCTTATATTATTGATGATCCCCGTACAGTTTTCAAAGCCGCTTTGACTGTGCAAGGTACATCTTTGGCAAACACTGGAACCACTATTGGTTATGCTAACCAGTCATTCATTGGTACTAACTTGTATGCCGTCACTGGTAATTCAGGTAACACCATTACTGGCGATTCAGCATTGGCCTTGTCTGGTGGCGTGGTCAGCTCTGGTACATCTGGTAACACCCGTGTTACTTCAGCATTGCCCTTCCGTGTTGTTGGTATCGTTCCTGATACTGCTGTTACAGTTACTGCCACAAGCGGTAATGCAACCAGCTCAAGTGCAACATTGACAATTACCGCTGCAAATACAGCGATCAGTCCCGGAATGCAAATCATTGCTCCCAGCGTGACTGGTATGGCTCAAGGTAACTACCTCACAGTGACTAACATCAGTGGTACAACTCTCACGTTGTCTGCAAGTGTTACTGTTCCTGCTGGTACAGCCTTGTCTTTTGTTGGTTATCCTGAAGTGCTCGTGGTGTGGAACCAAGGCTTCCAAGGAATGACCAATTCATCTGGCGTTTAATTAAGGAGCTAACAAATGGCTATTTCACGCGCACAACTATTGAAAGAGCTGCTCCCCGGCTTGAACGCATTGTTCGGTCTAGAGTATGCACGTTACGGCGAAGAGCACAAAGAAATCTACGAAACAGAGAAATCTGAGCGTAGCTTTGAAGAAGAGACAAAACTGTCAGGTTTCTCTGCAGCACCTGTTAAGGCCGAGGGCACCGCCATCAGCTACGATAATGCGCAAGAAGCTTTCACAGCTCGCTACAGCCACGAGACCATTGCTTTGGGTTTCTCAATCACCGAAGAGGCGATTGAAGATAACTTGTACGACAGCTTGTCTGCTCGTTACACCAAAGGTTTGGCCCGTGCTATGGCATACACCAAGCAGGTAAAAGCTGCCGCTATCCTCAATAATGGTTTCAATGCCGCTATTGTTGGTGGTGATGGTGTGTCTTTGTTCAACACTGCTCACCCCTTGGTGAACGGCGGTACTAACGCTAACACTCCTTCTACTCCTGCTGACTTGAACGAAACTGCATTGGAAAATGCTGTTATTCAAATCGCCGCATGGACAGACGAGCGTGGCCTTTTGATCGCTGCACGTCCCAAGAAGTTGATTGTGCCCCCAGCACTAATGTTCGTTGCAACCCGTTTGCTCGATACAGAATTGCGCGTTGGTACAAACAACAATGACGTTAACGCTATCAAGAACAACGGTTCTATCCCCGAGGGATACACTGTAAACCACTTCTTGACCGCGCCTAATGCATGGTTCTTGACCACTGACGTGCCAAACGGTATGAAGCATTTCGAGCGTACACCTCTCCAGAATTCAATGGACGGAGATTTTGATACAGGGAACGTTCGCTACAAAGCACGTGAGCGTTACAGCTTCGGTTATTCCGATCCTCTCGGAATCTACGGTTCATATTGATCCGTAAAAGTAAACTTAAAGTTTATTTATGGGGCCCTTCGGGGCCCTTTTTCATTCTTGATTTGTCACAATTCTTTAGTAAGATGACGTTGCAGCAACACCGACTGCATGGAATTTTTATTCACTTGGAGCAAAAAATGTTTACTTTTACTATTGAAGTTGGAAATACGCATGTCAGTTTTCAGTCTGACAGCATGGAAAAAATTGCCGAAATCATGACTAAATTTAATAACGCTACTTTCGATGAAGCAGAGGAAGTAACCGAAATTGGCGGTATTGATATTGACGAGTTAGAGTTTGATGACGAAGGCTTTACTTGGTGGTACGATGAAGTTTCTGATGAGTGGTACTGGTTCAACGAAGACGAAGAAATTTGGGAAGAAGCCGAGTACGAAGAAGAAGACGAAGAGTCTGAAGAAGAGTGATCTAGGGGGCTACGGCCCCCTTCTTTTTGCGCCGTTTAGTTTGCTTTTCATTTTGTAAATCGTAGTGCAGTATGCGGTGGCAGTTTGCACAGAGCACAATACATCTAGTAACTTCTTCGTGTGCTTTTTTATACGACCCCATACGCGCCCATTCATGCACGCCTTTGATCTTAGTCTTTGGGTTTACGTGATGGAAGTCCATAGCTGCCGGGTGGCTGAACCCACACAGGCTACAAGATAGAGTAGCTTTGTAATCCTTCCAAGCTTTTTTCTTGTCTTGGTTAGATTTTTTTAATTTAGTACTACCTTCAACTTTTCTTTTTTCGTAATGCTTTTTTGAGTATTCTTTGTGCTTGGCCTTGCGAACTTCTGGGTCTTTATACGGCATGGTCTATTTTCTTTCTCCAGTACAAAGTGCCCTTGGCGCCCCAAGGATCTGTTGGGTCAAACATTTTGAATCCGCAACCTATTAGATTATTAGCTGAAGCGGGATTATGGTATGTGTCAGAAACCACCCAATTCATTCCCAACGACCGTGCTTTTTTGAGCCGTACTTGAATAAGTTTTTTTTGAAGTCCCTGTCCCCGATGAGCGTTAAGAATTCCAGCACGGCACATATACATGCAGTCACTCCAACGAGTAGAAGGAACAAGACCGCAAAAACCAGCGAGATTACCGGGCTCAGTATAAAGAATCCACCAATGACCAGAGCTCGTAGCATATAGGGTATCTCCCGGTAGGCACGTCTTTTGAAGATAGCGCAGATTCTCCTGTATGCTAGGAAGTCCGGTATCAACTTGACGGGCATTGTACTTCATGGCGCAAATGTAACTTTTTAATATGACACTTAAATTATTGTTGACATACCCTTCAATTAGTGTATATTACTCCTATCTAGGATTTTTCTCTTGTCGGCAGCCCGCCTAGGGGTCACGATGCAACGATTGACAAGAGGCTTTTGCATAAGGAATTATCATGGCACGCAGTACATTTGACGGCCCAATCATAAGCGGTGACAACCGTTTCGGCCCCCTTCGCGATATTGGATATACAGTTTTAGAGCAAGACTGCTATA
>Ga0007809_10001047_pt1 | contig 11647 bp, 13 predicted proteins | sample CryBogCBE02Aug07_FD_60383 | JGI IMG/M metagenome (GOLD analysis project Ga0007809, IMG submission 60383) | Freshwater microbial communities from Crystal Bog, Wisconsin, USA - CBE02Aug07 | ecosystem: Environmental > Aquatic > Freshwater > Lake | place: Crystal Bog, Wisconsin, USA | collected...
CCCTGGTCACCGCCTCCGCCTCCGCCTCCGCCGCCTCGATTGAAGCTCTCTATTTCCGCGAGCAGCTCCTGTTCCTGTTGGAACAACCTCTCCATTTCCTGGATATCTCCCTCATCCGCCGCCAACATATGATTACGCTGCGCCGAAGCCGCTTGACTCGGTCCCGCGCGCGCGCTTGGACGCGGTCCACGACCTGCGCGAGCATCCCCGTCGTCAAGCAAAGCCAGCGGCCGAAGACCCTCCGGAGACTCGATACCAGGTGCTGCTCCGACTGGCGCTTGTGCGGACATCGCAATGCGCTGAGCAGCCGCGGGATTCCGGGCTGCGTCGAATGCATCCACGGTTGGCACTGGAGGCGGGGCAAGCTGGGGAGCGCGCCCAGGCAGTTCCAAGCCCCTCATATACGCATCAAGAGGCGAAACACCTGCATCATTAACTGGTGCGCCATGCTGAAACGCCTCGCGACGTGCAGCCATCTCACGCGACATTTCCCATTCCTCATCCACCCGCGCCCCTGCACGCTGACGGACACCCGCTATCAGTCGCTCATTGGCGGGCTGTGCTTCTGCAATACCACGCCGCCCTGCCTCCCTCGCGACATCGCGCCGGATAAAATCCAACCGGGCCGCCATCTGCCGCTGTTCTGTGATGCGCTCATACATGTCATACGCTTGCTGCTGCATCCTCATCTCCTGATCATTGCGATCCTGAATTGTCTGCGTAAGCTGTCGCACCCGCTCAGCTGCTGCTTCCCTCTCCCGCACCCTCTGAAGTTCTCGCACCTCAACGCTCTTTGCCACATTGGCACTAGAAAGCGGAGCAGGCTGCCATACATTCTCTGCAAACCGAGCACGCGACTGAGCCTGTTCATCAGCGCGACGTCGATATTCCGCTGACTCATTTCGCAGGTGACGAAACATATTCATATGTGCCCTCTGCATACCAAGAAAATTCTTTGTTACGTCATAGCCCCTACGGATCGCGCCAAGGCCATACTGAGCAGGAACAAGCGCCGCGCCAAGACCGGATCGACCAACAGTCGCGAGTTTGGATGGTAGAGCCTTGAGCGCCTCGCCCGTCACCCCCACAGCCGCTCCCGCTGCCGCTCCCGCTGCCGCCCCGAGAGCTTTTGCAGCCGTCCCCGCCAAAGTGTATGCCTTCTGACCAGCCTGCGAAGCGAGAGCCAGCGCACCCTGGCCCGCACTGGACGCGGCGGTCAGCGCAAGAGGACCAGCGCCTGCCGCGGCTAGCTGCGCCGCAGTTGCAACCCTTGAAGCGGCCGTGCGCGCAGCCGTCTTAATGCCCTCGCGAACACCCTCTCGCGCAGTGGCCGCGGCATCCTGGGCAGCACTTGCCGCACTTGCCGCGGCGGCCGCGAGGCTTTTCGCCGACTCTTCAACGGCCATAATACCCACTTGGACAACACCCTCGGCACCACCACGCGCACCCTCGGCGGCTGCAACTACAAGGTCAGCGGCTGCAACTCCAAGGTCAACGGCTGCATCTCGGACATTACCAACAGTAGCCGCGCCTCGTGACGCCACCTCTCCCATGGCTTCCTCCGCCTCTGCTCGCTCCGCCGCACGCTTCTGCGCATACTCGCGTCCAGCCTTAACCCTATCCGCATTGGCCTGCGCCTGGCGTGCCTTCCGCGCCTCGCGCCTATTGATCTCTGCAAGCAGCTCCGCCGCCCGACTTACAGATCGTGGCTGTGGGCCTTTATACCCCTTGTCACGAAGAGCCTTCATGAGCGCCTCCATGTCCTTTACTTCCTGGGGGTCATCCTTATTTAAAGGCTTCCTCGGCTGTCGTGGCATTTTGATGTGTGGCTATTTACGCCTATGTGATTATGGCATAAGGTATATACGTTAACACCTAGTGACACTGTATATACGTTTATCCGCAACCCCGCTTTTGCGCGATTTCACCTTTTGCCCGGTTTTACTTTTTTCCTAGAAATGTATCGAGAGATGTGAGTTTCCGTGGTTGCAGGCACAATTTCTCGTCGCGTGCCGTGATTGCGTCGACACACGCAGGTAGAAAGCGATCCCTAAAAAATGCAGTGGATGCGAGGACGATTCGGGATGCATACGCGGGAACGTATGGTACGCATGATACAAAAAACTGGTGGGCTTGCCACACAACGAACCATGCCCGTACGCATTTATCCGGGTACAACATCCTTAGCAGGTGCAAACTGCCCTGGATCTGTGGCATGTACTGCCGCGGTATACAGAGATCGTTCTTTGCAGCGTAGGGGTGTCCTGGACCGTTCCGTTGAAACGCCGGGCATTTATATTCGACCAGCGCAACCTCACTCTTGTCGCCATTCCAGAGAAGCGCATCAGGACTGAAGCCTAGATGCGGGTTCTCTGGATGCCGAAGGAACCCTGGATGCTCGAGAACGCTCCCATCTTGAAATTGCCAATTGTCCGGTAGATTTTCTCGCTTGATAACTGTTGCCTCGCCTAGGTGTGATGTAAGAAACTCGCGAAACGCTTCTTCAGCGTGCACCTCGTGAAGCACACCCCATTGCGTAAATGGATTGCCGCGAAAGCCCTCGCTCTTCGGAAAGGTCTTGGACGTTAAAAGCTTGCTCGCAGACATGTTTGGATTCTCATTGCTTGCACTTGCAAATTGACTTGCAGTTACCGCGAAGGTGCGAGTCGCATGCCACGCAGAAGATCTCTGCTCGCCCTCGTAGGCCTTGTAGGTTGGAAGAACCACCGTCGAATAGAGCGCATCGGGAGTAATGATCTCCGGAAGAGTCTCGCGAAACTTCATAAAGGTCTCATCATCCTCTTCCCACGGCATGCCCCTCGTCTCCTGTTCCGTATACTCCGGGAGATCGATAAGTTCGTATTGGGCATGAGAGATGGGCGTTGCCATTGCCGATGGAGTCGCCAGAGGTGTAATGCCGAAGAGCGGTGGACACTCGACGCTGTTCTGCTTGGTGATCAGACGCATTGTTGGAAGTGGCTTTTGTTTTGTACACCCCTCGACGACGCCCCCCACCATTTCCCTCGCCCGCTTCGATCCACCAAGTATCTTCTTCATCGTACCACCCGTATCTCAGTAGCCTGATGCTACAGAGTATCGCCCGTATCTCAGTAGCCTGATGCTACAGAGTATCGCCCGTATCTCAGTAGCCTGATGCTACAGAGATTTGTCAGCCCACGTTGTGTGATTCCGCTTGTCTTACTCGTCCGAGTCTGTCTGGAAGACCGGTCCGATCGCGCTTGTGCGCTTCATCTCCTGGTACTGCTCCTCGGCTTGAGCCGCCACGCGGTTGTTCAGTTCGACGTCCTCCGGCGACATGCCCCCACCCGCCGCGCGCATCGACAGCATCTGCGGCCGAAGATCCATGCGGCGCGCCAGTTCGAGCTCGCTCGCCTTAGGGTCCGACGACGTCGAGAAGGCCGGGATGTACTCTCCCGTAATCGCGCGGCGCCGCTTCTCCATGTTCGGCGTGAGGTTGCTTGAGGATGCCTCCTCGAATGCCGCATTGGAAAAGAAGCCCGCCCCGCCCGTGTTCGCGCGGTTGTTGAACATCGTGATCGGCGGAGGCGCGAGCGAGAAGCCCGGCGGGGCCTGCAGCGCGGGCATGACGGAGCTCTTGTCGTCCGTGCCACTTGAGCCGTTCTGCAGGATCACCGAGTCCAGAGAGAGCGTGATCGATGCATTGCCACCCGGCGCGATCGCCCAATACAGGGGTCGGATGAGGAGGTAGCGCGCCACGCAGCCGCCGTTGCGGTCCGTTGCGATGTCGCCTGGGCCCACGAAGCGCATGCGCTGCGAGCCCACCGGCACCGGGCCCTGGATCGGCACGGTGTCGCTGACCGTGAGGATGCCCTTGTTCTCCGGCTTGTCCGACACGGCCGTGACGAGCGAGAAGCGCGTAGCCGTGTTCGCGAGCGGGGTCGTGCGTGGCGCCCACTCGACGTTGCTCACAAACTTGCCCGTTGGGCCGTCCTTGGTCTCGAGCGACTCGATCTCGCCGACACGGCCGTTGACGCGAAGCGTGATGTACGAGTCGTAGAGCGGCTCGCTGTCCGGGCCACGCTGCGCCAGCGCCTTGAACTTGAGTGCCACGGCGCTGTTGTCGCGGCCAATGTACTCGGCATCCTGCTTGCTGAAAAGCTTGGTGCGGTTGCGGATGAGGAAGGCACGGAAGACGCCATCGAGGTCGTTGAGGGAGTCCCAGATCTCGCGGTTGATCTGTACGCGCAACGTAAGCTTGCCGCGGCCCTTGCCCAGGACGTCCGCCAGAGTGTAGCAGTCATACGGCGTCTTCACGGGCTTGATGCTGAGCGGGCCACCTTCGGCACCGAGGAAGCGGAAGGTCGTCTGGTTCTTGCGAGACCCACCCGAGAGATCGATCGGGTCGATCCACCCGAGCTTGTCGTTGTCCATAGGCTCCTTGAAGGTCACCATGCCCTCCCACTTGCCAGGCAGCGGCTTGACGTTGCATCCGATCCAAGACATCTTGTGCTTGGTATATGTGTATATACTGGATGATTTATTTGGGATAGCTTGGACGGCGAAGCAGGCGAGGCGGCGAGGGTGTTTTGCGGCGATTTTGCTGAATGATCGAAAACCCGTCATTATTAAAACAGTGAACGCGTCGTCCAACTTTGTGGCATTTGCACCGGGGTTCGTAGACCGGGGTTTGCACTGTGCTCTATGAAAGATCAATTATACATGGATCGGGTTGACAGTGGATGGAACTGTACCCGTACCACCAGCGACTGCATCGGGATGGGGTACAGGCGTTGTATCCTCAACATCGAGGCTCGTGGTACAGTTCCGACCGCAACACACCGAACGAATGCGCTTGTGGTTTACTGCGGTATAGGCGGGAACAATTACGCGATAGAGGATGAACAGGGCGATTGTGAACCCTGTTCCTACACCCCCAGCCACCAAAGTCTGCGTATCACTCATTTCGTCCGAATTTAGCAGAAGTAAGACAAATCGATACCGTGTTTCTGGTACATCCCGCGTCGATGGCTGCGCATATATGAAATGAGACGGCTCCCCCCTTCCTCGTCCGACGCAGAGGAAGTGGAACCACGCCGCCTCTTTTTGCCAGAGCCGGACATGTGCTGTGAGCGCGGATCGTTCACGGGGATATTCGAGTTCCGCGAGGGATCGTTCACGGGAATATTCGAGACGGGCGCCGCGGCTGCTGCGGGTGCTGCGGCTGCAGCGGATGCGGATGCCGTCGGTGGTGCGTCTGCCGCGGATGCATATGCGGTGGGTGCCGCTTCGCCTCCGCCTCCACCCCCGCCTCCGCCACCGCCTCCTCCACCACCGCCTCCTCCGCCTCCACCCGCTTCCGCCTTAATGATGTCCTCAATACCCTGCGCGAACTTCTTTCCCGCGTCCTCCTCTGCCGCCTTTACCATCTTCTGTCGATTTGCGATGCCCTGATCCCACATCTCCTTAAGCTTCTCCTTTCCCTTGTCGAGAGCAACACCCTTTGCAGCCTCGAGGGCCTCGTTTCCAACCTTTCCCGTCGTCGCGAGCTGATCAATACCCCCAACGATCTTCTCGGCACGACCTTCATCCACACCGAGAATTTTAAGCAGCTCCTTTCCACCTTCCTTCCCAACTGTACGGAATGCATTACCGATCTGAGCGATTGGGCTGTTCTTCTGACGCTCCATCGCCTCCTTCGCAGCACGCTGTTGTGGTGTCGAAAAAGATTGTCCTGAAATGTCAATGAGGTTCTGACGCCTTGCCTCCTTCGCCGCCTCCTCCCGTGCAAGTTGTTCTTGACCCTCCTCAGTTTCCCGGAGCTTCGCCTTTCGCTGCGCTTCTGCTATAGTCTGTTCGCGCAAAGCCCTCTCCTCCTTCTCCTCTTCCGTCTCCTCGCCCTTCTTCATCTTAGATAGCTTCTCCTTCAACTTCTCCTTTGCCGCAATCTCGGCGGGGGTCATCTTACGAGGCGGCATGATGACATAAGCTCACTCAGCTTTGTTATATATCTATTTCGAACCTCTTCAATTGCATGTGCTGCGTGAATGCGACCTCGCTGCACTTCTGCTTGGCGCAAGACTCTGGCTTCCTCGATTGCATCGTAAAGATCAAGAGCGTATGCGAGATCAGGTTCGTCGTGGATACGCGATGCGATTAACATATACATTTGTACGTGCGCTTCTCGGTTTTCAATGCGGGGCGCCATTCGCAAATGAATTTGCCCATTTTGCGCATTCCGCGCGAACTAGTCGTCTGTCTCCAGAATCTCACAAGTCGACTCGGAAACCGGGGTCAGAGTCGAAGGGGTCGGAGGCGGAACATCGAGGAGCTGCTTACTGCACGCGAGTCCAAAGCCCGTCATTAGCTCGTTCAGGATCTTTCCCATCTCCATCTCGTCGTTCAGGATGTTCAGAGGGCGCGAACCGTCGCCTCCCACCCACTTTGCCGGGCATGCCTCCCAGAGACGGCAGTCCGCGGGGTGAGAATCGACCCCGGTCAGTGAAAGGACAACGCCAAGCGTGAGAACACGGGGCGCCGGCGCGGGCTCGACAAATCCAGGCCGCGAGAACTTCTCCGTGATGCGAATAAAGGTCGCATACTCGTCCGGACGAAGCATCGGAGCCTTCTCGGATGTAAGACCCTCGGTACTGATACCAACATCGATATCGTCAAAGGTCGGACCAAAGACCTGCTTGAGCCACGAGTGATCCATCGCGCGGTTCACAAAATTCTCCACGCCGTGAAAGATATAGCGACGCAGCTTTAGCTTGGCCTCACTCGACAACAGACACGGGATCACAGGAGGCGAGTCAGACGTATCCATCTTCGCGTATGTCGACGTATGTCCTTTTATGGTAACTTAAATAATGAAACCAACCACACTTACGAAGTCTACAGAACCCGATATAAAACCAACACTACACATCCGCATACCTCATCGTGATTTTGAGGATCTTGCCCGGGAGTGCACATGTAACAATACATTAGACGAAGGCTTGCGCCGCATCAAGGGAAAGCTTGTCGAGAGCGCACAGACTCGAAATGCCCGCGATGTTGCATACTGGACAGGAGCCTTTCGTGCGTTTCTAGCGGCAAAGGGGGGTAACGCGTCCATCGTTTCAACGTCTAGCTAGGTCTGCGAATCACACCGCAAGCCCGCCGCCCGCACCGCCGATGGCTGCGGATGCGTTCGAGCCTCCGAAGTGCGCTGGAAGCTGCATCTCCGGAGGCGTCGAAGGAAGCGGGCGCGAGCGCGAGAGAGAGAGAAGCGCGTCCGTGTCCACCAGTGTCTTGAAATCATTGTCACCCCAATCCAGGTCGGTAACGGACGGCCCGCGCACCGTCTTGCATAGCGACCAGTACTTCTCGTACATGTCATGCGTCTCCTCAAGCTCCTTGTACATGTTCAGTGGGATGAGAAGGAAGCCCTCGTCTGTGGTCGTGAACTTCCAGCCAAACGGCTTGATGTACGTGTCAACCTCCTCGATAAGCGGCCTCTTCATAAAGATGTAAGGGCGCACGGCATGCGCGAATTCGACGCGGATCTGCCATGGGACACAACGCACGTGGTTACCCGCAACAGCAGCGAAGTTTTGAAGCATGGCGATGTGCCGTTGATCGGACCACTTGATGGTCTGGTCCATAGGCACGTCGAACGAGAAGACAGTCGTGCGCGCCTCGCCATTGACGAGGTTCTTGATAAAGTTGTCGCGGAAGATTTTCGGAAGGATACACTCACCCCAGATCCGACGCACCATATCGTCGCGCCTCACCTTCTGCATCCACGCATCGGATGCGACCTGTACCATATTGATCTCGTTCTCGGGTGTGACGGGAAAGGTAAACGACATCTTGTCAGCCGACGTTTGACGATTTGCGAATGCACAGTCCAATTTGGCTGAATGTTCGAATTTGACGGCGAATTAAAAATGAACAGCACTTCTTAGCGCGTCTTCAGTTTCTGAGCGGGGTCGGCACGCGCAGCTTCAAGAGACTCGACTGTCTTGGAGATACCATCTAGAGCCGCGCCATACGCAGTATCAAGACACTCCTCAACGACTGGCTCCGCGATGCTCACCAGAGAAGGCGGAAAAAACGACTCGACATACGCCTTGGCGGACTTGAGGATGGCTGGCAGAAAGGAAGATGTGATTTCACGAACGAACAGATAGTAGAAAGATACCCGAAGTGCCCACCAGAACAGGGCAAGTTCGTATTCATGGACATACTGAAGCATGATGGTCTCAAGGCTCCGTGCGACGATCGGCGTGGGTGTAGGCAGGGGCGTGGGCGAGGGTGTGGGCTCAAATGACATTGGCTGCATAAAAAGCAAATGAAAGTCCATTCATAGCGAGGGTTTTGTCTTGCCTCGAATCGACCTACGTAAGCTGATTGCACGATATAGTTGGAAATGTTGAAGATTGGCACATTTGATCGAAAGGCGAAGGAGCCTGATGCCTTTCAACCCATCGCGATTCTGCATTCACAGACGAGTCCACGTGATGGTCTCTGTTTGATGGTAGATACTTCACGAAGGAGTATCATTCCCACGCGAGAGGTCACGCTTCCCCAGGATGAGTTCTTTGCTTTGGAGCCGAGCAATCTCGAGGACGGCCGCGATGTGATCATGGTAGGCGGAAAGTCAGGTAGCGGAAAGAGCCACACGGCCAAGAACTTTGCGATCCGTTATCACATCCTTTGGCCGAAGCGCCCGATCCGTCTCATCTCGTTTCTCGATAAGGACGACACGCTAGATTCTTTGGATTTTATTAAGCGTGTAAAGGCTGATGACATCAGTGACGAGGACGCGAACAACCTAGCCAAGTACGAGAAATCCCTGACCATCTTTGATGATATCGAGGGCTTCGAGCGCGATGATCCTGAGACCCATGGAAAGCTGCAACAGATCATCGACATGATCGCCTCGACGGGTCGCCACTCAAGTTCCTCGCTGCTCGTGGCATCCCACCTCCTAACGGACTACAAGAGGTAAGTTTCAAAATTTCCGGCGCCGGAAGGAAACCCAAGGGTCTAAGAAGAAAGGAGGGAGGGGTTCCAGTTTCCAGTTTTAGGTGACATAAAGAATAGCCAGAGACGGCTGGCTGTATATATATGTCACCTAAAACTGGAAACTGGAGCCCGAGACCTTTCCGCGAGATTTTCTGAGACCTTTCCTGACCCCCCTCTCCGACCCTTTCCTTAGGACTCGGCTTTTTCTTGGTGAGGCACACAAGTTCGTTCTGTTCCCGAATGGCTGCTCTATGAAGCAGATGACCAACCTCCTAGGTCTCTACGGTGGCTGCGATGGCGATGAGCTAAGGCGTATCCGGAAGCTGCCAAGTCGATGGGTTGCGCTCTGTACGACCTTTCCTTCAATCGTTCTTTATGAGAGCGGATGCTACCTTCTCCATGGTGATGCGAAACCCGAGGAAAAGATTACTGGCAAAAAGAGGGGACACGAGTCGGGCCTCGCTGGGACTAGCAAGGTCCAGAACACCGGGTCTGGCTATGAACCTGTAGAGGGAAGGGATGATGAAGACGAAGGGAACGAGTATGGATATTGATGGGTGCACACATTCCTACTCCTCGCAGATGCACACATCCTCCGTCTCGGCGAGGCAGTCCTCGCAGAACTTCTTGACCTTGGGCTTCTTGTTGGCATGGTTGGCAGGCACCATGAAGGCACCCGAGCTTGAGCTTGAGCTAGATGAAGGGTTGAGAGCAGCGTGGCCTAGGCCGTGGATGGGGCGCTTCTTGCTTGGGATCACGATGGGCTTGAAGCGATCCTTCCACTCCGGGTCATCACGCTCTTGGCGGTCATCGGCCTTGCGCTCACGGTCACGCTCCTTCTTGGCCTCCTTACGCGCGCGAAACTCTTCGAGTGTCTCAGCACCATCCTCAGAGAACTCTTCGATGTCTTCATCAGGTGCAGGCGCCGCGTAGCCGTTGTCCTTCAGAAGAAGGCGGAGGTTGCGCACTTGCGTGACGAGTGACTTGCGCGCCTTGACCGCGTTGGCTTGAGCGGCGTCGAAGCCTCGCTTGTAGGCCGCAGCTTCGATAGCGGCGCGGTCGGAAGGCTCGAGGCTCGCCATGGGCTTCTCGCCGCGGTCACGCGTGATCTTGATGATGCCTTGCGTGAGAGTCTTGAGAGTGTCGAGCTTCTCGTTGACTTCCTTGAAGCCTTCCTTCTGGCCCTCGAGGATAAGGTCGAATTGCTCTTCGTTGAACTTGTCAGACTCCTCGATGGCTTGCTTGAAGGTAGCGGTGTGCTCCTTAGCTAGCTCCTTGTAGGGCTTGCCGGCCTCCTCGGTGATGTTCTTGAGGTAGGCATCAAAGTCGATGGTCTGCGTAGCTTCCGCTAGACCTGGGTCAATCTCCTTGAAGACCTTGGGCTTCATCGGGGCCTTCCCGGCGGAAAGACCCTCTTGCTCTGCCATTCCCTTCTTGACTTGATCGGAAGGCGGCGATGAGATGCGGTCGTAGGCAGAAAGCTCAAACTCGTCGTGAGGGCCTGGCTTGGCAAGGGGGAGGTCGCTCATCTCACCCTTCACTATGATAAGAGATGGGGCGATGCGCACGGTAAGAGTGAAATCTGATGTGCGCGTCTTTTTGCCGGTTGTGAAGGAAAGGGGATGTGTCGGTAACCCTTCGTGGTCAAGGGCCGGTATTGAATAGTTTAGTACGATCCCCTTCTCTACCTTGCCTAAGGGTAGAGACACGGGGACATCATTCTTACCGCGTACTATACTACTACCGACACATCCCCTGATACGATACCTAGTATCGAGACCGGTATATGTACGGAGTGCGCGTGCTTTTGCACCTAGACATGGAAGCGCTTTTTGTATGCCGCGACGTTTTGGCTTATGCTCGTAGAGTCTCCCCAAAGAATATAGTAAGAAAGAAAGCCGGGCTTTGTTGGGTCGCGCGTAGCTAGGTCTTTCTTGTGGCGGTCCCGGTACCGCTTACGCTGCTCCTTGTCGTGGGTTAGAGTGTAGTCGTCCATACCCTTTCTCCCGAAAGACGTTTCCTTACCCGAATCAAAGGTTGCTGTCCACTTGTGAACGCCGTCGCGCGCGGGAGTGATTCGCATTTACACCGAATAGTATGAAATCACTGTTATTAAGTTCCAATTGTCATGAATTAACGTGTGCATCCTATATATAGCGACTTGGCTCTTTCACTAATAGAGCTGATTCGGCGTTCTACGCAACAGTAGGAAAGTGGTTAATGCGTCTTTAGCGTTATCTCATAGACTAGTGTCTTACGAGCACTGGCGCAAGTGTTCTCTGCACTACCCACTGGGATCAGACAGTCCTCTTTCAGTGTGCATTGAAGCGTTATCTCATAGACTAGTGTCTTACGAGCACTGGCGCAAGTGTGCTGACTGGGACTTCTCTTTTGTCGATGCGTGCGCTTTTTTTTGCGGTGCGCAGCGCGTGCGCTTCTTTTTGCCCAGCGAGCCGGAGTCTTTGAAACAACGAATCACTTGCGCTTACCAACCGCCTTGCGCCTACCAGTCACCTTGCGCTTACCGGCCACCTTCTTACGCCGGGGTTTGCCCTCACCCTGAATGCCAGGTGGTAGGTATTCCAAAGGGCCGAGGATCGCAGTGCTGTGTGTTTCCTCGTGACCAATGGGTAAAGGTTTGTACGCACGGCGCTCG
>Ga0007809_10001049_pt1 | contig 11640 bp, 11 predicted proteins | sample CryBogCBE02Aug07_FD_60383 | JGI IMG/M metagenome (GOLD analysis project Ga0007809, IMG submission 60383) | Freshwater microbial communities from Crystal Bog, Wisconsin, USA - CBE02Aug07 | ecosystem: Environmental > Aquatic > Freshwater > Lake | place: Crystal Bog, Wisconsin, USA | collected...
AGACTATGTGCATGCTGCAAAACAAGCAAAGGCTGCCGGCTTTGACGGCGTTGAGCTTCATGCCGCTAATGGATATCTCCTTGATCAATTTTTGCAAGACGGATCAAATCACCGTACAGATGCATATGGAGGATCGATCGAAAATCGCAGTAAATTGGTATTAGAAGTACTCCAAGATATCATTCCTGTATGGGGGAACAGTCGCATCGGAATACGATTATCTCCTTATGGCACTTTTAATGATATGCATGACTCTAACCCATTGAATCTCTTTACCTATTTAATACATGCATTAAACCCAATGAATTTATGCTATTTACATTTAATTGAACCACGAGCTACATCTGCAGGTGGTAATGACAAAATAGATGAAAGTCTTCCAAGTACCGGAAAAATTTTCCGCAACTTGTTCAATGGAAAAGTGATACTTGCTGGCGGATTTAATCAGGCAAGTGCAGAGCAAGCAATTGAGAATCACGAAGCTGACGCCATCGCTTTTGGCCGGATTTTTATTGCAAACCCTGATTTACCAAGACGATTCGAGTTAAATGCCCCTCTTAATCCCTACGATCGCGCAACGTTTTATGGTGGGACAGAAAAAGGCTATACTGATTATCCCGCATTACAAGTCACTTGAAGCGATCGCTGGAGCAACATTAAACTGGCGCTCCAGCCATGTCAGGACAATTTGTAGGAAGATGGCAAAAATAGCTGCGGGAATAGCACCACTGAGCATCAACGCATTATTGTTTATCGCTAAGCCCTCAGCAATTCGCTGTCCATAACCTCCAGCACCTACAAAAGCTGCAATCGTTGCAGTGCCAGTTGCAGTTATCGCTGCAATTTTGACTCCGCTAAATATAGCTGGAATCGCTTGCGGTAATTCAACAAAAAGTAAGCTGGGCCAAAAAGACGATCCGAGCGCAGCGGCAGCCTCTTTTAGATCTTTACTCACCAACTGTAAACCTGTATGGGTGTTTTCAATAATCGGTAAAAGTGCATAAAGTGTCAGCGCAATAATAGCGGGTAGCGTTCCAATCGAGTGGAGTATAAAAATTAAAAATGCAAGAAGGGCAAGAGAAGGGATGGTTTGTAGAACACCAGATAATTGGCGGATAGGGTAACCGATGTTTGGGCGACAAAATGCCAGTACGCCAAATGGGACTCCAATAAGGACGGCTAGCGCTAACGAGCTGAGGACCAGAAGCAGATGTTGGAATGTAAGAGTGAAAAAATGATCGTCAAATAATAAATTTAAAAAATTCAATCGTGCATTTGTCCGTGGCGTAGCACTTAAAAATGCCTGCGCTATATTTTGGACAGATTGAGATTCGTTCTCTAAGGCATGATTCATTTCTTGCATCTGTGCAAGATTAATTCGTTGGTTAAGGAGAGTTAAGGCGTTAACGAACTCTGGGTGTTGTGCAAGATTCTGCTTGTATAAGAGAACCGCTGAATAATTTGGAAAATAAAGGCGGTCATCCAAGAGGATCTTATATTCCGAATTGGATAAATGGGCATCGGTTGTATAAACATCGATGACATCGACTTGCGCTTGATTTAAAGCGGCGTAACTCAAGCCATGATCGAGTCCCATAGGGACAGATGGATGTAGGCCATATACTTGAGCGAGTGAGCGCCAACCATCTTTCCTAGCAAGAAATTCATGTGAAAAACCAAATCGTAATTGAGGATGATTTGCCAGGTCAGAAATGGATTGAATGTTGAGTTGTAATGCTAAAGCATTTGGCATTGCAAGGGCATAAGAGTTGCTAAAGCCGAGTGGAAATGCTGCTTCAAGGCCCAAAGGTTTGAGACGCAGATTGACTTGTGTAAGAGTTAAAGGCGTGTTCTCGTGTAGGATTTCTTGAGAGATGGTGCCTAAATATTCTGGGTAGATATCAACATCGCCGTGTTCTAAGGCAGAAAACAAAATACCTGTATTGCCTAGCCCGGGTTTACGAATCACGTTGATGTTCTGGTTTTTTTCAAGTATTTGGGCAATGATTTCGCAAAGGATATAGGATTCGGTAAAACGCTTACTTCCAACTCGAACGCTCAAATCGGCAAAACAAATCGAAGATGAAAAGAGTAGAAAAACAGACAAAATAAAAAAGATCCATACTTCTTTAAGGATAACAAGGCGTTTGGTATGGAGAGGGATCATTTACCTATTTTAATGTAGACTTAGGACATTAGAATTTGCCTGCATACTGAAACTCTCAACTCCTCAAGGTAACTTAAAAAATGAAAAAAACTGCTCTAGGAAAAAGTGGTCCTATGACTTCGATCCTTGGTTTAGGTTGTATGGGGATGTCCGATTTTTATGGTCCTGCGGATCGAAAGGAAAGCTTAGCGACGCTTCAGGCGGCAGTTGCAGCAGGTATAAATTTACTTGATACGGGGGACTTTTATGGCATGGGTCATAATGAGCTCTTAATCGGAGAGGCTTTGCGTACTCTACCTCGCGAGCAAGTCATGCTCAGCGTTAAATTCGGTGCACAAAGAGATCCAAGTGGTGCTTGGCATGGTTTTAATGGTAGCCCAGCCGCTGAAAAACTCTCTTGCTTACAGCCTCAAAAGATTACATACAGACTACATCGACGTGTATCGTCCTGCACGTCTAGATCCTCAAGTGCCAATCGAAGATACGATCGGAGCTATCGCCGATATGGTCAAGGCAGGTTATGTCAAATATATTGGACTATCCGAGGTGGGGAGTCAGACGATACGAAGAGCGCAACAAGTTCACCCAATTTGCGATGTGCAAATCGAATATTCTTTACTTTCGCGCAATATCGAACATTCCATTTTAAAAACATGTCGAGAACTTGGTATTGGCATTACTGCTTATGGTGTTTTATCAAGAGGTTTGTTTGATCCCAATTGGAGCAAGCAAGCACTTACATTGACTGATTTTCGAAGTTATAGCCCACGTTTCCAAGGAGAGAATTTACAAAAAAATCTGGATTTATTGGCGCCGATTCGACAACTTGCGGCAGATAAAAAAGCGACCTTGCCTCAAATCGCAATCGCTTGGGTATTGGCAAAAGGGACTGATATTTTTCCGTTGATTGGGAGTCGCCGTCGGGTGACGTTGGAAGATTCACTGCAAGCCCAAGAGCTTCACTTAAGCCCTGCGGAAATAGCTCATTTAGATCTTGCTTATCCTTTAGGGATTGCGGCAGGAAGCCGGTACGCTGAATATGCCATGGCGCATTTGGATAGTGAAAAAGGTTAGGCTATGACGCCGTTTAAAATAAATAGATGCCTGAAAAAAAAGTCAAACTCCTGCCCTTAGAGAAAATTTTATTTAGCCAAGGTTTTGGAACGCGTAAATATTGCAGCCAACTGGTATTGGCTGACTTAGTAAAAGTGAACGGACAGGGCATGCGCGATCCAGATGAGTTGCTTGAACCTAACGGATTATTGCTAGAAGTTGAGGGACAACCATGGCTTTATCAAGAAAATGCATACCTCGTTCTGCATAAACCATTGCATGTGGAGTGCTCCCACAAAACGAAGCATTATCCAAGTGTATTTACCTTATTGCCTCAACCATTGATTGAGAGAGACGTGCAGTGCGTGGGTCGACTCGATCAAGATACAACGGGTCTTTTACTCCTCTCCGATGATGGTCAATTTATCCACCAGATGACCTCGCCGAAAAAAAACATTGGTAAGCTCTATCAAATACAAACAGCAAGTAGGATTACCCCAAGTCAGATTGAACACTTATTGAATGGGGTTGTCCTAGACGATAACCCTCAGCCATGTTTTGCAACACAATGTACTCTAGAGGGTGAGCATCAGTTGGCAATGACGATCGTGGAGGGTAGATATCACCAAGTCAAGCGAATGCTAGCAGCGGTCGGGAATCATGTTGAGGCACTTCACCGACGTGCCATTGGTCAATTTTTCTTACCACAAGACTTACACCTTGGAGAATGGCGTTGGTTAACCGCCGAAAACAAAGAGCAACTTAGAAGCAAATAAAAAAGGCCGCTCGAAAGCGGCCTTGAAAAGGTTTAAAAGATGCTTAAACTTTAATAAACGGCAGAGTACGAATGCGCTCACCCGTAGCGGCAGCAATTGCATTACCAATCGCAGGAGCTACAAGCGCTACACCGACTTCACCCATACCGGAAGGTGCACCACCACCTTCAATAATCGTTACATCAAGTTGCGGCACTTCTGACATGCGTAACATTGGATAGGTATCAAAGTTCTTTTGTTCAACTGCGCCGTTTTTAAATGTAATAGCAGTTTTCAAAGAAGAAGAAAGACCGAGCAACATACCGCTTTCAATTTGTGCTTTAATTTGATCGGGGCGAATTGCTACTCCTGGATCAACTACCGCAGTCAAACGATGAACGACGGGTTTTTTATCACGCATTGAAATTTCAGCAACGATGGCAATATATGCACCGTAAGCTTCCGATTGAGCAACGCCTAAAAACCGTCCATTTGAGCGTGGTTGTCCCCATCCTGCTTTTTTAGCCGCAGTTGAGAGTACCTTTTGCGCACGTGGGTGGTTATCGAGTAAGCTCATACGGAATGCAACTGGGTCTTGTTTGGTGCCGGTTGCAACTTCATCAATCATGCTCTCAACAGCGAATGAATTGAGGTTGTTACTTACCGCACGCCAATAACCGACACGCACACCTGAATCATGAATCACGTTTTCAACTTTGAGATTTGAAATATTGTATGTAATATTTGCAGAACCTTCACCCATAAATGGATCATTGCCGTTTACAACAAACGGTGGAAACGCACGTGCTGTGACTGATTGAGAAGTCATCTTCGAGTAAAGGCCTGTCAATTTACCATTGGCATCGACACCAGCACTCACTTGATTCAAACTTGCAGGACGATAAAAATCATGCGTCATATCATCTTCACGGGTCCACTGCAAACGCACCGTTTTACCAGTTGCTTTTGAGATTTCCACGGCTTGACGAATAAAGTCAAGCTCAAGCTTACGCCCATAGCCACCACCTAAGAAGGTTGTGTGAATATGGACATTTGCCTCAGGAAGACCGGAGGCTGCCATCGCGGCACCAGTAGCACCTTGTTGGAACTGGATTGGTCCCCAAACATTACACTCACCATTTTGTACAGATGCGGCACAGTTAATCGGCTCTAATGTTGCGTGCGCTTGATAAGGCAGATTGTATTCAGCGGTAAATGTTTTAGCTACGCCATCCAATGGGTTTGCATTTCCTTTTGCAAGAATGATCGCGCCATCTTTTTTACTCGCATTACGAATACCGCTTTCAATGGCAGCCATGCTGTCAATTGCTGTCGTATCGCCATTGTCCCATTCGATTTTGAGTAAGTCACGGGCTTTTTTGGCAACATAAAAGTCTTTTGCTAGCACCGCAACGCCATCAGAGATTTGCACGATGGCTTCTACGCCAGGTACTGATTTGGCTGCTGAAGAATCCACATTTTTTGGCTTGCCGCCAATGACTGGGCTTTGGGCGAGTGAGGCAACCAACATATTTGGTTCACGAACATCGATACCGTAAACAGCTGTGCCATTTACTTTAGCTGGGGTATCTAAACGTGGAAACCGTTTACCGATCAGTTTGAAATCCGCCTGAGCTTTTAAAGCAGGTGCAGTTGTCAAAGGCATATTTGCCGCAGCAATTGCAATCTCTCCGTATGTTGCACGGTTTTTGCCAGATGTAAGTACACCATTGCTAGCGGTAACGTCTGCAGGTGAGACGTTCCATTTTTTTGCAGCTGCCGCCTTGAGTTGCTCGCGTGCAGTTGCACCGACGGTTCTGAGTTTGGTCCAAGCTTCACGAACTGATGTTGAACCGCCAGTGATTTGACCACCTAAAAGCGCATTAATATAGTGCGTCGGATTGGTAGATGCAATCTCAATTTTTACTTTACCCAAGGGATACTCAAGTTCCTCAGCAATTAACATTGCCATGGTGGTGTAAGTATCTTGACCCATTTCTGAGCGAGCATTGATGATAGTGACAGAATTATCTGGAGCAATACGTAACCAAGGGGCAACAGGGACAGTAGCATCAGCCGCAATAGCAATTTCACTGGCGGCGTTAAACCCAATCACTAAACAAGTTGGTACGATTGCAGAAGATTTAATAAACGAACGTCGATCCATAGTAATCTCCTTAAATTAAGCTTTAGCGGCGCGATGAATTGCGCTACGAATACGTGTGTAAGTTCCACAACGACAAACGTTTCCGTCCATTGCAGAATTAATGTCCTCATCAGAGGGCTTAGGATTTTTAGATAGCAAGGCAGCAGCCGACATCATTTGGCCGTGTTGGCAGTAGCCACATTGCGGAACATCTTCAGCAATCCAAGCGTCTTTGATTTTCTTGGCAAGAGCAGGCGTCACACCATCCATTGTGGTAACTTTTTTGCCTGCAGCAACTGATACGGGAGTCAGGCAGGAACGAATAGCCTGTCCATCTAGATGTACAGTACATGCACCACAAAGACCAGCACCACAGCCAAATTTTGGTTGTGTGATGTTGAGGTGATCACGAAGCGCCCATAACAACGGGGTTTGCTCGTCTCCGCTAAACTCAACTGACTTACCATTTACATTTAGTTTCATGTTATTCCTTAAAAAATTAGGATGGGTTAGATGACAACAATAAACAAAAGAAAACTTAATCATCTAAAACGATATTTATGTCTCCTTTTTTTATTTACTCGAGATTATCAGAATTTTGAATAAAAATCTTTTTTTGTCGCAATAAATCTGTAATTTATATATGATTTAATGGTTTACACCTATGATTACAGTTATTATCGCGTCCTACCAATACGGCCACCTCGCTGCTCATTGCATCGAATCATTGCTATCGCAAACCTTACTCCCGGAAAAAATTTGGTTCGTTGATGATGGTGCTTTAGATTGCGCGCACTTGCCCGTTCTATACCCAGAAATTGATTATGTATTGCGTGACCACAACCTAGGAACAGTCGACAATTTTCAAGATATGTTGGATCGAGTGCAAACTCCTTATGTGATGTTTATTGGAGCAGACAATTGGTTGCGTTCCGATGCGATCGAAAAGCTACGTTACCCCACTACCGATATCGTGACTTACGATATTGTGGTTACTGGTGAGCTAAAGGAAGAAATATTGGAAAGGGTCCCAGGCCAAACGGTACCTCATCAGGGAGATTTTTATTGGGATCGACAAGGACTTCATCATGGTTCGATGATGTACCGGACCGAACTAGGAAAACGCGTCGGTTATCAAAAAAAGCACGCCAATAGTGAGCACCCTCAGGAAGATTGGAACCTGTGGGATCAAATGATCACTTTGGGAGCGACTGTTTCGAGCATTGATCAAGGGCTTTTATACTATCGTCGTCATCGGGAAAATTACCTCAAATACACTCCTGAGATGAATCGGCAATCGCTCAGTCATTTAATACTTCGACCAGCGCAGTAGCGGTTTGCAAAATTGCTTAAAACTTATTTTCGCAAGCGTTTCCAAAAGAGATTAAGTCTTGGAGTTTGTTGGTTTTTTTATTCCGTTTTTCCATCGATTGCCTTAGCAAAAGAAGGAATCCCCCCTAGTCAATTTGATTTTCAGGTGAGTCGTCAAGGCGAAGAAATTCTTCTGCATGTTCATTACATAGCACCTCTCAATGAATGCAATGCCTATGCTTTTTTAACGGATTATGAAAATGCAAAAATGATTAATGGGGTAAAGGAATCGAAAATCATCTCGCGTGAGGGAAATGTTGTCTTGGTCGAACGTTTAATTGAAGAGAGGGTTCTGGGATTTCCCATCGAAATGCGTTCGCTTGAAAAGTACATAGAACAAGCTCCGCAAAAAATCGACTTTGAGCAAATCAAAGGTGAGGCGAAAAAATACCAAGGAACTTGGGCTTTGGAGCCTGCAGAAAGCGGCACGACTTTCAATTATCAGGCAGTGATTGAAATGGGTAGTTTTATACCGAAGTGGGTAATTACTTATTTTATAAAGAACAGTGCAGCAGATCGATTCAAGCAGATGGCAAGTTTTGCTCGGGAAAAAGAATCATATCCTTATGCGCAATGTAAGACAAAAAATTAAAGTTTTGGGGTAATGATCATTTTAAAAGTGACACGATCACCACTGTCCCACCCGTAACCTAATCCCATATGGATAAGGGTGCCGCCTAAAAAACCTTGCGGGGTTTTGAATTCAACAATGGCATAGGCTTGTTTTGGCAGTGACATGGGATCGATATTGTTAACTGCGGATTGACCGGAATAATACTCGATCCCATAACCTGTCATAGCACCAGATTGATATTTACGGATGACACGTGCTTGATAGTTCCAAACCCAAGCACTGTTTTGACCATCGGAGCGATTAGAATCGATTACAGGATTAAAAGCCAGCGACCATTTATCTTTTTCCCAAGCAATGATTCCTCGAAACTCTGCTGATTTTCGAGGAAATTCCATGCCCTCATTTAAGACAGAGTATTCATAATTAACACCAACTGCCCAAGGTTGATCTTCGTCATTTAAGATCGGCAGCCATTTGATTCTGGGTTTATAACCAGCCGATTCAAATCCATAATCTGGGGTCCAAATTGCTGGGGTGTAAAAACCAAGTTCTATATTTTTGGTTAAACCATAGCTAAATTCCGGTGTCAGACGCACGCCCCCTTGCGAAAACCGTTGGTTTGGAAAGCTGGGAAAAGACTGTCCTGCAAGTGTTGTATTTAGATGGACTTCTAATCCAAATTCACCTGGCTCATTGATTTCGCCATCATAGACTTGTATTTCATCTAAATAGACCGCTTGTACGATCGGAGAAAAGATCAATAAAAATAAGAAAGCAAGACGTGGCAATAGTAATGAAAACATACGAACTTATTATAAGTTGTGAAATGACATCAAGAAAATTTAGGCACTTTCTCTTACTTTTGCAACCAAGGTCTTTTCGTCACCCAATAGGTCGACTTGCGCAAGGCGGAACGCCTCTTCTATAAAGTCAGTAATACTTGGATGAGATCCATCTTGCCCGAGGTGGACAACATAAGTCCAAACCAATTGTTCCTTTGTCGATTTTTTATATAGGTCAATGACTTTACGCATAAAACCTTATCTCGTTAGGCTTACTCGGTTGGTGTTTGTGCAATTTCTGCAACAGCTTGCACCGCAGGACGCTTAGCAATCATACGCTTGATTTTCGCTTGTTCTTTTGGTTTAGTTGATTTTTCCAAGAGTTTATTCAATTGACTAACATTTAACGGACCTAAACGGGTTTTACCAGTCTTGGTTAATAAAGAGTTATTTTTACGATTTTTTTGATTAGCGCCGGTGGCCATAATTACTCCGAATGGGTTGATTTTTTAGGAAAGCATGACTTTCGTAAGAACCCATTAGTGGGCACAAGATTGTGATCATCGAATAGAATAACAGCAAACCAGTTACTTTGGGCATAAAAAACACACTATTGAGTACAAAATATGACATTTGGTAGAGCAAAGCAATAGAATGTGCGCATGAATAAAATTTCAGCCTATATCATTGCATTTAATGAAGAGCGAAAAATAGCGGATGCAATCCAAAGTGTCAAATGGGCAGATGAAATTGTTGTGATTGACTCAAACAGCAAAGATCGTACCGCAGAAATTGCTACATCTTTGGGGGCCAAAGTGGTGCAAGTCGAATTTAACGGCTTTGGTAAATTACGAACATCCGCAGTTGAAGCTTGCTCTCACGAATGGATTTTTAGTTTAGATAGCGATGAACGTTGCACATCAGACGTGGCGCACGAAATTCAATCCATCGTTGCACATTCGATGGTTGATGTTTGCTTCATACCCAGAAGAAACTTTTTTTTAGGGCGAGAAATTAAATATTCCGGGTGGTATCCAAATTATCGGCAACCACAATTATTTCGGCGGGGTTCGATGGAATATGACGAGAGTCCCGTGCACGAACGGTATCAAATTAAAACAAATTCAAAAGTGCATTACTTAAAGCACGCGATATGGCAGCTCCCATTTAATGATTTGGCGGAATCGATTCATAAAATGAATCGTTACTCGAGCTTAGGAGCAAGTAAGTCAAGACAAAAGGGCTCTAGTTTCAGTAAGGCACTAGGACACAGTATCTGGGCGTTTATTCGCCATTATGTTTTCAAACGAGGCTTTTTAGATGGATGGGCAGGTTTTGTGATTGCTTTTGCTTATAGCGAGGTGACATTTTATCGTTATGCAAAAGCCGTTGAGCTAGCTCATCAAGAGGCCTGGGAAGCCCGCTGGCAAGAAATTCAAAAAACGAACCCTCGTTAATCATTACAATTCTTTTTGAAAAACCAAACCGGCGTGCTCACGTAAGGCGTGAAATTCAATATCTTTCCAGAGTTGCTGCGCGACTTCAAGCTCGGAACGGTGGGCGGCTAAAAAAACAGGAGCGCCAACGACATCCTCGCTCATACGATGAGAGTTTTCTAAAATAAATTTCTTTAAAAGAACGGGGTCTTTTGCGCTTACCCACCGCGAGATGGAGTATCTAGCATTTAACATCCGCACTTCAGCGTTGTATTCGCTCTTCAGACGGTGAGCAACCACTTCAAACTGTAATTGACCAAAGGCTCCTAATAGCATTTGCGTCCCAACAAGTGGCTTAAAAACTTGAATAGCGCCCTCCTCACCAAGCTGCATCAGTCCTTCGCGGAGTTGTTTTGTGCGTAGGGGGTCAGCTGTCTCAACCATCTTAAAAATTTCAGGAGCAAAAAAAGGTAATCCAGTAAATTGCAACTTTTCACCCTCTGTTAAGGTATCGCCTAACTGAAGGAGTCCGTGATTTGGGATTCCAATAATGTCACCAGGAAAGGCTTCGTCTAATATATCGCGGCGCTGAGACAAAAAAGAAAGGGCATTATTGGTGCGGATTTCTTTACCATTACGAGAGATCTTCAGGCGCATACCACGTTCAAAATATCCCGAACAGATTCTTAAGAATGCCACCCGGTCTCTGTGCGCAGGATCCATATTCGCTTGAATTTTAAAGACAACTGCAGAGAATTTTTCTTCTGAGGGTAAGACTTCTCTTTGAATGGTTAAACGTGATTTAGGCGCAGGCGCTAATTCAACTAAGGTGTTTAAGATTTCTTGAACACCAAAGTTATTAATAGCGGAACCAAAAAAGACAGGGGATTGCTCACCCGCAAGAAAGGCCTCTAAATTAAAACCAGGCATCGCTCCTTGAACGAGTTCTACTTCGTTTAAGGCAATGGCTAAATCGTCGCCTAACTGCTCCGCAAGTTCCTTGTTATGGATATCAACCCGTTGATCCAATGAAAGATCAACACGGTCAGCACCAGCCTTAAACATGCGCATTTTTTCAGAGCCGATATCAATCACACCAGCAAAGGATTTACCCATACCAACCGGCCAAGTCATTGGCACCACCGACATGCCAAGAGCTTCCTCGATTTCATCCATCAAATCCAATGGACGTTTTACTTCCCGGTCTAATTTGTTGACGAAGGTAATTAATGGTGTTTTTCGAGCACGACACACTTCAATGAGTCTTCGAGTTTGGGCTTCAACACCATTTGCTGCATCAATTACCATTAGGGCAGAGTCGACCGCAGTCAGAACACGGTAGGTATCTTCAGAAAA
>Ga0007809_10001054_pt1 | contig 11624 bp, 9 predicted proteins | sample CryBogCBE02Aug07_FD_60383 | JGI IMG/M metagenome (GOLD analysis project Ga0007809, IMG submission 60383) | Freshwater microbial communities from Crystal Bog, Wisconsin, USA - CBE02Aug07 | ecosystem: Environmental > Aquatic > Freshwater > Lake | place: Crystal Bog, Wisconsin, USA | collected...
TGGAATCCAGCCACTGATTTCAGTCCAGTCGCAAGGGTTGGGAAAATGCCTGTCGCGCTGGTGGTGAACCCCTCCGTAGGAGCCAACACACTTGAAGAGCTTGTCGCTTATTGCAAGGCCAAACCCGGTGTTTTGAATTTTGGAACCCCCGGCAGTGGAACCCCACACCACTTGAGGACCGAGATGTTCAAACAAATGACGGGCATCAACATCGTGCACGTTCCCTACAAAGGATCATCAGGTGCGGTGACCGATCTGGTGGGAGGGCAAGTTCAGGTGGGCTTTTTCCCGCTTCACTCAGTTTTGTCCATGGTGGCCACGGGCAAATTAAAGATGCTTGCCACCAGTGGTGAAGTGCGTAGCCAATGGACACCCAACGTGCCCACTTTCAGAGAAAGCGGCATCAAGGACCTCAATGACTATGACTGGGTCGGTGTTTTTCTGCCCAAAGCCACACCAAGCCCCATAGTTTCCAAGCTCAGCAGGGAGTTTTTACTCATCATCAACACACCCGAGACTCAAGCAGAACTGGCCCAACATGGCATTATCGCCAACCCAGGGGGGCCAGAAGAGATGGGCTCCTTGCTAAAAAAAGAACTCGCAGAGTGGAAAAAAACTGTTGATGAAGGGCATATCACAGCGGACTGAAGTGAGCTCATCGTTATCAAAAGTCAAATTCAATCTCAATCTCGATTGAGTGAATGACTATAAAGAGCAAACAAAGTGCTCCAAACTTTACAATTTATAAATATAATTTTCAAAGTTTTGGTGTGAAATTACGCTCATCTTCTGAGGAAACAACGATGTTTTCCTGAATATAGACATTCAATCCTTAAATTGGAGTTTTCAAATGGACTTGGACTTTGATACACCGTTGATCTCTGCCAACTTAAAAGGCAGCGTAACCCTCGCCCCCAACAGTTCAGGCTCGGGCGGGCCAGGACCTATGGGTGGGACGAGTGGGCCATCTGTTGGACCAATTTCCGCCCCCCTTGGCATGCCCCCTCTACTTTCTCCTCTCTTGCCCATGATGCCGGTGTTTGATCTTCCTTTTATGGGCAACACTTCAAGCTATGGCTTTACCATCAGTGGCAATACAGTCTCCGCCATGGCCATCGTTAATGGGACATATTCACGCGCGGTTAATTTACCCAGCAATGCAAGTTTTGCAGCCTCCACAGTTTCTGGAATACAAACCGTGACTGAAACAATCAAAGGCAACAACTCAACTGAAACCATTGTGTATAGAGCTCAAAGCTCAACATCCACAGCGTTTTCCATCACCTCAGACACCCTCGCATTCAATGCACCCACGACCACTCCAACCACAGGATGGAGTCAGGGCGTCAGTTTCAATTCCACCAATGGTGTGATTACAGGCTACTCGAGCTCTACAACTTTCAATGGCAACACGTTCACTTCTAGTATTTACTCTCCTAGCTCGGCAATCTTCACCAAAAACAGCAGTGGCTCTGTGACTGAATTGATCGTGCAAGGCAACACAGTGCAATCCACCACCTTTGTCCAACCCAGCGGAAGTACTCTGTATACCGTTGGCAGTGAATCAACCACCTATATTCAACCTGGGTCGGCGAGCACTTTGCTCAATGTCAATCCCAGCGACCAATTGGCGTTGACCTTCACCGGCAACAAAGTCTCTGGCGTTCAAGCCATTGCACCCAACGGTGTCAAAACCAGTGTGACTTTACCGAGTTCAGTGAGCTTTCAAGAGGTGACAGCGGGGAACACAAATTTTGTAGAAGAGATCATCACCCACAACTCAAACACGTCTTACGTCTTATTTTTACAAAGCACAAGCAACTCGAACTACACAGAGATTGCACACGGGAGTGGCTCCACCATTGACTTGGTGGGCATTCAAGCGCAACTCAGTCAATTACCTACCGCTAATTTGGCGCTTCTTTAATCACCTTAAAGCTTTGACTTGAAAATTAAAGTGTTCTCAATGTAATTTTGGAAACGGTGACCATGAAATTCAATTCACTATCACTTAAACTTGCTATTGTTTTTTTAGGATTATGCTCCGTGCTGGCCCATGCACGAGTTTTTGTTGGCGTTGGTGTTGGTGTTGGCTTTAACGTTGGCCCCTACCCCTATGGTGCTTATGCCTACCCTGCCTACCCGGCCTATCCTACCTACGTTGTTCCGGCCTATCCTGCGACCACCTACGTCACAACCCCCACGGTGATTGAGAGCCAACCTGTGCTCATGCCCTCCTCTACACCTATCGCATCACCCGCCACGACCGCTTCACAAGTTTGGTATTTCTGCGAAAAGTCCAACACTTATTACCCCTATGTCCAGACGTGTGAAGCGCCCTGGAAAACCGTACCTGCAACTCCCCCCAAACCATGAACCTTACATTGAATCCATGAGGCCTCATCATTTAAGCCTGCCTGGATCTCATGAGGTTATCTTAGCAAGCGCTCATCAACCTATGTATGGAGCAGACCCATGCCAATGTATCGACTTACCGGTTGATTGAAGAGGAGATTTTTTTAATCCATTCTTGGTACCAGGCGTCGCTTTGGTTAAGCTCAACTGCTTTGGCGTACCGATAAAGGGTGACCTCAAAGTATGAAAAGGCAATAAAAAACCCTTGCCAACCGTCCAATACGCCGAGCTTAAAAACATAGTGTTTAAGAAAAGCCCAAATGGCATGTCCCAAGGCCTTGGCAAAACTGGAGTTTTGTTGCCTCTTTTTCATCGCGCCCAGGGATGAGTACCGATTCATCTTGACGATGGATTCGGCTAAGTTTTTAAAAGGAAACTGCCAGATGGCTTCTTCGAGATAGCCTATCTTTGCACCACCCAAGAGTTCAAAACCTTCATGGACTGGCGAATCGTCGTATTTGAATGACTTCTTATTGAAGAGTTGAGGCTGTCTGTAATTGGGATACCAACCTGAGTGCTTGACTTCTCGGCCTAAGAAAAAATTTCTCCGAGGAACGTAAAACACATCGAATTTATGCTCACTGATTTTTTGTCGAATTTCTTGGGCCACCTCAGGCGTGCAGATCTCATCGCTGTCCAAACTGAACACCCAGTCGTGCTGGCAATGTTTTAGCGCTTGATTTCTCAGGTCCCCAAAACCCTTGAATTCCACTTGAACAACCCTGGCCCCCAAAGCCTCGGCAATACTGACGGTCTTGTCGGTGCTGAAAGAATCGATCACCAACACCTCATCGGACCATTGAACGCTCTTAATCGCGTTTTCAATTTTGTCTTCTTCGTTAAAGGAGATGATATAGGTGCTGATCAAAGCCATGGATGTTGATCTTATAAAAAATTGAGTGGATCTAAACTCAAACGATTGTAGCGTTCATTAAAAAAGCCACCCTGGCCTGAATTTGATCAGTTCACGGTGGCTTTAGGTGCTGAATCTTCTTAAGACTGACTCGCAAGTCACTCTTACAAGTCAAAGGTTTAGGCTCAAGGCTTTCTGGGATCTTTCACGTCCTTGATCTCAGAAAATTCTACGTTATAGATTTCACCGTCGCCTTTGGTATTTTTTTCCGCTTTTCGGATATAAATACTTTGAACAATGTCACGGGTCGTGGCGTCAATAAAGATCTGACCTCTGGGGCTCTCAAAAATATCACCCTTCATGGCCGCCAACAATTGATCCCCATTGCCCGCACCCTTGGTCTTCTTGATAGCGTTGTAGATCAAATGCATGCCGTCATAACCAAACACGGCCACGGCATTGGGTCGCATTTTGGGATTGGTTTTTTTGAATTCTTGTACAAACTTTTTGTTCATCTCTGAGGGGTGGGCTGTCGAATAGGGATAGGCACTGACAATCCCAAGCGTTGCATCTCCCATGCCGTTCAAAATATCATCATCGACCACATCACCTGTGCCGATCATTTTGATACCCGCCTTATCGAGTCCTCGTTCAGTGAACTGCTTCATGACAGCAGTGCCCACACCGACGGGAACAAACACAAAAACCGCATCAGGCGAGAGCTCTCTCACCTTTTGTAGAAAGGGCGCAAAGTCATTGTTCTTCAAAGGCACCCTCAAAGACTCAAGCACTTGGCCTCCATTGAGTAAGAATCGATCCTTAAAGGACTCCTCTGCATCAATACCAGGACCGTAGTCAGAGACCAAGGTCACCACTTTTTTGATATTGTTCTTGGGTGCCCAGTCACCCATGATGACACTGGCTTGGGGCAAGGTCATGGAAACTCGCACCATGTAGGGTGTGGAGTTGATGATGGAAGAAGTCGCCGCCAACATATCAACCATGGGGATTTTGGCCTGCGTTGCCACTGGAGCTGTGGCCAACGCCAAGGGCGTCAGTCCAAAGCCAGCGAACACGTCAACCTTATCGTTGACGGCAAGTTCTTGGGCCAGTCTCTTGGTGGTTTCTGGAGAAGCACCATCGTCTTTGACGATGAGTTGAACCTCGCGACCCTCGACTTTGTTGCCATGTTGAGCCATATAGAGCTTCACACCCGCCAACATCTGAGCACCCGTTGAGGCAAAAGGCCCAGTCATGGGAGCAATAAAACCGACTTTAAAGGGTTTGCCGTCGGCTTGAGCCCATTGCATCACGCCAAGAAGCGAGATCACACACAGTGATTTGATCAATTGAATTTTGTTCATTTAATTTCCTTCATTTTTGCAAATATCCTTTTGGCATCTTCGTTAAACGCATCCTCTCACATGAGTCAACTGAGTCAATAGAGTAAACGCGCACGATTTTTTTAAGTCTCCTTAACTCACGAAATTCAGGAGGTTCAGGAAGCTCAAAAAGCCGCTAACGGCTCCAAACAAGGCCAAAAAACGATGTTAACATCAAAGTTGTACTACTTTTAGATGGGTTTGACAAATGACTGTGAGCCTTCCAGCCCGATTTGACCATGTGGGAAGCTTTTTGCGTCCCGAATATCTGCTGCACGCCCGACAAGAACAAGCCAAAGGCGCCATTTCAGCAGCAAAACTTCGTGAAATCGAAGACCAAGCCATTGCGGATATTGTCGATTTTCAGACCGAACTGGGTCTGAAATCCATCACCGATGGAGAGTTTAGGCGCACCTATTTTCACATTGATTTTTTAGAACAACTGGGTGGCGTGGCCACGGACATACCAGTCTCCGTCTTGAATCCTGACGGCACCACAGAGCCCTCTCCTCCCGCTATTCGAGTGGTGGATAAGATACGCCATGCGAAAAATATCCAACTCGCAGACTTTGAGTTCCTCAAGTCCAAGGTTGCAGCCGGACTGACCCCAAAGGTGACCATCCCCTCCCCAACCATGCTCCACTTTAGAGGTGGGCGGGGCGGCATCAGTAAGACAGCCTACCCCACACTGGACCCCGACTTTTATGATGATGTGGCCAAAGCTTACGCCGATGAGTTGCACTCTTTGGCCAATGCGGGATGCAACTATGTGCAAATGGATGACACCAATTTGGCCTATCTTTGCGATGAAAAAATGCGTGAAGCCGCCAGATTACGCGGAGATGACCCCAATGAGCTTCCCCACCGCTATGCAGCATTTATCAACAAAGTGGTGGCGTTGAAACCTAAAAATATGCTCTTGGCCATGCACTTGTGCCGGGGCAACTTCAAGAGCTACCATTTTGCCGAAGGCAACTACGAACCCGTGGCCGAGGCGTTGCTCTCGGAGATGGATATCGATGCTTATTTCCTAGAATATGACGACGACCGCAGTGGGGACTTCAAACCACTTCGTTTCCTACCCAAAGGCAAAACAGTGGTGTTGGGTTTGGTGACAACCAAGGTTGGAACCATGGAGAAAAAAGACGACCTCAAACGCCGCATTGACGAGGCAGCCCGCTATGCCCCATTGGATCAATTGGCTTTATCACCCCAGTGTGGCTTCTCAAGCACCATTCACGGCAACAACATTGCGGTTGAAAATCAACGCGCCAAACTTCGTTTGGTCATTGAGACCGCCAACGAAGTCTGGGGTTAATGCAAGGGGCCCCTCGAGGGGCCGCCTCCCACACTCTACCTTGTGACGCTCATTCAGGCGTGATCGTCTTCAATGCCGTTTCTTAAGACACCAATGGCATCGACCTCAATTTCGATGACATCACCTGGCTTCATGAACACTTGGGGAGTGCGTTTGTTGCCCACTCCACCAGGCGTGCCGGTCACGATGACATCACCGGCTTTGAGTGGAATGACGGTTGAGATAAAAGCCAATTGCCGTGGAATGCTATGGATCATCATGTCGGTGGTGGTGCGTTGCATCTCTTGACCATTCAATTTGGTTGAAAGCGTCATCACTTGATTGGGAGCAATCTCATCAGCGGTCACCATCCATGGACCAAAACCACCTGTTTTAAAGAAGTTCTTGCCAGGAATCCACTGAGTCGTGAAATTTTGCCAGTCTCGCACCGAGCCATCGTTGTAGCAAGAATAGCCGGCAATGTGGCTCCAAGCATCGGCCTCTTGAATACGGCGCCCACCTTTACCGATGATCACAGCAATCTCTCCCTCATAGTCCAAACGGTGTGACTCCAAAGGACGAACGATGTTTTGTCCATGAGCGACTTGGGAGTCATTGAGGCGCAAGAAGATCGCGGGCTTTTCTGTCAAGTCTCTCCCGGTTTCTTTAACGTGGTCGTGATAGTTCAAACCCACGCAAACAATCTTATCTGGGTTGGGAATGACGGGCAACAAAGTCAGATCAGCAAAATTGAGATCAGGCTGGTGTGAGCCCAATAATGTGGAGATGCGAGAGACGAGATTTTTTTCGATGACGGTCTTCAAATCAGCCGCTTCAGACCCTAGCAATGGCTTTAAATCCAAAACCTTCTCACCCACGACGACGCCATAAGTCGCAGATCCTGAACGCATAAAACTGATTAATTTCATTTCAATTCACCTTAAAAAGCCCATCAATTGGGCAAAAAACTGGAGAGTACAAACGAAGTGCTCACCTTGGAGCATGAGATTATACAAAGTCAGCCACTCAAAAGAGCAGTGACTTCACCACCACCGGCACCACGTTCGTTTGAGTGATCAATTCCCCCATATCAATGTAATCCAACTCCTTGAGCTCAATGCCATCGATGCACACCAGGGGTCCAGAGAAACGAAGTTCATCGCCTAAGATCTTGCCTATTGAGAGTGCTACATCACCCTCAATCACTAAGAATAGTGGTTCTGTGCGCGCACCCTCTAGGTGCATATACTTGTACAAAGCACTGGCCACCAAATGCAGGGTGGCATAGTCAGGCTCATAGCTCCAGACCATTGCCAAGGCCATTCGACTGAGCGGCGTGAGATCGAGTCTCTTGGCTTGGGCTGCGATACTTTGAAAGAGATGATCCTCAGTCAAGGAACCAAGATTGGGGAGTGAGAGTTTGACGACAGGCACATTCTTGGCAGGCAAGAGTGTGGGGTCACGCAAAAAAATCGTATTTCCACTGACTTGCACCGTGAATTGAGAAGCACCGATGACGGTGGCTCGAATGCGGTGGGGGACTTCAACAATGGGAAGCTTTATCGTGGGCGTGAACTGAGCAATCGTCTCCTCAACCAATAGCTTTGAGAGGTCCCCAAAGTCCTCAGTCTGAGTCCCAAACAAATACTCTGACACTCCACCTGAAAAGGTCAAATACTCAGGGACGACGGTGAGTTTGGGCTCAACTGTGAGCATCAACGCTTGGGCCAAATCGCCCAGAGTAAAGTATTGACCCCCTATTTCTGATCCTTTGGGGAGTGGTGTCAAACATCTCATCACCATCTCCAGCAACACCCCTGCATAGGCTTTGGCCAAGAGGCGACGATGACCGATGTGGGCCATCGACTCAGGTGAACACTCCAAGCCCAATGACTGGGCCATCAAATGCGCGGCCTCGTCCAAACGGCTCCATTGACCTTGGGTGTCAAGTGCCACCATCCGCCCTCCACCAGCAAACGCCCACACCGACTGAATCTGACCACAATCGATCACGGCCAGTTTGGTGGTTCCTCCTCCAATATCGATGTGCAAACCGCATTGTTGACGAGTTTTGGACAGCGCACAGGCACCTGAGCCGTGGGCTGCGAGCATGGCTTCGAGTTGATGGCCAGCCGTTGCACAGACAAAACGCCCAGCGTCTTGCGAGAATATTTGATTGATTGCTCGCGCATTGTTTTTCTTGATGGCCTCTCCGGTCAAGATCACAGCACCTGTGTCAATATCTTGCCGCTTCAAACCCGCTGATTGAAAGCAAGACTCAATGAATTGCTCTAAGGCTTTAGCATCAATACTGGCATCTGAGTTAAAGGGCGTGAAAACAATGGGAGAGTGCCACAGGCTCTCTCGGCCAACCACCTCAAAGTGACTGGTCATCGCATGGTTGAGCCGGCGTAATCGCACGCGTGAAAAAAGCAAATGCGAGGTGGATGAACCTATATCGATGCCCACCGTTTGGAACACAACATGGTCTTGATCCCAGATGGACTGGGCGTTTTGGGAGTCTAAGAGACTTGACTCATGTTCATGCTCATGATCGAGCTCAAAATCATGGGGCAAAGTGACCCCCTACTGTCAGGTTGTGCAAATGGCACCAAGTCATCACACTGCCAAGCCTGTGCTCTTGGGCATTTGAATCACGCCTTTGAAGTCATCAATATTGAGTTGAGCAATCGAAGGTTCATCAAAAATCTCCCCCATCTCTGAGGCAACGCCTGTGGCCTTCAGCTCTTGAAGCCACTTGTAGTGAATTCGTGGATCTTGGTCTTGGTACTCCAATTGACGCCCCCCATCTTGGAGTGATTTAGAGCCAGCGCCTTCCGCGCTTTTTCTTCGCAATGAAATGAAGGGATAGCGCCGCGAACCCAAACTACAGGCCAAGTAACGAGCAGGCTGCGGGCCGGTATTGAAATGCTGATGAAACATCCAAAATGGCGGTGTATACATGAAGCCGTGGGCCCATGGAAACTCTTTAAACTCGGAGTCTCCCTCATACCAAAGCAAGGAGTAACCGGTGCCATCGACGGCGTGAACATGCGTACCGGCTGCATGGCGATGGGCTTTTTTGTAACGACCCTTGGGAATTTGAGAAACGTGGGCGTGCATGGTCCCGTCCGCCAAAATAAAACTAATGTTGCTCGAACCTTTTCCTCGGGCCTCAAGCTCATAGAGCTTGAAGTGGGTGAGGTCATGCACAAAATTCGTCTCCCAGACATTGCGAGTCACCCCTGTCTTGTGTGTGTATGCACTCAAGTCTCCCTCGCCATCGAAATACTTGGATTGCCCAATCCGCTCCTTAAAATCAAACGGATTATTAAAGACAAATGTTTCGTCGTGGTAGAGGTTCAACGTCAATGGGGCATCGTGGGTGCACGAGACGCGAACTCGGTGCTGACCTGAGCTATTAAAGAGTTGGTACTGACAATTGAGTGGAATGGCAAACATGGCCTTTGGACCCCACTCAAACATTTTGACCTCCCCACTGGGGAGCCAAATCTTGGCCGAACCAAAACCCTCCAAGACGTAGCAAAACATTTCATACAGATGCCTCACCGGTTTGGTCTTGGCACTTGGGGCCACTTCAAGGACATAGTTGGCCATGAAATCCCCAGCGCCATGGGTGTGAGCAAAGCAACCCCGCGCCTCATATAGGGCCCAGTCGTTGGTCTGGAGAGCCAGCAAATTGTGGCCAAAATCTAGATGAACGGGAATACCTTGTGACGCGACCCAATCACCATACGGGTCAAGCAAAACGCGAGACTGGGGTGTGTCTGTGTGAGGGGATTGGGTGCTGCTAGAAATGGGGGTGTTCATGGTGGCTTAATAAGTGCAAATGATCAACTTGGGAATGAGTGAATGCTTATCAACTATAAAAATGGATTGATCCAGTTTTGGTTCAGTTTTGATGCTGGCTTTATTTGTCATTGCTTGATTGATTGACAAACAATTCGTTCCAAATTTTGTCCCATTTTTTAGCCTCATCCAAAGTGATCGAAGGGTCAATCAGTTTGTACGAAAAATTACTCAAAGGACTGGGGACCACCGTGCTGGCCGGAACGCGTTGGCGAGATTTAATAATCTCTTGCCCCTCTTTGGACAACATAAAGTCCACCAACAACAAAGCTGCGTAGGGGTGACTCAAGTTACTGGCCAAGCCCACAGCCCCAGCACGGCCCATGGTGGGCGTGAGAGCACGCCACTCAATCGGAGCCCCCGATTTGGCCAAACGTGCTGCAGCATGATTGTACAAAGCAACCGCGATGGGGATCTCACCTGCTGCCACCAATTCGGCCATCAAGGTATGACCTTTGCGAAGTTGTGGCTTGTTGTCTTTTAGACGTCGAAAGTAATCCAACCCTTCGGCCTCTCCCATATTCTTGACCATGGCAGCAAACCAATCGCTATCGGCCACTTCAAGACCTAGTTTACCGCTCCACTTTGGATTCAAAAGGTCTTGATAGGTCTTAGGAGCCTCATCGGGTTTGACCAAATTGGTATTAAAGACCATGGTGAAAAAATTAAACCGATCGGCCACATAGCCACGCCCTTTTTGAAACGCTGAGGGCGGCAAATCTTTGAACGACGGGCTGTAAAACTCTTGCAAGAGCTTTTCTCTGTGCAAGGACTCCAACACCACAGCATCACTCTCAAATACATCTGGCGTGTAACGATGGGCATGTGCCTCGGTCACAGCACGTTGGATCACCTTTTCACCACTGGCTCTCCAAACCGTGACTTTGATATCGTATTTTTTTTGAAATGCATCAATGAGGGCCGCGGTGTCCTTGGGACTTTGAGATGTGTAGAGGTTAAGGCTGCCTTCCTTTTTACCTTCCCTTAAAAGCCGAGCCTCGCGGTCAGCACCCTGGTACATCAAGAGTGCTCCAACACTGGTGAAGCCTTCTGGGGTAGCACCAGCGGGTTGTGCACAGGCAAGGTCCAAGCCGAGCAGCATCGCAAACCCCAAGACAGCCATTGCAAGGATCCCACCTTTTAAGGCTCGCCCCCTTGGCCTTATTCTTTTGAAGACAGGGAGATTGTTCAAGCAAGAAATTTCGTGGGTCATGGTCTGATCGGGTCGGGCTCAGCAATAAAAAAGGAGTCCGAAGACTCCTAGGTTTGGTTCTTTTGTAAGACTAGAATTTTAACAGCACACCTGCGGCCACGTTGGTGATATTGCCCCCAACTGCACTGGAGGAGATGGTGGCATTGCTGGCGTTGCGATTAGCAGCGTACAACATGAAAAGAGCGATATCTTTGCTGTAACTGTACTTGGCGCCCACACTGGTCAAGCTTCCATTGAGTCCATTGGTGGTACAAACCGCACCGCCCAGGATCGTACAAGAGCCATCGGCTTCATAAGCATAGTTGGCTCCCAAAGTCCATCTGGGTTGCACCTTGAATTCACCGCGAAGTGCATAGGTGTTGTGGGTGTAACTCGTGAACTTGCCGACTGTTTGGGCGTTCTCAGTGTATTTCAAATTGGCAAACTCTGCCGCTATGGAATACAAATCTTGGTCGTACTGTAAGCTCAGGCGTGTACCCGTGTCCTTGGAGCCGGGGCTTGCGCTCACGAGCGTTGAGGTGGCCTCGGTAGCACCGGTACCACTGAAAGTGCGGTAATCGTTGTGAGTTTCTTGGTGCAATGAAGCGTAAAAAT
>Ga0007809_10001058_pt1 | contig 11600 bp, 10 predicted proteins | sample CryBogCBE02Aug07_FD_60383 | JGI IMG/M metagenome (GOLD analysis project Ga0007809, IMG submission 60383) | Freshwater microbial communities from Crystal Bog, Wisconsin, USA - CBE02Aug07 | ecosystem: Environmental > Aquatic > Freshwater > Lake | place: Crystal Bog, Wisconsin, USA | collected...
CCGTCCCCATTCGAACACTCGCCTCTAAGCCCACATCTCTCCCGATCGGACGATGCCAAGAATCATGGCGCCAACACTGAGGACTCCAGTCCTTTCAGCGAGATCACACAATTTCGCCTTCAAGGACATTTACAGGGGTTTGCCAGAGAAGATCGAGCCGACGCTAAAAACCCCGCCCCCCTCTTGCCGTTCGCAACTGGCAGAGGGAGAACGGGCCAACCCAACAGCCCGAGCTCTAGCCCACCGCTCTCCACAGGAACTTCGGCGATGGGTGCCACCAAAACTTGGTTGGCCAACTTACCGAGCATCAAAGGCGCTGACATCACGTTTGATGTCTCCGAACACGACGGGCATGCCAGCGTGTCGATTTCGGAAGGTTTTGCCGACCTCATGGGTGCCTTGGAGGAGCCACGTGTTGAGATAAAAAAACTCTTGGCCGATGTCAGTTGGGAGAGTGGCGCTGAGCAGCTACAACTGCATGTGAGCAATGGCTTTGTTGAAAACGCTGACGGATCAGGGCGTTTCAAATTCGATTGGAAGCGCGCTTGGCCCAAAAATGCGAACAGTGCCACTGCTTCCAGCGCTTCCAACAGCTCCCTTTCGGCGAGCGTAAGCGACTTGGGTCGACTCGATTTAGAGGCACAAATCCAACACTTAGAAGTCAAATCACTCTACAAGTACTTGCCACAAGCCATCAACTCACCGGTAAGACAGTACTTAAAGGACGCCTTGACTCAAGGGTTTGCCAGCCAAGCAAGCATCAAAATCCATGGGCCCTTGAATGCCTTGCCTTTTAAAAATCCGCGCGAAGGCGAGTTGTCCATTCAAGCAACGTTGAACCATGTGGGGATGAATTATTTGCCTAAACCCCTCACCAAACTCCAACGAGAAGGTCTATCAGGGACACCCACAGTCTCGGCCAACGCCAATTTAGCGACAGAGCTCTCGAGCACATCCAATATATCCAACACCTTAAACGGCATGAACAGTTTGAGCTCCGAGTGGCCCAGTCTCATGGACATTCAAGGCGAATTAAAAATCACCGGACCAAGCCTATCAATCAGCAAGGCGAGTACCTACATGTCACCCGAGGCTCGGCTCTTTTGGCCACGAGTTGAGCTCAAAATTGCAGATATGTTGTCCCCCAATTTGGAGATCATGGCCGAGAGTCGATCGGCATTGACTGACTTTGTCTCCGTGGTGAACCACTCCCCCATCTCCTCGTTGTTATCAAACGCCTTGCAAAAAACCAGTGCTCGAGGTCCGGCTGATCTCAAACTCAAACTCAATTTGCCTTTGTCTCAAATTGAGCGCACCAAAGTTCAAGGCGTTCTCACCTTGATGAATAACGATTTGCAAATCGCTCCCGCCACCCCTGTACTGACTAGGGCGCGAGGCAGTATCGCGTTCACTGAAGCTTCCCTGGCTTTGTCCAATGTGCAAGCCCGTGCCTTGGGTGGAGACGCACGTATTGAGGGCGGCTTCATGGGAACGGGGGAGAGCGCCGTGGGTTTGGGAAACACAAACCCAAGTACAAGCCAAAACCTTAACCCTAGCCTCAACACCAACTCCAACGCCAACACCAGCGCCTCCGGCACAGCCCGAGACAGCACCAATCCTCCTAGCTCCTCCAACATCAGCCCAGACGTTCTTCAACTCCGTGTCACGGGTCAGTTCAGTGCTGAAGGCCTGGCCCAAGCGTGTGAGCTGGGCTGGATTTCGCACCTAGGTACCTTATCCCAAGGTAGCGCCCCATATTCTGCTGTCATCGTTGTGCGTTCTCAATCTGGCGTCGAGGTCAGTTTGAGCTCCTCACTACAAGGCTTGGCAGTGTCGGGTCCGGCGCCGTTGAATAAAAGCGCATCAACCTCTCTGCCCATGACTTTTGAGTCCGTGCCCTATAAGCTCACAACCAACAACAACACCTTAAACCTTGAGCGCATGAGTTTGGTGCTCGATGACTTGCTACTTATGCGTTTATTTGTTGATACGAACACCTCCTTGCCTCGAGTCTACAAAGGCGCTTTGAGTTTGAGGTCAACAAACGGCTCTCAGGCTTTGTCCAATAGTCTTTCTAGCCCTACTAGCCCTACTAGCGCCCAGAGCAACAATGCCTTCAACTCCGCAGCATGGCTAAGACAAGTAGCCCCGCCCACTCGCCCAAACCCCCTGGGATGGGATCTTGATGTAGAGGCGACGCAGTTGTCCGTAGACGATTGGCAATCGACCTTGGGACGGTTCTTGAACGGGGACGCTTGCCAAGAGTGGCCGACCACATCCAAAGCTACAGATAAATCCAACAAAGTCTCGGCTAAAACGTTAGACATTGCGGTGGATGCACTTCCTTCGCGGGTGAACTTGAGCGCTCAAACCATAGCCGTTCAGGGTAGAAATTTTCATCAAACACACCTCACCGCCTCCCGGCGCTCTGAGCACTGGTTGGCTCAGATTGAGTCACAAGAGTTGCGTGGAAGTGTGGACTTGCTAGTCTCATCAGACTTGGCCAAACGTGGCCTCAATGCCCATTTATCTTATTTAAATATCACCCCCAGTGCACCCATGAGCTCGGACCCATTGCTCAGCCAAGAGTCGTCTCTTTTGTCTTGGCTTACCTTGTCCGTTGATGAGCTCGAGCTCAAAGGTCGTCCTCTTGGAAAATTACAATTCACGACCCATGCCACCCCTGGCCCATCGGGCCAAACTGTTTGGCAGTTTGATCCCTTAATGCTGAGCAATTCGGATGCAACCCTCACCGCCTCCGGTCACTGGGGACCGGAGCGCAACACCCCCAACAACGCGCCTCAAACTGCTCTGAATCTCGATCTCGATATTACCAATGCAGGCAATGTGTTGGACCGCTTTGGCATGCTTGGCGTACTCAAAAACGGAAAAGGCCACCTCAAAGGTCAAATATCTTGGGGGGGGTCATTGATCAACCCCAATTTTGATCAACTCAACGGACAATTGAATTTGGATGTGGAACGGGGTCAGTTTCTTAAAACCGAGCCAGGTGCCTCAAGACTCTTGGGGGTGCTCAATTTACAAGCATTACCCCGAAGGCTCACCCTGGATTTTCGAGACTTATTTGGAGAAGGTTTTGCCTTTGATAATATTCGCGGTGATGTGAGTGTGGCTCAAGGAAACGCCACCACTCAAAACTTGGTCATGAAAGGCGTCTCCGCCGCCGTTATGCTCGAAGGTCAAGCCAATATTTCCCAAGAGTCACAAGATGTTCGGGTGGTGGTGATCCCCGAGATCAATGCAGGGACAGCGTCTTTAATTTACAGCACCATCAATCCAGTGGTGGGACTCACTAGCTTTCTAGCCCAATATGTCCTTCGACAACCGTTGATCAAAGCCAACACGCGAACATTTCACATCAATGGCAGTTGGCAAGACCCACAAGTTACCAAAATTGACCCCCCATTGGAGACTTCGCCATGAAAGTAGCCGCGCTACAAATGACAAGTACGTTTACGCTTGAAGCCAATTTGAACCAAGCCTATGCTTTACTTGAGGAGGCGTCACGCCAGGGTGCTGAGTTGGCTGTTTTACCAGAATACTTTTGTCTAATGGGTCAACGCGATGGCGATAAGTTGCGCATTCAAGAGGTCATGGGCTCTGGGCCAATCCAAACCATGATAAGAGGTGCCGCCCAATCTTTGGGGCTTTGGATCGTGGCGGGCAGCTTACCACTTTCACCACACCAAGAGACCCATGCTGCTCAGGTCTACAACAGCTCATTGGTCTTCAACCCAGAGGGTGTGTGTGTCGCTCGCTACGACAAAATGCACCTCTTTCAATTCAAAACCGACACCGAACAATACGACGAACACCGAAGCTTATTGGCGGGCACCCAGCCCACTCTTTTTGAGCTCACCGATCGGCAAGGTAAGGTTTGGCGCATTGGCATGTCCATTTGCTATGACTTGAGGTTTCCAGAACTCTACCGCGTTTACGCACAAAAAGGCGCCGATGTGTTGTTGGTCCCGAGCGCTTTCACCAAAACCACTGGACTGGCCCACTGGGAGACTTTACTCAAAGCGCGAGCCGTTGAAAATTTGGCTTACGTCATCGCCCCCGCTCAAAGCGGCCTGCACGACAATGGCCGAGAAACTTATGGTCACACGCTGGTTGTGGATCCTTGGGGCCGCATTGCAGCACAAAAGGAGTCCGGTGTGGGTGTGGTCATGGCCGAGTTAAGCCACGAAAATCTATCCCTTGAGCGCACTCGGTTACCTGCTTTGGCTCATCGTCGATTGTGAGAACAAAACAGTTGCTCAAACCTAAGGCCAAGACATGGACTCATGATTTTTTAGTCGCGTCTTGGCTTTGGGCCCCTTCGTGCTCAGACTTTTCCTCAGGCTTGACCTCACCACCTGGACGATTGGAGAACATGGTCCACCAAACGATGACCACCAAAATCATTCCTGCCAAAAAAGCTTCTAACAAAATATAGATCATGAACCGCTTGCGTGTGCCTCGTGTTTTGATTTTGATTGTAGAAGCTTTCGCTGTCGGGTTCATCTCGGCTTGTTCATCTCCTCCTCTCTTGCAACGCTCAGACACAACACCATCGAATGGACAGGCGTCACCCCCAATTTCCACTCCGGCAGCGACTCCCTCCTCCGGCTTGGTGAAGAGCACCAAGGCAGACTCAGCCTATCTTTTAGGAGGAGGGGGTACAGGTGCAGGTGCTACCCCGATCAAAATACCCTTGAGTACAGCCTCCAAATCCTCTGTCCAAGCGATGAGCGACTTGCCCAATCTGCCAAATTCAAACATCAACTCTTCATCAAACTCTTCATCAAACTCTTCATCAAACTCTTTACTGAACTCTTCGCCGCCCCACCCGGTGAGTCCAAGTGCCCCCAAACCAAGCACTCAAAAACTCTCACCCTCGCCGCTAAACCCCATTAAAAGTCTATGGGTGGGCGCCTCTTGGGACGACTTACCTGGCTTTCATGAGCAACCCATCTCCACACTCTGGGACACCTTGTTGACACTGTGCGAGCAAGCCCACAGCAGCTACGGGGTGTTTTGCCAAGACTTGCGCCCCATGAGTCTTGCCAGCGAAGATGAGCAACGCATCTGGCTAATGGGTCACTTGCAACCCTACCGTGTTCAAAGTCTGGAGGGCGAGAGCGTGGGACTACTCACCAGCTACTACGAGCCCACCTTGAATGCCTCCCTAACGCCCAATGAGACCTTCAAATACCCCTTGTATGCCCCTCCCACCAGCTGGGGCTCCTCCATGAAACCGGGCCAACCCTGGTTCACCCGGCGGGAGATTGAAAGCGCCAAAGCGCCTATGCAAGAACTCAAAGGCCGCGAGATTGCTTGGCTTTCGGATCCTTTGGATGTGATGATTGTGCACGTTCAAGGTTCAGCACACTTGCTGGTGCGACAAGCCTCAGGTCAGTTGCAACATTTCAGAGCAAGTTTTGCCGCCTCCAATGAGCAACCCTACCAAAGCATGGCGCGTTGGATGCTTGAGCAAGGCCTTACCAAGGATGCCTCTTGGAGTGGCCTGCGTGCAAGCCTCAAAGCCAACCCAGAACGAGCCCAAGAGGCGTTTTGGAGTAATCCTAGGTATATCTTTTTTGGCCTGACGCCCTTCCCGGGTGGAACCAACAATGACGCCCAAGGTGGTTTTAGCCCAATGAGCCCAGTTAGCCCTGTGAGCCCTATCGGCTTCGTTGGCTCAATGGGCACTCCAGGCCCAATCGGAGCCTGGGGTGTGAGTCTTCAACCGATGGCGTCCGTGGCCATTGACCCCTTGAGTGTGCCCTTGGGTAGCGCTCTATGGTTATCCTCTCCAACCCTGCGACCGCCTTTGAACCGTATGGTCCTCGCTCAAGACACGGGCGGTGCGATCAATGGGGCTGTGCGTGCTGACCTCTTTGCGGGTTCAGGAGATGCCGCAGGAGACTGGGCCAATCAAATCAAGCACCCTTTGCGGCTTTGGGTGCTGTGGCCCAGGTAAGCCCATGGAGTAAGGCCGCAGAAACACTCCCTTGGGCCTAAACATTCAGACCCAGCTCTTCGCCTTGACAATGGAAATGTCCTGACCAAGAGTCTTTTTGTGGCAAGTAAGCGCCAACGCCTCTCACCCGCATACAATCGAGGGTTTTGGGGGACTGTCTTGCACCGTGAGCTTTGGCTTGGGGTGGGGATCCCTTTCGTGGCGCTTTTAGCCCTGTATCCAAGGAGATTGTTGTGTTTTTATCCTCTGCCTATGCCCAAGCCGCTCCCGCGGCCGCTGCGTCCACTGATTTGAGCTCCTCTTTGATGAGCATGTTGCCCTTGGTCTTGATGTTTGGGGTGCTCTACTTTGTCATGATCCGTCCTCAAATGAAACGCCAAAAAGAGCATAAAACCATGCTCGACGCCTTGGCCAAAGGCGATGAGGTCTCAACCGCAGGGGGATTTTTGGGCAAAGTCACCCAATTGAGTGAGAGTTTTGTGAGTCTCGAAATCTCCCGTGGTGTTGAGATTCAATTGCAACGTTCTGCGATTACTCAAATATTGCCCAAGGGAACTGTCAAATCGTTGTGATAAAACCTGCTGACTGATCAAGCCCAGGGCAGGATAATTGTCTTGGGGGTTTCTAAGCGCCGTCTAAAGGACCCCCCTCAATGTTTGCGCGGCCAACCTAGACCCCAAAGCACCTCAAGCGTTGAGGTTGATGGGACCTGTAGCCTTTGATTTTTGGACTTGAGGGTCCTTTTTTTGAATTGAACTGCCATGAATCGATATGCAATTTGGAAGTACCTGACCATCGCTGTGGCCCTCTTGGTGGGTGGGTTGTACACCTTGCCGAATTTTTTTGGTGAGGCCCCCGCAGTTCAAGTCTCCAGTGCCAAGCCCTCACGCCCTTTGCCCACTGATTTACCCACGGTCGTGGACACGGCACTCCTCGCCAGTGGCTTACACCCACAAGCGAGCAGTTTTGATCCCCATTCTTTTAAAGCGCGTTTTGCCAACAACGATGAGCAACTCAAAGCCAAAGATGCCATTGAGAAAGCGCTCAACCCCAATCTGGCCAATCCAGACTATGTCGTTGCCCTCAACTTGGTCTCGCGCTCGCCCGCTTGGTTAACCTCCTTAAACGCCTTCCCCATGTACTTGGGACTTGATTTGAGAGGCGGAGTTCACTTCATGCTCCAAGTCGACATGCAAGCCGCACTCACCAAAAAGGCCGAAGCCCTGGGAGGAGACTTGCGAACAGCCTTTCGAGAAAACAACATCCGACACGCTGGTATCAACCGAAACGGCCAGAGCTTGGAGGTTTTGTTTCACGAAGAAGCCACTCTCACCTCAGCCACCCACATGGTGCAAGATCAATGGCCTGACTTCACGGCTTTGAGCTCCAAACAAGGCGAGAACTTCCTTCTCACGTTGAGCTTAAAGCCCGAGGCGGCCAGGCGTGTTCAGCAGCAAGCGATCAAACAAAACATCACTACCTTGCACAACCGAATCAACGAGCTCGGCGTGGCTGAGCCCGTCATCCAGCAGCAAGGCCTGGACCGCATCGTGGTGCAACTCCCCGGAGTTCAAGACACCGCCAAAGCCAAAGACATCTTGGGTCGCACAGCCACATTGGAAGTGCGCATGGTTGACGACAGCAGTGAGGCCAAATCTGCAGAATTGAGCGCCAACGGTGTCGTACCCTTTGGGGACGAACGCTTTTTAGAGCGCAGTGGACAAGCCGTGATTGTGAAGAAACAAGTTCTCCTCACGGGCGAGAATTTGACCGATGCACAACCGGGCTTTGACAACCAAACACAAGAGGCCGCCGTTCACTTGACCCTGGATGCCAAGGGCGCGCGGATTTTTCGCGATGTGACTCGTGAGAACGTGGGCAAACGCATGGCCATTTTGCTATTTGAAAAGGGCAAAGGAGAGGTCGTCACAGACCCAGTGATTCGCTCAGAGATTGGGGGTGGACGAGTTCAAATCTCGGGTCGCATGAGCACCCAAGAGGCCAACGACGTGGCATTGCTTTTACGCGCGGGCTCCTTGGCAGCTCCCATGGAGATCATTGAAGAGCGAAGCATTGGCCCAAGTCTCGGTGCAGAAAACATCGCCAAAGGATTTGATAGTGTGACCTGGGGCTTTGTCGGCGTCGCCTCCTTCATGGTGATTTACTATCTCTTTTTTGGCCTGATCTCAAGCGTTTCCTTGGCCGTCAATTTGTTGCTGTTGGTGGCCCTTTTGTCCATGCTCCAAGCGACATTGACCTTGCCAGGCATGGCCGCCATGGCGTTGGTTTTGGGGATGGCCATTGATGCCAACGTTTTGATCAATGAGCGCGTGCGAGAAGAATTGCGCTCGGGAGTGTCGCCTCAAGCGGCAATCCATGCTGGGTATGACCGCGCTTGGGCAACGATCTTGGACTCCAATGTGACCACGTTGATTGCGGGCTTGGCGCTCTTGGCGTTTGGCTCTGGTCCGGTTCGAGGCTTTGCGGTGGTGCACTGCCTGGGCATCATGACCAGCATGTTTTCATCGGTATTTTTCTCTCGTGGCTTGATCAACTTATGGTACGGCCGTCAAAAGAAACTCGTCTCTGTCTCCATTGGCACCGTTTGGCGGCCCAATGGTGATACCCCCACGTCTACGAAGAGCCTTGGGGCTGAATAAGGAGCACCTATAAATGGAATTTTTTAGAATTCGCCGTGACATTCCCTTCATGCGGCATGCACTGGCATTCAATGCGGTCTCATTGATTACTTTTTTGGCCGCCATTTTCTTTCTCTTCTCCAATGGCTTGAACTTGTCTGTGGAGTTTACCGGTGGGACGCTGATGGAGGTGAATTACCCTCACGCCGTTGACCTTGAAGGAGCCAGGAAAGCCGTACAAAGCCTGGGCCTTAAAGATGTTCAAGTGCAAAATTTTGGCTCATCACAAGACATCTTGGTGCGTTTACCTGCCATCAAGGGCGGTGCCAATTCAAGCCAAAACGACCAGGTCTTTGCGGCACTCAAATCGGCTGACCCAAGCGCCGAGTTACGCAGAACCGAATTTGTTGGGCCTCAAGTGGGCGACGAGTTGGCCATTGATGGCCTCAAAGCCTTGGCCTTTGTGGTGGCTGGGATCATGCTTTACTTGGCCATTCGTTTTGAATGGAAATTCTCTGTCGCCGCCATTGTGGCGAACTTGCATGATGTGATCATTATTTTGGGATTTTTTGCATTCTTCCAGTGGGAGTTTTCTCTCCCCGTGCTCGCAGCAGTGTTGGCCGTGCTGGGCTACTCGGTCAATGAATCGGTGGTGATTTTTGACCGAATTCGAGAAAACTTCCGTCGCTTTCGAAAACTCACCACCATCCAAGTCATTGACAATGCGATCACCTCCACCATGAGCCGCACCATCATCACCCACGGCTGCACTCAATTGATGGTCTTGTCGATGCTGCTCTTTGGGGGACCGAGCCTGCACTACTTTGCATTGGCGTTGACGATTGGGATTTTGTTTGGCATCTACTCCTCCGTCTTTGTTGCTGCTGCCATTGCCATGTGGCTAGGCATTGAGCGTGAGGATTTGATGAAAGCGGGCTCCAGCAAGGGGTCAGATCCGGATGATCCAAACTCAGGCGCAGTGGTGTAGGCGCACTCGGCCTAGAGCCTAGATTCTGGGCCTTAGCTGAGAGCTCAGTGCTCAGTACTTTGGGGGTTTGGGGGTTTGGGGGTTTTTGGATAAAGAATCCAGTGAGATCTCAAGAGGATGGTGTGCTTCTGAATCATTACCCAGGGTCCCTGAAGAGCAACCCAAAACACCGAGGTCCTTAATGCGCGATACGCTCGCGATTGTCTTCACACAGTTCATCCAAAATGAGGGCGTCGGGCTCAATCCCGGCACTCCAAAAGACCATCAAGACGATGATCTTTAAGTCGTCAATGCTCACGGGGCGACCGGGTACCGCCATGGCACGGTCCACCACAATTTCACGCATATGTGCAGGCAAGACGCCCGCTGACTCCAAAAAGCTCACAAAGCCCAAGCTCTCTGCACCCAAATGATCTTGCTCTGCGATCGAGTAGACCCTCAAGCTGCTGCTCGATTGTGGTTTTTGTGTCGTTTGCAACCCTGCTGCCACGCCCTTGTCCTCGGGCAAGGTCCAAGAAAGCGTCGAGGGAGAACTCACTTGGCTATCATCAACGAACTGCGAATTGTGGGAGACCACATTCAAACCCGCCAACCAAGTCAAGGCCTGCTCAATTTCTTCTGCCTCAAAACCGACGGCCGAGAGTTTGCGCCCCAAGTGCTCGAGTTGAGGGCAAGCATCGGCTTGCCAATAGTTTTCGTAGACATAAACGAGTACTTCAAACATGACCCCAATATACCTCTTTTTTTGCACTTTTTATCGTTTTTATTTTTGATTTTTTCAAGCACTTCCTTCTAAGTGAGCATCGTTTTTTGTAGGGCCACAGTTGGCGAGAATTTTTATAATCTGTTTTCGACCAGTCCATGAACTGCAGCGAAAAAAATAGGACAATATCACCCATGGCTTTGTTACCCATTCTTTGCTATCCCGATCCAAGACTTCATACGGTGGCCAAACCTGTGAGCGTGTTCGACCATGAATTGGAAACCCTCTCCAAAGACATGCTCGAGACCATGTATGACTCCAACGGCATTGGTCTTGCTGCGACTCAAGTCGATGTGCACCTGCGCTTAATCGTCATGGACACCTCTGAGGAACGCAACGAGCATTTGGTCTTGATCAACCCTGAGATCGTTGAAAAAAGCGATGAGACTGTCATTGCTGAAGAGGGCTGCTTGTCTGTGCCGGGTATCTTTGACGGGGTCGAGCGCTCCAAGGAAGTTCGAGTCTCTTATCTCGACCTCAAAGGCGAGCGTCAAACTCTACACGCCTTGGACTTACAGGCCGTGTGTATTCAACACGAAATGGACCACCTCCTAGGACGTGTTTTTGTTGAATATTTGTCCCCACTCAAACGCTCTAGAATCAAGAGTAAATTTCTCAAGGCTCAGCGTCAAAACACTCGTCCTTGATGAACCACACGACGTCCTAGGTTTGATGTCTTCACCTCTTTGAAGGGCGCCCCCTTGTTGACGGGTGTATGTGTGCTCATTGATCGGTTTCTCATTTTTGACAATTTTCAACCACCGAGTTTTATATTTTCATGCGCATTGCTTTTGCTGGAACGCCCGAGTTCGCCACCCAAGCGCTTGAGGCCTTGATTGATGCCGGTCATGAGGTGGTGGCTGTCCTCACCCAACCCGATCGCCCTGCGGGTCGAGGCCTCAAACTTCAAGCCTCCAGTGTCAAAAACTGTGCCTTGGCCCACCACTTGCCTGTCCTCCAACCCAAGAGCTTGCGTCTAGAGGGTGTCCATGCAGCAGAGGCCCAGGCGGCACAAGCTGCTCTTGCTCAAACGGGTGCTGAGTTGATGGTGGTGGTCGCCTATGGCCTCATTTTGCCCGCTTGGTGTTTATCGCTTTTCCCCAAAGGTTGCCTCAATATTCATGCCTCACTCCTTCCAAGATGGCGAGGCGCTGCGCCCATTCAACGCGCCATCCAAGCCGGCGACACCGAGAGTGGTGTGTGCATCATGCAAATGGATGAGGG
>Ga0007809_10001059_pt1 | contig 11597 bp, 14 predicted proteins | sample CryBogCBE02Aug07_FD_60383 | JGI IMG/M metagenome (GOLD analysis project Ga0007809, IMG submission 60383) | Freshwater microbial communities from Crystal Bog, Wisconsin, USA - CBE02Aug07 | ecosystem: Environmental > Aquatic > Freshwater > Lake | place: Crystal Bog, Wisconsin, USA | collected...
TGTATTGGTCGAAAGGTCGAGAGTGGTCGCTCGATTGAGCCGGTAGCCTTTCACCGTCCCCTAGAGAGCAGAGCCCCATGTCGTCGACTCCATTTTCCACCCTGTGCGATATTCGTGAGCCCCAGTTGCAGCGCACATTAGGCGAACTGTCATTCATCGAAGAGTCGGCCAGTGGTGAGGTCACGCTGGTGCTGCCAGTACTTAACTGGCCCCAGCGGGAGTACCTCGAGGCGGAAATTGTTCGTCTTGCTCCCGACGCCACCCCGGTCGTGCGCGTCATGAGTGAAGAGGAGCGGTTCGCCCTGCGTAATTACCTCCGTGGCGGCATGGGTGCCGACAACAAGCCCGCCTTCTTAGAGCGCACGTCAAAGACGCGCGTTCTCGGTATCTCGTCCGGCAAGGGGGGCGTCGGTAAGTCGAGTGTCACAATCAACTTGGCTATTGCTTTGGCCCAGGCTGGCCACAACGTCGGTGTCCTCGACGCCGACGTCTACGGCTTCTCGCTCCCGAAAATGCTCGGCGCCGCTACCGACCCGATCATTCTCGGTGACCTGGTGATTCCCACGTTGGCGCATGGCGTGCGGTGCATCTCCATGGGCTACTTCGTACCGGACGACCAACCCGTTATCTGGCGCGGCCCGATGCTGCACAAGGCCATCGAGCAACTCGTCACTGAGGCCTGGTGGAACGAGCCCGACTTCCTGCTCATTGACATGCCGCCGGGCACGGGAGACGTGGCCCTCACGTTGTCCGAAGTTGTACCCCGAATCGAGATGTACGTGGTGACCACGCCGCAGCCCGCCGCCCAGCGAGTGGCCCAGCGGTCGGCCTACGCGGCCAAGAAGCTCAAGCTCTCGGTGCGTGGCGTTATCGAAAACATGAGTTGGTTCATCGGTGACGACGGCACCCGGTACGAACTCTTCGGCGCCGGCGGCGGCGCCCAACTCGCTAGCGAACTCGGTATTACCCTGCTTGGTCAGGTACCGCTCGAACCAGCGCTTCGGGCCGGTGGTGATGTTGGCACCCCGATCATGGTGAGCAATCCAGAGAGCGCCGCGGCCCAGGCCTTCACTGCGCTGGCGGCCCGGATCGCCGCGCAAGGTCCCGCTCGCGTCTACCGACAGGAACTAACGATTCGTTAGCGGTCGATGCCGTTGGGCAACTGGTCGATGGGCCAATCGAGCAGGGTCACGGCACTTCGACACGCGTAGCGGTCGGTCATACCCGCCACATAGGCCACACTCTGTGCGAGTGCGGCCGACGATGAGGCCACGTCGTCACGGAAGTCACCCTCACCCGGCAGGAGGTGCGGGTAGGCCCCGTAGTGCTCCACTAATGCTCGGAGCATGCCGACCACGCGCTGGGCCTGTCGTCGAGAGGCGTCACGCATGTAGATGGCGGCGTAGTTGAAAGCGCGAAAACTGGCGAGGGCTTCGGCGGTGCGTGGGTCCATGCCGATTTGCCCGGTGGCCTGAATGGTGCTGATCATGGCGCGAATGAACGTGCCGAGTTGTTCGCCGCGACTGCTGCCGCACCGGTCGCGCACCAGAGCGGGAAGGTCCTCGGCGGACACCAGTCCGGCCGAGACGGCGTCTTCGAAGTCGTGGCAGACGTAGGCGATACGGTCAGCCCAGGACACGACCTCACCCTCGGGCGTGCTCGGGGCGGGGCGAGACCACGAATGATTGCGAATGCCGTCCAGCGTCTCGGCGCAAAGGTTGAGGTGCAGGAGCGACACGTTGGCGCCCCACGTCGCGTGGTCGAACCCGCCGTCGACGTAGGGGTCGAGGGCTTCCTCACTCGCGTGCCCACCAGGACCGTGGCCGCAGTCGTGGCCGAGGGCAATGGCCTCAGTCAGCGCGGTGTTCAGGCCCACGGCTCGGGCCACGCTGACGGCCACCTGGGCGACCTCGAGAGCGTGGGTGAGTCGGGTGCGCATGTGGTCTTCGGGAAAGACGAAGACCTGGGTCTTGCCACTGAGTCGGCGAAACGAGGAAGAGTGGAGGATGCGGTCACGGTCGCGCTCGAAGCACGTGCGGTAAGGATCGGGCTCCTCGGCGCGTACCCGCGAACCGGCGGCGTGGGAAGGCGTGGCCCCCACGGCGAGGGAGGCGTCAATAAGCTCCTCACGCGCCACGCGGGGGAGTCCCGCGGTGTCCGCCGATGACGGTACCTCGATGGCGGCCACGGAATTGCTGTGGGCCCGCACGACGTCGTCGGCGAGAAATCCCTCCATGGTGGCGGCCCATTGGCGATTGCGGTCCGAAAGGTTGTCGCTGGTCACGTCACTAGTCTGCCCTATCGCCGTAACATGAAGGCACGTTGAACTAAGGAGCAGTATGCAGATTCGCATTGGCATCGTGCAGTCCATGAAGGACCTCGAACTTGAAGTAGCTGCCGGCACGACCGCCGCTGACTTGCAGGCGCAGGTCGCCGACGCCATCGACAACGACGCGGTGCTGTGGTTGACTGACGTTAAGGGTCGCACCGTGGGCGTTCCCGCCGCGCGCATTTCCTACGTCGAGATGGCCAAGCCCACTGAGCGGTCCGTCGGTTTCGGCGCCTAACACTCGGTGCTCGATTACCACCTGCACCTGTGGCCGCATGACGAGTCGTCGGTCGAGTACCGCCTCGACCAACTCGCGACGTACTGTGAGGAAGCCGCTCGCCAGGGGGTAACCGAACTAGCACTAACCGAACACGCTTTCCGGTTTCGTGACGTGCGAGCGGTGGTTGGTTCGTTCTGGGACAAGTGGGGTCACGAACCGACGAGTCCGCTTATGGCGTCGTACTTCGACTTCCACGCGCGCAACGCCCTTGACGAGTACGTAACTTTCGCGCTGGCGGCCAAGGCCACCGGACTGCCGGTCAAGGTCGGACTCGAAGTCGACTACTACCCAGGTCAAATGGCTGAGGTAGGTGCGCTGCTGGCTCAGTACCCTTTCGACGTGCTTATTGGCTCGGTGCACTGGCTGGGGTCGTGGCAGTTCGATGATCTCGACAATGCCGAGCAGATGGCCGAATGGGAGATCCGTGACGTCGCGACAGTGTGGGCCGCCTACGCCGAGGCCTTCGACGGGCTTACGAGTAGTGGTGTCGTCGACGTTGTCGCCCACCCCGACGTCATCAAGGTGGCCGGCCACCGTCCGTCGAGCATCACTGCCTACTGGGACCAGATGGCCGCGAGTGCCGCTGCCGCGAACGTCGCGGTGGAGTGCTCGTCAGCGGGCTGGTTTAAGCCCGTGGGGGAGCAGTATCCCGAAGGGGGGCTGCTCGACCGCTTCGCCGCCGCGGGACTCGCCTTCACCACCGCCAGTGACGCCCACCGTCACGAACGGGTCGGGGCGCGAAATGCCGATCTCGTGACCCTGCTGCGCGAGCGCGGCATTACTGAACTGGCGAGCTTCGAGGCGCGCCAGCGCATCATGGTGCCGCTCAGTCAGTAGTCGGGATCTGCAGCTCGACGGTAATACCGAGCCGCGCCAAGAGGCCCATGCCCATGACGGCACCCTCGCAACCCAGTGACTCGAGCGCCGCGAGATCGTCCTCGTCGCGCACGCCACCGGCGGCGACCACCGGGATGCCACTCGCGCAGACCGTGCGGTAGAGGTCGAGGTCGGGCCCCTTCATCATGCCGTCACGGGCAATGGCCGTGACGTGCAGGCGGTGTACGCCTGCGGCCACGCAACGCTCGAGGGCGGCGTCGAGGGTGAGGGCACTGTCCTGGCGCCACCCTCGCACCGCCACAGTGCCACCACGAATGTCGAGTGCGACGACCAGTCGCTCCCCGAGGGCGTCATTGAAAGTGGTGAGGCCCTCTTCGGCCTCCCAGACGGCAGTGCCCATGATGATGCGCGCTACCCCGCTCGCCAGGATCGTGTGGGCGTCGTCGAGTGAACGAATGCCGCCGGAAAACTGAATGGGCGTCGTACCGGCGAGGGCCACAACGCGCTCCGCCATGGCCGGACGCACGGCACCCGACCGGGCGGCCTCTAGGTCGACCACGTGAACGAGTGGTGGGTTCGTGGTGAGGACGTGCCCCAAGAAGGTGTCGATGTTCTCGCGGAAGAGCACGCGATCGTAGTCGCCTTGTTGAAGGCGGACGGCGTCGTGGCCGAGGAGGTCGAGAGCGGGGATGAGTTGCATAGCAGCGTGTTAGTACGTTAGCATGATGAAATGAACAGCGAACGCTTCGACCACCAGTTCTCCGAACTCGTGAACGCCTTCGTGGCCATAACGACGCCCGAGGCCATGGTCGCCTTTCTCCACGACCTCTGCACCACGGCCGAGCTCGGGGCAATGGCCCAACGTTTTGAAGTGGCCGGTCTCGTTCGCGAAGGCATCTCCTACCAAGAGATTTCTCGCCTCACGGGAGCCTCCACCGCCACCGTTACTCGCGTCGCCCACGCCCTGAAGTACGGCGAAGGTGGCTACGGCACCGTCTTGAACGAGGAGTTCTCATGACCCAACGACTTAATCTCGCTCTTCCCTCGAAGGGTCGTTTGCGCGAGCCGTCGTGGACGCTGCTGGAAGCGACTGGTGTCGAGCCTCTCGCCCCGGGCGAGCGCGTATTGCAGTCGACCTGTCGCAACGCCGACATCGACTTACTGTTCCTCCGGGCCGACGACGTGCCCGAGTATGTGCAAGATGGTGTCGTTGACTGCGGCATCACGGGCCTCGACCTCGTGCAGGAGCACAACTTTGACGTCGACGTTCTTCTCGAACTCGGTTACGGGCGCTGCTCACTGCAGGCCGCGGTGTCTCTCGAGGACGCCGCGACCTCACTTGATGATCTCAACGGCCGACGCATTGCGACGTCGCACCCCAATCTGACCAGGCGGCTGCTCGAAGAGCGCGGCATTACCGCGTCGATTGTTCGCATTAGTGGGTCGGTGGAGATTGCTCCGCGACTAGGCCTCGCTGACGCCATCGTGGACCTCGTATCCACGGGCTCGACGCTGCGCACCAACGGACTGCGCTCACTCGGGGTCCTCTTCGAGAGTCAGGCCGTCCTCGTCGGTCGCCGCGACGCACAAGCGAGTGACTCGCGCCAGGTGCTGACGACGTTGCTCGGCTCGGTGCTGCGCGCTCGTTCGAGTCGGTACCTACTTATGAACGTACGTACCAGTGAGCTTGAAGCCGTGACAGCCGTGTTGCCCGCGGCGGGGTCACCGACGATTGTCCCGTTGGCGACGGAGGGTCTCGTCGCGATTCACGCCCTCGTCCCCGCGAGCGACGTCTGGTCGCTGCTGCCAAAACTGCAAGCCTGCGGAGCTACCGCAATCTTGACCTTGCCCGTAGAGAGGTTGTTGTCATGACAAATGAATTTGAACAGTCGATCGCCGACATCATCGCTGACGTCCGTCGTCGTGGTGACGTCGCCGTCGCCGAGTGGTCCCGTCGCTTCGACGGCACCACGAGTGAGCTCCCCGAACGGGCGAAGCCCTACGGTGACGTGCCGACCGCGGCGATTTTGGCCGCCGCCGAGAATGTCCGCACCTGGCACGCCGCGCAGCGCCCCGCTGACCTCATGCTCGAGGTCACGCCGGGCGTGACGCTGGAGCGACGGTGGACGCCGCTGCGCTCCGTTGGTCTCTACGTTCCGAAGAACCTCGTTTCGTCACTCATCATGTCAGGCATTCCCGCGCAGGTAGCTGGTGTCGAGCGCATTGTGGTCTGCACGCCACCGAGCGGCGCCGGCCTCGTGGCCGCGGCCGCCGCGCTGCTCGGCATTGACGAAGTGTGGGCCATCGGCGGGGCCCAGGCCATCGCCGCCATGGCCTACGGCACGGATTCGATTCGGCCAGTAGACAAGATCTTCGGGCCGGGTTCGGCCGCGGTGAACGTCGCCAAGCTCATCGTGAGTCGTGACGTCGCTATCGACCTGCCGGCCGGTCCCAGTGAGATCGTGGTGGCGGCCGACCTCGGTTTCGACGAGACCATCATCCAACAGGAGATCGCGGCGCAGATGGAACACGGTCCTGATTCGCGGGGATTTGTCGTGCGGGTTGGTAACGACCTCGACGCGGCCCTCGCCGAAATTGAGGGCTACGCTGCTGAGCACGTGGCCCTGCTGGGCGAGCGGGCGGAATCGTTGGCCCCACGCATTCGTAACGCGGGGGCCGTCTTCGTCGGTCCCTACGCGCCCGTTCCGGCCGGTGACTACGCCACCGGTGGCAACCACGTTCTGCCAACTGGCGGGTGGTCACGTTCCACGGGTGGACTCGGCTTGGAGGGTTTCATGAAGACGGTGACCGTCCAGCGCGTGTCCAAAGAAGGACTCGAGCAACTGGCTCCCACCATCGAGGCTCTGGCCGAGGTTGAGGGAATGGCTGCGCACAAGGCAACGGCCCGTCGATGAGTCGCCCCACGCCACTCGAGGCCTACCAGTGGCCCACCTCAACACCCGACTTGGCCGAACGACTGGGCCTCAACGTCAGTGAGATTCTGCGATTCGACGGCAACACCCCGGCACAGCCACCCGTCACCGCCCGTCCCGCGGCGGTGGCGAAAGCTCTCGCTGACATCAACGACTACGACCGTGGTCGCTACGAACCACTGCGCGCGGCTATTGCCGACCTGCACGGCGTAGGTATTGAGCAGGTCTGCCTCGGCGCGGGCAGCGACGAGTTCATCGTGCTCCTGGCCGCCATGTACGCGGCGGGTGGCAGGGTTGCCACGGTGCCCGCCGACTCGTACTCAATGTACCGATTCGCCGCCGGCATGGCCGGGGCCACGCTCACCGACGACGTCGCCAACGCCGACCTCGTCTTCGTCTGTCGTCCGAACAACCCCACGGGGGAGTTACCCGAGATCCCGCAAGGAATTCGTGGTCAGCTGGTGCTCGACGAGGCCTACGCCCAGTACGCGGGCATCGACGGCACGCCGTACATCAACGACGGTGCCATTGTGCTGCGCACCTTCTCGAAGGCCTACGGTCTGGCCGGCGCTCGCGTGGGGTACGCCCTCGCGTCGGCGGAAACTGCGGCGGTGATTCACGCCCGCCAGGCTCCGCTGTCGGTCTCGGGACCGTCGGCCGCTCTGGCGCTCGCCGCCGTCACGACCCCGCTCGACGTCACGGCCCAGAACGCGGAACGCGATCGCGTCGCGGCGGCACTGACCGCGATGAACCTCGTGCCGCTGCCCTCTCACGCCAACTTCCTGTTCATCCCGATGGAGAATCCGCAGGAGATCGTTGACCGCCTCTTGCCTTACGGCATCATGCTCCGGGCCTACCAGGCCGGTTTGCGTATTTCAATTCGCGACGAGGTCGATGACGACCGCATGCTCGAGTGCTTGCGCGCCGAACTCTTCGGTGAACCCCTGACGCCGGGCTATCGCTTGTTCCGTCGGGCCACCGCCGAAACAACCCTTTCTTGTCGCCTGCGCATCCCAGGACAGGGTCGCGTCTACATCAACACCGGTGAGGGCTTCTACGACCACATGCTCCAGCAGCTGGCCTTTCACGGGGGACTCGACCTGCGCATGGAGGGTCACGGCGACCTCGAGACGGGCGATCACCACCTCGTCGAAGACACCTTCCGCACCTTCGGTGAGGCCCTCGACCAGACCCTCGGCGCGCGCGTCGGTCTCGCTCGCTACGGCGAGTCTCGGGTGCCGATGGATGAGGCCCTGGCCCACGCCGTGGTCGACCTGTCCGGTCGGGCCAAGGCCACCCTCTCCATTACGCCCGACCCCGGTATGGCGGCCCACGCGTTGGAATCGTTGGCCCAGACGGCTCGTATCACGCTGCACGTGACGGCCACGGGTGAGAATGCCCACCACGTCGCCGAGGCGGCCTTCAAGGCGGTCGGTCGTGCGATGCGACAGGCCCTCGTCAAGAGTGAGACCACAGTGCAGTCCACTAAGGGCTCGCTGTGAGTAACGTCATTGTTGTTGACTACGGCGCCGGTAACACGCGCTCGGTGCGCGCCGCGCTGACCACGCTGGGCCACACCAGCGAGGTCAGTGCCGACCCGACCGCCATTACCGAAGCCCCCTTCGTGGTGCTGCCCGGCGTGGGTGCGGCTCGGCAGGCCATGGAGCACCTCAATGAAACCGGCGCCGCTAACGCCCTGCGCGCGCGTGTGTCCGCGGGCCAACCAGTTCTTGGTATCTGCCTTGGTATGCAGTTGGCCCTCGAGGCCAGCCAAGAAGATGGCGGTGTCAAGGGTCTGGGTATCGTCGAAGGCTTCGTCGTCCGACTCGACGCCCCACGCATTCCGCGATTGGGCTGGGCTGATGTTGAGCCCTGGCAGCAGTCCTTCTATTTCGCTCACTCGTACGTGGCTGAATCGACCTACAGCGTGGCCACCTCCGAGGGCCTCTGCGCCGCGGTCGAGAAGGGCTCGTTCCTCGGCGTGCAGTTTCACCCTGAAAAAAGTGGAGGCGCCGGTTTGGCGTTTTTGGAACAATGCCTCTCCCGCGCCTAATCCCCTGCCTCGATGTCGCCAATGGCCGCGTGGTCAAGGGCATTCAGTTTGAACAGCTGCGCGACGTCGGTGATCCCGTAGCCCTGGCCCAGGCCTACAGCGATGGCGGAGCCGACGAACTCGTATTCCTCGACATCACGGCCACGCCGTCAGGGGCAGCCACGATGGTGGACGTGGTGCGTCGGGTAGCCGACGTAGTTACCATTCCCTTCACTGTGGGTGGGGGCATTCGCAGTGTGGAGGACGCGGCCCGCATCATTGAAAGTGGTGCTGACCGAGTGGCGCTCAACTCCGCGGCCTTGGCCACGCCGGACTTGATCTCGGCCGTGGCCGCACGATTCGGCTCACAGGCCGTGGTGGTCTCAATTGATGCCAAGGACGACGTGGTCTACTCCCACGGGGGCCGCACACCGACCGAATTTCGCACCGTGCCGTGGGCCGTTGAAGTAGCCGCCCGCGGGGCGGGGGAGATCCTCTTGACCAGTATCAATCGTGACGGGGGGCGCCAGGGCTACGACCTGACTCTCACCACCCAGGTGCGTGACGCCGTCGACATCGCCGTGATCGCCTCGGGTGGGGCCGGCAGTGCCGCGGACGTCGTCGACGCCCTGCGCGTGACCGACGCCGCACTCGTCGCCTCAATCCTTCACGACGATCCCGCCAGCATCGTCGACCTGCGTGCCACGCTGCGGGCGGCCGGGATTGCGCTGCGATCGGTGGTGGCCCGATGAGTGAACTTCGCGCGGCCATTGTCGTTGACGACACCACCGACCGGGTTTTGATGTTGGGGTGGATGGATGATGAAGCCCTTGCCACGACGCAAGAAACGGGACTGGTGACCTTCTTTTCTCGTTCGCGCCAGCAGCAGTGGACGAAGGGGGAGACCTCGGGCAACTTCTTGCACGTCGTGGAGATTCGCCCCGACTGCGATGACGACGCCATGGTGATTCGGGCCCACGCCGACGGCCCGACGTGCCACGACGGCTCGACCTCGTGCTTCACGCCCTGGTTGTGGCGGACGATTCTGCAACGTCAGACCGCCGGTGAGAGCGACTCCTACGTCGTCCGCTCACTCGAACGTGGTATCGCCTACGTCGCCCAGAAGGTGGGAGAGGAGGCCACCGAGGTGGTGGTAGCGGCCCTCGCCGAGTCCGACGAGCGGCTGATTTCGGAAGCGGCCGACCTCTGGTTCCACCTTCTGCTCGTCCTGCGCAGTCGGGGCCTCGACATCGCCGACGTGGAAGATGAGCTGCTTCGTCGTAATCGTGCCCCACGACGTGAGGCGACCTCGTAACATTCGTGGCGTAGACCATGGAGGTTGGGTGTGAGTACCGTCTTTGAAATTGCCGAAGAGCGCACCAGGCTCTCGGCCCCCGCCACCGATCACATCCTGCGCCTGACCGCGTCATGGTCGCTGTTGGCCGACCTCTCCTTCTCCGACATGGTGCTCCTCGTGCCCGACCGCGACGGGGAGCACTTTGTCGTGCTGGGGCAAGTGCGGCCGAACAATCGCTCGACGCTGATTGCCGAGGACGTCTTAGGGAGCGCGCAGTCAATGGAGACCTGGTCCGTCGCCCGCCAAGCGCTGGACTCGGGTGAACGGGTCGTGGGCAGTGTGTCCCTCAACGAAGCCGGCGAGCTGGCGGTGTGGTGCATCCCGGTGCGGTTTGACGGCAAGGTCATTGGCGTACTCGTGCGCCTCCAGGGACAACTCCGCGGACCGGCCTCACTCTATGAGCAGGTCTATCTCTCGATTTTTGACCGACTCTGCACCATGGTCTCGGACGCTACGTTCCCCTTTCGCGAAGACACCGTGGCCGGTCCGGGTATGCCCCGCGTCGGTGACGGCATTATTTTGCTCAACGGCCTCGGCCAGATCGAGTTCGCCACACCCAACGCGACCAATGCCCTGCACCGCCTCGGCCTCTACAGCTCCTTTGAGGGGCTGACCTTTGGTGATCTCGGTATCAGCATCCGCGTAGTAGAACGGGCGCTCGAATACGGCATTCCCGCGATGGAGGACGTCGACGGTGGTCGGGACGTCTCCATCACCTTCCACTGCGTACCGCTCTTTAATCACGGCCTCGTGACGGGTGTGGTGATTTTGCTCCGTGACGTCTCCGACGTCCGGCAACTTAATCGCATGGTGCTCAATAAAGAAGCAGCCGTTCGCGAGGTCCACCACCGAGTGAAGAACAACCTGCAGACGATCTCCTCGCTCCTTCGGCTGCAGGGGCGTCGGACTGATCAGTCCGAAACGCGGATTGCCCTCCAGGAAGCGGAGCGTCGGGTTCGCTCGATTGCGGTGGTCCACGAGGTGCTGTCACGTGAACCGGGTGAAGAAGTCGACTTCGACCAGATCACCCAGTCGATCGTCGAACTGGTGGAGGACACCGTCCTGGCGCTACACCCGATTGAAATTGTCGTCAATGGCGGGCTCGGTACCTTGTCGAGTGAACTAGCGACACCGTTCGCCCTGGCGTTGACTGAACTGCTCACCAACGCCGTGGAGCATGGCTTCATCGGTTTCGGTGGGGCGGCGAATGATCACGTGGGCGTCGTGACCCTCAACCTCTGGTTGGAAGACGAGATGGCCGTCGCCCAGATTCGCGACAACGGTCGCGGACTCGACCCCTCGTTTTCCCTGGAAACGGCGACGAGTCTCGGCCTCTCCATTGTCCGCGACCTCGTGCGAAGCCAACTGGGTGGGGAAATCCGCATGTCGACAGTTCCCTACGCCGATGGCGGAGGCACTGAGGTACTGGTGCGCGTCCCGACGGGCCGCGATCGCTAGTTAGAGCTGGGCGCGACGGCGAGCGGCGAGCCACTGCTTACGCAGCTTGCGACGCTCATCCTCGGTCGTGCCACCCCAGACGCCCGACTCCTGGTTGGTCGCCAGAGCGAACTCGAGGCACGCCTTCTGGGCTTCGCAGGTAGTGCAGACGCGCTTGGCAGACTCAATCTGGTCCGTCGCCATACCCGTGGTACCCACGGGGAAGAAGAGCTCAGGTTCGGTGTCCCGACAGGCCGCCACTGAGCGCCAGTCGGAGTCGTCCCAGGCATGGGTACGGTTCCACATAAGTGACATAGGTAATCCTTCAGAAATGAAAATTTTTCATATACCAAGCGGTGATATGACCCAGTGGCAGGAATTTAATTCTAGGG
>Ga0007809_10001060_pt1 | contig 11589 bp, 12 predicted proteins | sample CryBogCBE02Aug07_FD_60383 | JGI IMG/M metagenome (GOLD analysis project Ga0007809, IMG submission 60383) | Freshwater microbial communities from Crystal Bog, Wisconsin, USA - CBE02Aug07 | ecosystem: Environmental > Aquatic > Freshwater > Lake | place: Crystal Bog, Wisconsin, USA | collected...
ATACACTCACCTTTGTGGGAAATAGTCCGAACGACCGAGAACTCGATCCGGCGCTCTTCACCGCCACGGTGACGAGTCTCGCGCACTCCTTTGGCGACAACACCCGCCGCAAGATTTTCCTCTTTCTTCGCGAAAACCCTGGGGCGACCGCAACGGAACTCGCGGAGCACTGCCACGTGCACCCCAACGTCGTTCGCCACCACCTCGAGAAACTGACCGAAGGTGGGTACGTCACCTCCGCCAATGTGCCCCGCTCGACGGCCGGTCGACCGGCCAAGGGCTACCGCGTCTGCGACAACAGCGTCAGTGTTGAGAGCTCCCTACGTCGCGACGCGCTCCTCGTGGCGATGCTCGAAATGGCGCTGGAGCGACTCGGCCCTGACGCCGCCGAAGTACTGGCCCACGACGTTGGCGTCGACTACGGTCGCGGCATCGCCGTGAATAACCCCGGTGCCGATGCCCCCACGGTTCGCGCCGCCATGACCTCGATTGCTGGCGTACTGACCGCGCACGGTTTCGCCGCCCGCGTTGAAGAGGCCGACGCTGGTCACTCCGTAGTGTCCGATAACTGCCCCTTTGGCGCCGCTGCCCAGACTCACCCGGTGCTGTGTGCCGTGGACCGTGGGCTTATCGCCGGCATGCTCGAAGGGATGGGGGCGCCGCGCACCAACGTGACCTTGACCTCACGGGCTCGGGGCGATGACGACTGCCGCGTGACGGCCTAAGTCGTCGCATACTTTTAACCTCCCGGGGAGTGAATCGTCAGCCGGTAGCGGGGGCGAGGCTATAACGTACTGCGGTGGCCTCAAACGCGACCTTCGCCCAGATTCTCCGTCACTGGGGGCGCCTCGGCGTCCTTGGCTTCGGTGGCCCACCGGCGCACATCGCGATGCTGCGCCAGCTCTGTGTCGTTGACCAGCAGTGGCTGAGTGCTGATGAGTTCGAACACGCCATTGCCACCACCGGCATGTTGCCCGGTCCCGCCTCGACGCAACTCGCCATTTACTGCGCGTGGCGTTTACGCGGCTGGCGCGGCGCCCTCCTCGGCGGGATCTGCTTCATCGTGCCCGGACTGATCATGATTGTGGCGCTGTCGGCCCTCTTTCTCGCCCACCACCCCTCGAAGTACTTGCTCGGCGCGGCCCTCGGCACGGGTGCGGTCGTCCCGGCGATCGCTCTCACCACTGCCTTGCAGATGCTGCCCGCCAGTGCCAAACAAGTGCGCGAGCACCGCGGGCGTCAACTCCGATGGGGTCTCTACCTGGTTGCCGGCGTGGTGACCTCCATTGTCGCGGCCCAGTTCGTCGTGCTGACCCTGCTCGCCTGTGGTCTCGTCGAAATCGTGAGTCGGCGGCCGACGGCGCCCTCGGCCCTAGCCGGAGGCCTCATCACCACGGCCCACGCCGCGGCGATGGGCGGACTCGGTGCACTGGCCTGGGTGGCCTTCAAAGTTGGTGCCCTCTCTTACGGCGGTGGCTTCGTCATCATTCCGTTGATGCAGCACGACGTCGTGTCGGTCTACCACTGGATGACCGGTGTGCAGTTCCTCAACGTGGTGGCCCTGGGGCAGATCACTCCCGGCCCCGTGGTATTGACCACGGCCGCCGTCGGCTACGCCGTGCACGGCGTGGTCGGTAGTCTGCTCGCCACCCTGGTGGCCTTTGGCCCGTCATTCATATTCATCATGGGTGGTGCTCGCCACTTTGAACGACTCCGCCAGAACGACACCGCCAAGGCCTTTCTCGCCGGGGCGGCACCGAGCGTTATCGGCGCCATCGCTGGCTCCACCGTCCCGCTCGCGCTGCTTCTCGCCCACCTGTGGCAACTCCCGTTCCTCGCCGCCGCGGCGCTGTGGCTGGGCTGGAAGAAGGGGTCGAGTGTCTACCCCCTCATTATCGCCGCCGCCCTCGGGGCGCTCGCGGCCGTGGCGTTGCCGGTTTAGGCCTTCATCCCCAGCGCCCGCATGTAGGGTGCCCCAACGGCCAGTTGACCCTTGCTCGGGTGGAGCTTTAGGAAGAGTCGGAACTGCTGACGAGCCAGTGACGCATTGCGCGGAATAACCGTGGCCACGATGGCGTAGTAAAGGTGGGTCGCGGGATCGTTCGGACCGTAGCGAACGGCCGAGCGGAGATACTCCAGTGACTGCGACACCACCTTGGGCGAACGAGAAGCACTCCCCGCCGAGAAGCTCAGCCAGCCCGTCTCCGTGAGGGCGGCAGCGTTGTGGGGCTGCAACTGCAACACCTTGGTATAGGCCGCGAGGGCCGCCAGCTCATTGCCGGCGGCGACATCGGCTTGTCCTTCATTCAGCAACTGCGTAATCTGCTGGGCGCCATTGACCGAGACGCCACCCGTCTGGGACATGCCCGCCTGGCGAAGTGAGACGTTAATAAACACCAAACCCACCGCGGCCAGGGCGAAACAGGTGAGGGCAATAATGAGGCGCGAGCGGGAGCGACGGCGCCGAGCGGTGGCCATTGGAGCCTCCACTTTGGCCAGTCGTTCACGCGCCTCCGCGAGGGCCTTTTCTTCCCGAGTGATAATCGACTGGAAGGTGGCCTCGTCGAGCTCACCCGCTTCGAGTTCTCGTCGGGCGTCGACGAGTGACGCTTCACGGAGCGCGATTTCGTCGAGTAGTCGCTGCGCGTTCATCGACGCCTCAACCGCGCCACAATCACCGCGGCGACCAACAAGAGGGCGACTGGCCCGACCCAGAGCAACGTGGTCAATCCACCCGCCGGTGGGGTCAGCAGCACCGTGGGTCCGTAGGCCCGCTCGATGGCGGTAAAGACTTGGGTGTCCGAATCGCCCGCCCGCACCATCGACGTAATCTGGGCGCGGACCGCGAGCGAGCTTGCCGCCGTGCTCTGCGCGACGGACAGGTTGTCACAGCTCGGGCACTTCACCAGGGTCTCAATATGGGCCACGCGCGTCTGCCAGGTACTCGGTGTCGACGGGGCCAGAAGGACCGAACCCACCAACAACACGAGGGCCACACACCAAAAACGGAACGAGGAGAGCATGCGCATTACAGCCTCGACACGATCGCTTGAAGTTGCCCCTGTGTAGCGGGACCAACCAAGGTCGCGGCAACCCGACCAGTTCGGTCAATCACGAACGTCGTGGGCGGGGCGGTGACCCCGTAGTGGAAGGCAATCGACCCCTGGGGGTCGGTGATGGAGGGATAGAGCGCGCCGTAGTAGCGCTCAAAGGAGCGGGCCGAAGCCACGGTGTCGTTATAGACCACGCCCACGATTTTGACGTGGTTGTTCCGCTGCGACCAGGCGAAGGAGGTGAGGTTGGGTGATTCCTGCTTACAGGGGGCGCACCACGAGGCCCAGAAATTGAGGATCACGATGTTGCCGCGTTCGTGCTGGAGTGACACAGTCCCCCCGGTGAGTGACGTGCCGGAAAACTCGGGGGCAACTTTCCCGAGGAGTGGCGAGTGCACCGCCGTGGCGTCGATGGGTGGGCGTGTCGCGAGGAGTGCGGTAAAGCCCACGGTCAGCACCACCAGCACCAACGCGGTCAGGGCGATAGCCCGGCGTCTCACGCGGTGGCCTCGTCACTGGAACGCCGACGTCCCAACGTCAGCGCACTACCGAGACCGACGATGAGACCACCGATCCAGAGCCAGGAGAGCAATGGCTCAACCGTCACACCCAGCACCACGGCGCCGACGGGAACATTGGTCTGGACCTGGGCTCCGGAAGTTGACCCGCCCTGACCAACGGCGTCAAAGGTCAAGTAGACGTCGCGAAAGAAGTTCGACGAGATGGCCGGGGTGCCCACGGCCTGGCTGCGACCGGAGAAGGTCGTAATGGCCGGCTGCAAACGGGCACCGTCGACGGTGACGTTGACGAGGGTTTGTGACTCGAGGGTCGAGGTGCGCTTGGCGAAGCCGTGGAAGGTGATGGCGTGGCCGTCGACCACGGTGCGCTGGTTGGCCGACAAGGTGACTTCCGTGCGCGACGTGTAGGACGACGAGACCACGATGCCCACCGCGAGAATGACAACCCCGAGGTGGACGACCATGCCCGCGGTCGAGGGTGACCGCAACACCGACCAGAGATCGTTGCGTCGTCGAGCGGCCGTCACGTTGTTCGCCAGGGTGCGCAGCGCCGAACCGGCGGCGGCCACCGCCAGAAATACCACGAGCAGAACGGCGTAGTGACGAACGCCGGCCACCTCCAGCAAGACAACACTGGCCACGCACATCCACGCCGTGACCCGCGCGCGACGCCAAATGGTTGGCCCGTCGAAACGACGCCAGCTCACGAGCGGGGCGAGCCCCATGAGCGCCAAGAGAGCGATGCTGCCCGGACCGGCCACGGCCGCGAAGTACGGGGTGCCAACAGTGACCTGTACGCCGTTAATGGCCTGGTAGAGCAGCGGGAAGACCGTTCCCAGCAAGACCACGAAGGCGAAGCCCACGAACAAGACGTTGTTCATGACGAAGATGCCCTCACGAGAGAGTGGGCTGTCAACTCCTACGGCGGTGCGCAGTTCGTCACCCCGCCAGGCAATGAGTCCGAGGCCACTGACCAGGCTGAGGCCGAAGAATCCGATGAGCACAGGCCCGAGCGTGGACGACGAGAAAGCGTGCACGCTCTGCAACACGCCCGACCGCGTAAAGAACGTCCCGAGAACGGTCAATGAGAAGGTGCCCACGGCGAGGGACAGGTTCCAGACCCGAAAGAGACCTCGACGGTCCTGCACGACCACGGAGTGGATGTAGGCCGTGGCGGTAAGCCAGGGCAACAAGGCGGCATTTTCGACCGGGTCCCAGCCCCAGAAGCCACCCCACCCCAGTACTTGGTAACTCCACCACGAACCGAGCACGATGCCCACGCTGAGTGATCCCCACGCCAACACCGTCCAACGACGTTGTTCAATCGGCCACTGTTCGTGAACGCGACCACTGAGCAGCATGGCCATCGCAAAGGCGAAGGGCACCGTAAAGCCCACGAAGCCCGAATAGAGCAGTGGCGGGTGAATGGCCACGAGGGGGTTGTCCTGCAGCAACGCATTGGGGCCAGCACCCTGCAGCACGTGGGAGGGGTTCAACAAGAACGGGTCAGCCGGTCCCACCATCAAAAGGAGGAAGAAGCCCGCCACGATAAAGAGCACCATTGTGGCGTAGGAAACGACCTCGTCGTCTCGCTGGCGCCGGTAGTAGACCACCACCGCCACAACGAGCAGGGCGAGAATGAGTGACCAGAGGAGCAGGGACCCCTCGAGAGCTGACCACATACCGGTAATCGAGTACAACAACGGCGTAAAGGTGGCGTTGTTTTCCGCCACGTAGGCCAGTGAGAAGTTGTGGGTGACGAGGGCGGTCTGCATCGCTCCGACGGCCACCACAATCCCCAACAGCGACGCCAAGGCGGCGGGCAGTGCGTACGAACGACGCCCTCGACGAGCCACCAGTAACTGATTAACTACCCCGAAAACTGCGGAGAGAAAGCCGATGTAGAGACCAATGCGGCCAATCCAGCTGAGGATCACCGAACACTTCCGTTCTTCGCCTTTACCCGGTTGGGGTGGGCGGCAATGTAGTTCGCCGAGTGTTTCACCAGAATCTGGTTGCCCGAGAAGTGCAGTGAATCGGCCGAGTCGAAGTGACCAACCACGACGACGGGGATGTTGGCCTGGAACAGCTGCGGAGGTGTGCCAGTCACGCTGACGGCCACACGATTGGTGTTCGAACCGTCGATGACGAACGAGGCGCCAGTGGCGGTACGAGTAATCGTGCCCTTCTGCACGACCCCCTCCAGCCGCAACGTGTCGGTGCCGTAGTGGTGCTTTTGCGCCAGCACTTCGTCAACGGTCACGAAGTAGTTGAGGTTCCTCAGGAGTCCCTGACTAAGCAGCAGCCCGACCGCCCCCACCAGCACGACGAGTACGCCAATGGTTCGTAGATTGCTCGAACGCTTGCGCGGCGCGAGGACGACAGGCGTCAGATCGACGCGGTCACCCTCGGCCACGACGACCTCGCCACCAGAGTGAGACGCCATACAGCGCCGGAGCACCAAAGGAGAAGAGATAGCCAGCAATGACGTAGTGCATTAGGCACCTTCCCGTTGACGTTCCACCACGGCGGCGGCCAGGTGGGCGCGGAGCGCGTCATCGCTGCGGACCTCGAGGCGATACCGAGCGCGAAGCAGCCAGAAGTACCAGAGCGTGAAGGCGATGAAGCTCAGTAGCAGCGTCCACAACATCGAGCCGTGGACCGACACCTTCCCCGAGGCTGTCAAGACCGTGGCATTCTGGTGCAGTGACTTCCACCACGTCACGGCGAAGTGGATGATGGGAACGTTGAGCGCCACCAGAATGCCGTAGACGGCACTGCGACGAGCGCGCGTCTCCGGGTCGTCGTTGGCGCGTCGCAGCGCCAAGTAGCCCAGCGCGAGTACGAGCAAGATGGCCGTCGAGGTGAGACGGGCATCCCAGGCCCACCAGACACCCCACGTGGGCCGGCCCCAGATGGATCCCGTCACGAGGGTGAGAGCGATGAAGAGCACGCTGACTTCCATGGCGCAGTAGGCGACACGGTCCATGGTGGCGGAACGGGTGCGCTTCCAGAGGTAGAGGGCCGAGGCGATCGTGGTGGTGCCGAAGGACACGTAGAGGGCTACCCACGCGAGAGCGGGGTGAACGTAGAGCATGCGGACTAAGTCACCGCCGCCATCGTGCATCGTCGCCTTAGGGGTAACCCAGAGACCGAGAATGACGGTACCGATCAATGAGATGAGAGTGAGGGGGCCGAGTAGCCGCTGCGTCACTTTATTCACTATTCCTCCAAGACCCCGTAGAGCAAAACGCCGATGGCCACGTAGCCCGCAAGGGCGACGAGGTCAATGACCCACCACTCCCACAGTGCTCCCCCGTGAAGGGCGGCGCTGAAGGAACGCTCACCCGCCACTAACAGTGGGGCAAAGGCCGGGAGGGCGAGAATTGGCAACAAAGTTGCGGGTCCGTCGTCTCCAGCGGTCAATGCTCCGTAGAGCGTACCAGCGCAGGCCATCGCGCCAAGCGTGACAAAAACACTCGGCAGCGCGTGCACCGTACCCACCAACGAGGTGTGGAGCACCACTACCGTGCCGGCGAGGAGAAGGCCCGCAGCCACCCAGAGTTCAACGGCCAACGCGACTGTTTTTCCGAGGAAGACCCCCGCCGGATCCATACCCAGTGTCGCGACCGATTCGGCGGTACCCGGGGTTTGCTCAACCGCCTGAGAGCGGTTAATCATGAGCAAGGCCACGAAGAGCGTTACGAGGTAGAACAGACCAGGGGCGGCCCGAGAGTGCCCAGCGTCGGCTGGCCCGAGCGCCAAACCACACAGCAGCAGGGCGAGAGCGCCAAAGGGCAAGACCTGCCAGAGCAGTACCTTGCTGCGGAGTTCAATGCGCAGGTCCTTGCGGGCCACCAACCACGCCACGCGAATCATGGGCCCTCCACCAAACGGCCGCCGGCCATGACCAGCAAATCAGGAGTGAGCGTCGTGGAACGAAGAGCGTCGTGCGCACTCATCACCACGGTGGCCCCACCTCGCTGGACGTCGCCCAGAAGTCCATCGAAAAACTGGCGGCCCTGGTCGTCGAGCGAGGCGTAGGGCTCGTCCAGCAACCAGAGTTCGGCTCGTCGCACCAAGAGCCACGCGAGCCCCAATCGGCGGCGCTGACCGGCCGAAAGATCCTTCGTCCGGACCGCGCGACGGTGCGCGAGGCCCACGCGCTCGAGGGCGGGCGCGATGTCGGCGAGTGGCCGCCCTAATGCCCTTGCGGCGAAGGTGAGGTTCTCCTCCACACTCAAGTCGGCGTAGAAGGAGCCGTCGTGGCCTAACCAACCCACGCGGCGGCGAACCTCAGCGTGGTGGTGCAGCAGGTCGACGCCTAAGACGGTGGCCTCCCCCGTCGTGACAGGAAGGACGCCGGCCAGCAGGCGAAGGAGGCTGGTCTTGCCTGACCCGTTGGCACCAGTGACCACGGTGAGAGACCCTGCTGCCAACGTCACCGAGACGCCACTCAATAAAGGGAACTGTTGCTGGACCGCGACCACGTCACGCAGCTGCACCGCGGGCGTGGTCATGACGACTACTTCGCCAGTGAGGCGAGGTCGGCGGCCACCATCATTTCGATGAGTCCGTAGAAGTCGGTTTCGCACCGCCAGCCCAGTTCGCGCTGCGCCTTCGTGGCGTCACCCACCAAGAGATCAACCTCGGCCGGACGTAAGAAGGCGGGGTCGACCACCACGTGGTCCTCCCAGTTCAGTCCGGCGGCCGAGAAGGCCACCTCGCAAAGTTCGCGCACCGAGTGCGTTTCACCCGTGGCGATAACGAAGTCTTCGGGCGTATCGCGCTGCATCATCAGCCACATGGCGCGCACGTAGTCGGCGGCGTAGCCCCAGTCGCGCTTGGCGTCGAGGTTGCCGAGTCGAAGTTCGGTCGCGAGGCCGTGCTTGATGCGGGCAACGCCATGCGTGACCTTGCGCGTCACGAACTCGAGGCCCCGTCGGGGTGATTCGTGGTTGAACAAAATGCCGCTGCTGGCGTGCAGGTGGTAACTCTCGCGGTAGTTGACCGTGATCCAGTGTCCGTAGACCTTGGCCACGCCGTAGGGCGAGCGAGGGTAGAAGTCAGTCTCTTCGTTCTGCGGCACTGATTTCACGCGGCCAAACATCTCCGAAGAACTGGCTTGGTAGAAGCGGATCTCGGGGTCCACGGTGCGAATGGCGTCGAGCATGCGAGTAACACCAAGAGCGGTGGTCTCACCCGTCAACACGGGCTGGAGCCACGACGTCTGCACGAAGGACTGGGCGGCGAGGTTGTAGACCTCATCAGGATGTGATGCTTTGAGCACGTTAATAAGGGAGACTTCGTCCATGAGGTCGCCCGAGAGCAACGTCAGACGGTCCTGGATGTGACCAATGCGCTCAAAATTCTCACTCGACGATCGTCGCACGATGCCAAAGACTTCGTAGCCCTCACCCAGAAGGAGTTCGGCCAAGTAGGAGCCGTCTTGTCCCGTAATGCCCGTAATGAGCGCACGCTTGGTCATTTTGGCCCCTTCCACACCAGCGAGACACCAGTCTCAACCAATGGCAAAGCCTACTCGTGAGTATTAAACGCCATGGCTAGGGTGGCCTGATGGTCACAATCGCCGTCGTTAGTTTTCGCCTGGGCGGGGGTGACGGCGTTTCTATTGAAGTGGCGAAGTGGATCGCGGCCCTGCGCTCGCTGGGACACACCGTTCGTACCGTGGCCGGCGAAGGTCCGGTCGACCACCTGGTGCCGGGACTTGCCCTCAACGCCGCCACACCACCCCGTGCGAACGAGCTCGAGGCCGCCCTCGACAGCGCCGACCTCGTGATTGTCGAGAACCTGCTGTCCCTCCCCTTGAATCTCGGCGCCCGCGAAGTTCTCACCGAGGTGCTCCGTGGCCGACCGGCCCTCCTGCACCACCACGATTTACCCTGGCAGCGTGAGCACCTGGCCCACCTCGAGGGCCCCGCCGATGATGCCCGCTGGGCCCACGTCACCATCAATGAGCTGTCGCGCCGCGAATTGGCGGACCGAGGCATCTTCGCCGAAGTGGTGCGCAATCGTTTTGACTGCGACCCTCCCACGGGTGCGCGCGACGCGACGCGAGCGCTTCTCGGCGTTGGCACGACACCCCTCGCCCTCTGTCCGGTACGCGCCATCGGCCGGAAAAACCTCACCGGAGCGCTGCGACTCGCCGAGCAACTCGGCACCACCCTGTGGCTGCTCGGACCGGCCGAAGACGGCTTCGACGAAGACCTGGAGCGCCTACTTACCGGTGCCACCGTTCCCGTGCTGCGGGGGATGCCGGCGGGAACCACCATTCATGACGCCTACGCCGCTTGCGATCTCGTCATTCTTTCCTCCACCTGGGAAGGGTTTGGCAACCCGGTGCTTGAGTCAGTAACCCATCGCCGGCCCCTCGCGCTCAACCGCTACCCCGTCGCACTCGAGCTCCTTGACTTCGGTTTCTCCTTCGCCTCCCTCGAGGACCTCGATGAACTGCGCCGCGAGCTTGCCCATCCCGATACCGCCAAGCGTGACGCCAATCTCGCGGTGGCGAGGGAGCACTTTGCTCTCGCCGACCTGCCCGACGTGCTGGCGTCGTTACTTCACCGTCACTTTGGCCGACTCGACCTATAAAGTCACGAAGATGGTTCAGTACGACGAACGTCCCGCCTCCGTTGAGCGACGCCAGCACTTTCTCGACGTCGCCAAGCGGGTCTTCGCCTCGAGTGGCTTCCAGTCCACGACCATGGACGACATCGCCCGCGAAGCTGGCTTCACTAAGCCCATCCTCTACCAGCACTTCCCGTCCAAGGGCACCCTGTACCACGAGATTGTCGCGGCGACGGGAGCCACGCTGATCAACGGCATGATGCAGGCGGTGTCGGCCAAGGTGCTACCGCGCGAAAAAATCCTGGCGGCGTTCCACGTCTATTTCGACATGGTGGTCAACGATTCCGACGCCTTCCGCATTCTCTTCATGCACGCCCACGACGGTGAGACGGCGGCCGAGCTTCGCGAAGTCGAACTGAACTTCGTTTCCTTCATCGTCCCCTACATTGACTCGTCGATGGACAACGAGCAGCGCAGTCTGTTGGCGGCGGGCATTGTCGGCATGGCCGAAGGATCAGCGATCTACTGGTTAATCCAGCAAGAACACCGTGGCTGGCCCAGACCCGAAGCCGGGGTTTCAGAGAAGATGGCCGCCCACTGCGCCACCCTGGCGTGGGGTGGACTGCGCGCCCTGCTGCGCGACTAGCGCAACTTCAGACCCGAGAGCGATCGGGCAATAATCAGGCGCTGGATTTCACTCGTGCCTTCGAAGATGGTGTAAATCATCGCGTCGCGGTGCCAGCGCTCCACCGGGTAGTCGCGGGTGTAGCCGTACCCCCCGAGGATTTGAATGGCCTTGCTGGTCACGCTCACCGCCGCTTCGCTGGCCGCGAGCTTGGCCATTGACCCCTCGCCATTGGTGAATGGTTGCTGCTGAGCGGCCATACCGGCCGCGCGCCACACCAACAGTCGGGCAGTCTCGATCGCCACGGCCATATCCGTCAGGGCAAAGGCAATGGCCTGGTTCTCGATGATCGGTCGGCCGAACTGGACTCGCTCCTTGGCGTAGTCCCGGGCGTACTCGTAGGCGGCCCGGGCGATACCAATGGCCTCCGCACCGACCGCTGGTCGCGAGAGTTCAAAGGTCGCCATGGCCGCCTGCTGCGAGGAACGCACGCCCTCGCGCGCCCTGGCGAGGCGCTCATCGAGGCGCTCCTTACCCCCCAATAACAAGCGACCGGGCAGGCGGCAATCGTCCAAGATCACTTCGGCCGTGTGGCTGGCCCGAATCCCCATCTTCTTGAACTTCTGCCCCATGCGGAGGCCCGGTGTCCCCGCGGGAATAACGAAGGAGGCTTGACCACGAGCGCCCAGGGCCGGATCAACGGTGGCCACCACGAGGTGCACCGCGGCAATGCCACCGTTACTCGTCCACGTTTTAACGCCGTTGAGTACCCACTCGTCGGTCGCCTCGTCGTAGATGGCGCGAG
>Ga0007809_10001064_pt1 | contig 11575 bp, 22 predicted proteins | sample CryBogCBE02Aug07_FD_60383 | JGI IMG/M metagenome (GOLD analysis project Ga0007809, IMG submission 60383) | Freshwater microbial communities from Crystal Bog, Wisconsin, USA - CBE02Aug07 | ecosystem: Environmental > Aquatic > Freshwater > Lake | place: Crystal Bog, Wisconsin, USA | collected...
GCGATGTGGTCGAGCTTGTAGCTCTCTTGGTTCTTGAACGAGAACTTCTTGTAGAGCTCGATGTAGTCGAGAGACGAGATGCCGACGAGCTCATAGACCTTGTCGACTCGCTGGGCGATCTCCTTGCCGCCTCGAGCCATAGACTTTCCCCTGATGATGTCGCGCTCGTTGACCATTCCCCAAGGAGACAGCCTCTTGACGTCGGCCTCGCCGAGCACTCGAGAGATGCGGTTGACGATGTAGGGTATGTCGAAGTGCTCGATGTTCCAGCCCGTGATGATGTCCGGAGCCCAGTCGTCGTGGTTCCAGAGTATCAGGAACTTTGACAGCAGGTCCTTCTCGTCCTTGCACATGACGTAGTTGACGTGAGGCTGCTTTGACTTGTAGAACTTGGTACCAAAGACGACGATCCTGCCGTTCTTGCTGATTGAGATGTTGCTGATTGGGACCGCGGCGGTCTGCGGGTCAGGAAAGCCCTGATCAGTCGGGGTCTCGATGTCGATGCTGACGACCGAGACGAGAGACGGGTCGTAGTCTATCTCGTCCGGGTACTCGTCGTTGATGAAGGCGTACTGGTAGTTGGTGAGACCAAAGAACTCGAAGTTATCGACTTCCTGATACTTCTTGACGAAGTCGCGCGCCTCGGGAATAGATGGGAACTCTATCTTCTCGGCGCTGCGACCGTCGAGAGTCTTGTACTCTCCGTTCTTGCTCAGAACGAAGAGATATGGCTTGTACTCAACGATGTCCTTGATTTTCTTGCCACGATAGTAGCCGCGTCGATAGATCTTACTGCCGCGCGTATATATGTTCGTGTAGAATGACATGAATACTCCATAATGAGACTATTATGCCATACTACACTAGCGAGGCATAAATGTCAACCAAAGATTTCAAGTGCTTCTTCGTATAGAGCCTTGCGCTCTTCGAGACCGATGGTCCCGCCATTGATGAGCTTGGTCGCGTGAGTGACGTCGCCGGCATCGGCTACTGCATTGAGCTTGCGGCTGTTCCAGAACCAAGCCGCGGACATAGCCGCTCCCTCTGGTCCCTCTAGGTAAGAAACAGCTTCATCAATATCCATCCCCATGCTGTCAGCAAAATGCTTGTAGTTATCATGGCCAGTAAGCTGAATAAGACCACGGCCGCGGTACTTGTAGCCATCTCCCGAATCTTCATCGCCGTTCCCCATGCGGTTGGAGTACACTAGGTTAGCGATCTTCTCAGGTTGGTGAGCGTATTCTTCCGGATCGCGATCGTGAAAGTACTTAGGAAAGATCTTAGTGAGAGTAGCTGCCTTGTAGTTGAGGTTCTCTTTAGTGGCAGTTAGTCCGGCGGACTCATGTCCGACCTGCGCTAGGAACATTGCAACACGCTCTGTGGTGTTGATCTCAAAGTGCTCCATTGCCTTGTTGAGTGGCTCGACAAAGCTATCGATGATCTCTTCGTCGGTGTCTTCAAAGAATTTCTGCAGTTGCTCTTTAGTAATATTCATGGAACTCTCCATAAGTTATAGGGGGACGTGACTCCCCCTATTTATTACTTGCAACCTTCGTTTATGATCCAGAGTTCTTCTTCGAGATAGATAGCCATCACATCCACCTATTTCTGATGTAGTGCTCGGCTCTCTTCTCCTGTGCCTTTATGAAGGCATCAAACAACTTACTTAGTAACAGGAGCATTGTAGAACTCCATAGAGTGCTTGCGCGCGATGTACTCGATATCACAGCGATTGATACCTAGATCATACAGGTCGCGATCGGTAAGTCCATTGAGTTCGTACTGTGTTCTACGAAAAACTGTATACTCCCTCCACTTGCGTAGAAGGATTCCAAATAATGCTAACATCTATTACTCCTTTGGTAGCTTTTTACTTACTGAAGCCACCTCAGTTGTTTCTTCAATGTCGATCTTCTTTGGCTTCTTGTGTTCCGGAATCATGTGTTCCAGCCAGATCTTCAACATTCCATTGATCAGCTGGGCGTTCTTGATCTCGACGTTGTCGGCGAGAGAGAAAGAGCGAGTGAACGGACGCTCTGCGATTCCCTTGTAGATGGCTTCTGCCTTCTCGTCGGAATCGTGTGAGATGCTTCCCTTGATGAAGAGCTTGTTGTCTTCCAGAGTCATCTCGATGTCCTGCTTGCCGAAGCCGGCTACTGCCATCTCGAGGACGTAGACGTTCTCATCTGTCTTCTTCAGGTTGAAGGGAGGATAAGAAGTGTTCATGGCCGTATTTGCCATCGCGGCAAATGCCTTGTTGATGGTCTCAGCCATCTTGTCCGAGCCGATCATGTAGCGATCGAGCTTAGCAAATTCAGGAAAATAGTGATTGATATTCCAGTTTGTCATGTTGACCTCCTAAAAGCAAGGTTGATAGTCTGGTATCCCAATTGGCAATACCATAATATTATATATGCAGCGCTAGCTATTCACTGGCGGTATACCTAGTGTAACTTTCGCTGCAGCTTCTCCTTTGTGGTAACCATCACTGTCTGCATGTCGCTATCACAAAGAAAAACTGGGGTGAGACCGGCCTCTCTAAATTCTTCTGCCGATCTCAATAGTCTCGTAAAGCTGTTATCAGGATCAAATTCGAGGTTAATCTCCGCCGCGTCTTTCACCATTCTCTCCGGTAATATCTTTAGATTATCTACATTTAGTCCATAGACAGTCTTCATTGGAACTCCTTATTATTTTTGTTATTAGTCCCATAGCGATCGATAGTACTTTCCAAATAGTCTTAAACCATTCTGAACACGAGCGTAATAGGCATCATGCTTTTCTTGATCAAACTTACCCCATCCGATCACGATTTCTTTAGTCAGATACTCACCCATGAATTCAGGCATCTTTGGCGTTTCATCTGGACCATAGGGAACGTAGTAGTTCTTATCTTCGCATTCATCAATGATTTGCTCGTGAGTCCAGATTATCTCATCCATGATCCAGTCCCAGCGCTTTTCATAAGCGTCATCATCGGCCGGTATGTGAGGCGTGTCTTCTTTATCTGTAATTGGATAGCCGTGCTTTGTCTCTTTGAGACGCTTGAGCATCGGTACAATGATGAGCGAGAGCGTGTGATCCATGCTCCATGTATCGTATGGATCGATCTGGATCTTTATCTTACGCTTGTTCTTATCATATATCCACTGACAAAGATCATTTACCCACGTAGAGGTGAGCCACTCTGCAAACTTATCGTGAAGCCGGTAGTCCCAGCGATCCAATAGCTTTTCATCTGGCCACTTCTCGAGCCAGAAGAAGATCACATCAGCTATGTGATACGGGCCGAACCAGTCCGGATACTTTCCTATAGAAACCTTCATTGCGCAATCCTTCAATATTAACAAAATCGTGAGGGTCTCTCGCGATCAACTCATTCAGACCTTGGAAGATAGCAATCTTCGCCAAGGCTAATAGGTCTTCATGACTCATCTCAAACTGAACTATCGCACCACCGTCTTCTAGTTCTTCTACGATAGAAACTTTTATTTCACTCATTCCGTACTCCATAAATAAAGATGTTCACGGGAGATTTATCATGTTTGGATTATTAAGCGTAGGTCGCATTCAACTCTACATAGCAGCAGCGGTAGCTCTCACTGGTATTTATTTTTTCTGGAAGCATAATGTCGAGCAGCAGGCTCTTCTGGAATACAACCAGAGACAACTAGAGCAGTCTCTAGCAGACCAGCAGAAGCTCAAGCAGGATCTAGCAGCCATAAGTCAGAAGCAGGACGAGATCATTCGTCAGAGCGAGGAAGACAAGAAGGCGTACGAGGGCAAGCTTAATACCGTGTCCGACTTTCTCGACTCAACTGCGACAAAGAAAATCGATAAGCCTTCTTCTGACGTGCTTAAGAAGACAGTCAAGCAGCTGCGGGAGATCTCTCAATGAAGAAGCTACTCATAGTCCTGCTGGCAGCTTCTCTAGCCGGCTGCGTCAGCGCTCCCCAGTTCATAACTAAGGAGAAGCTGACTGTAGTGGAACCTAACAGCTCTCTGTATAACTGTCCGGTCGTTCCTCGCTACCCGAATCCAGAGACTCTCACTGACGTGCAGGTAGCTAAGTTGCTGGTTCTGATGGAGCGCAATAACTCAGAGTGTCGTCGGAACTTAAGGGCCATTCAAGCCTTCATCGAGGCCGCCAAGGCTAGGCTAGCAGCTGCTAACTAATTACCGAAGTACTCTTCGTTCTTCTCGGCGTATTCCTTAGCGATGGCTAGAGCTTCTTCTTCGGTGTAGTTGGTGATCTGGTGCTCAGCGTAGACCGAGCTCATCTGCTCAGGCTGACCCTCATCGACCACGTAGTAGCTGATCCAAGGTGACATCTTGCTGTCGACCGTCACCACTACCTTAACGATCTCCTTGTACTTGACGATCGGCTCTAGTTTATAGACGTCTCGAGACCAGATCTCGCCGTCGAACATCGCCTCTTCCTTGTAGCTCTTCTTATAGCTGCGGGGCACGCAGAAGACGTGGCCTACATCATACTTGGTTTCTATCTTCATTTTCAGATTCCTCAAGGGCCTTACTGACTGACTCAATAAGCACGTGACTGGCCAATATCAATTTTCTGAGACTTTCTTCCGTGATGAATACGGAAGCCCAACCGATCGTCGATAGGACCAGACCTGAGAGACATAAGTTCCTCAAGTCTTCTAGGTTGGTATCAGTAGCTATCAATCCATAGAAGATCAAGTAGGCTGCGGATAAGGCGCTTATAGCGAGCGGAAAGAACTTCAGTACTAGGTACTGAGCATACCGAAAACTTATCATTCACAGATTGTCCTGTAGACGGGGCGACCGTAGTAGTCGTATCCCTCGAAGCGGCGGTAGCAGACCGGCTGGTAGCGGGGCTCTACTACCACGGGAGGTTCGGCATAATAGCGCGGCTGATTAGCCATAGAGCCAATAATACCGCCAACAATAAGCCCACCAACAAGAGGAGCAGCCCACCCACCGTTAGAGTGATAGTGGCCACCTCTGTACTGAGCAGATGCAGGGCTGGCAAGCCCAAGAGCCAGTGCAAGAGCAGATACAATATGAATAGTACGCATGTCAGTCTCCAGAGAAAAGCTATCACTTATTTATCCTCAACGACCACCAGCTGGTCCTTGACGACCTTCATCTTGACCGGCGTTCCATTGACACTGCGCTTGAAGTAGTCGCGACCACCATCGACCATGCAGTTGTTGTGGACTCGATAGTCATGGCGGTGGCGGCTGTAAATAATACCGTCGCCGGTATCTACGCCATCGACGTAGCCCTCTGTAGAAGAGATGCCGTTGGTGATCATGGGATAGCCGTCATGACCGTAGTAGATTGCGAAGTAGTTGGAACCTTCTGGATGAGCCTGCTCTGTGTAGAAGATCGCCATCGGCTTGTTCATCCACGAGCCGTCCTTTGCCCTGCAGCAGGACTCGAACACGTACTTTGCGTTGTACTTCTCTTCTATAGAAGAGATCTGCTTTGGGCCGAAGAGGCTTGATTCGTTTAAGATCTTAGTCATGCTGCTAGTGCTTCCTGTACGTGGCTGCAAGTTTTACGATACGTGAAGCCGGTGCAGTGGCATACAGCCTTGTTACCCCTGACGGTCACGGTGTAAGTCTTACCGGACTTACCTGTGACTTTGACTTCTTTCTGGTCTGCCGGCTTTGGTGCCTGATAGCTACCGTCGATCTCAACAATGTTAGCTCGGTCGATGATCCGGTAGTCGTACTTGCCGGGGCCGTAGCGAAGCGACAGAGAATCGTACTCGACCCATCTTGGTGACTCGCATACGTCACCCTCGTAGTAGTTGAACTCGGGGATCTGAAAGCCGTATAGATGACGCCGGTCATACTTAGGGTTCCTTACCTTCACTCGCATGATCAAGCCTCCAAGCGGACTTGGCGATTTGGGTTCTTGACGATAGAGAAGAAGGACTCGGCGTAGGTCAAGTCGGCCGAGGGATCACAGATGAATACGAAGTCCTTGACAGACTCGAGCTCTTGGTAGCCCTTAGAGATTGCCAGCAGTACCAGCTGCTCGACTGCATCGAGCTGGGCCGAATAGACGTTCATTTCCTGTTCTGTCCACATGTTGCTCTCCATTGATTATATTCTTATAATACACCAATTTAGATAATATGTACACAGTTATTTTGATAGTTTTTTGAACATTTTTATGGCTCCAGAGCCGTCTCTGTAGTAATTCTCGAGCCTCTGGGTGGGCTGAAAGCCGGCCTTGGTGTACAGTCCTATGGCTGGATGGTTGGTCTCAGACACCTCTAGGATCATTCCAGAGGCCCCCAGATCCCTCTCGAGTAGGGCATGCAGGTATGCCCTGCCGACTCCCTTCCCACGAAACTTCTGGTCCACTATGAAGCTGTACAGCCGGATCTTGTCGCTGTTCTTCCTTCTCAGCAGGATGGCCGAACCTATTACGACGTCGAAGTTATCCACGAAAACCAACAGGGATCCGCTCAATATAAAACGGCGCAGGGACTTCCTATTGAAAGCCTCTGCGCCGAATTGTTTCTCAAGCTCGAAGACCGAATCTAGATCTGTCAAGCTTGAGGTTCTGATCATCATCGTTAGAACTTGTAGTTAACGCCCATTGTGAGTCGATCCTCAGCCTTGGCGACGTTGGCCGCGTTGCTGAAGTAGTCCACGTGCTTGTAGCGCGTGTCGAGTTCGACCTGCTTAGTCAAGTCAACCTTCACGCCACCGCCGAGGGTGTAGATGTAGCCTGACTTGGTGTTCTCGTTGAAAGAGTATCCAGCACCCGCGAGCGCGTAGACTGAGAACGGCGTACTGCCAAAGCGATACTTAGGAAGCGCGTTGACGTATACCTGATTCTTGGTGTCGCGAGGACCGCTGACATCTGATGGGCGAACGTAGTCGTACCCATACTCAGCTGCCAGATACTGAGTGAAGTTATACCCAGCAACCACACCACCTGTGTATGCGCGGTCAGATCCTACTGTTCCGCCAGCATTCACACCGACGTAGCCCTGAGACTCGTAGTCGGCTGCACGCTGAAAGGTTGGTGGGACTGGCGCACTCTTTGATGGAAGGTCAGACGCGATCGCCGTTCCTGCCACCAAGACTGCTAGCGCAGCCATGATAGTTCTTTGCATTGGTTTCTCCTTATGCTTGTTAAAAAGACTCTTGAAGCAAGTCATAGATGATGACGATCAGCAGGGCTAACCACCCCATCCAACTGATTGCTAAAAGAGTTAGTACATCACGAAAGTTCATAGTATAAATTCCTTGGTGAACCCAGCTGGACTCGAACCAGCAACCTTGCGATTAAAAGTCGTCTGCTCTACCATTAAGCTATGGGTCCTTGGTGTCCACGGCGGGAGTCGAACCGACAGAGGGAGGCATTTTAAGTACCTTGTGTTTACCTAATTTCACCACGTCCGCGTTTAAACCTAAATGTTTCAGTTTGTGAATGACAATTTGGACATAATATTCTCAAGTTGCTAAAGGCATGATTTCTACTGTTTCCATCAATATGATCAAGCTCACAACTTATTGGTTTATTATTCCATTCACTTATTCCACATTCCTCACAGATGTTTCTTTTAAGATTCTCCGAAAATAGTTTATGTTTCAATTTATAAGTTTGAAACTGTGGATGTAAACCGTTTAAGATTTCTTCAATAGGAATAGCTCTATCTTTCATCCATTTCTTTTCAGAACCTTTACTTCCTTGATTCGGATTATAGCATCCAAGTTTAGAAGCTTTTCTTTTAAAAGTATTAAAATGGATTCCTAATGTAGCGGCAGCTTCTGACATCGTGGAACTAGATTTAACTATTTCTATAAATTCTTCGTCGTTCATTAGTTTCTCCTATGTTTTACTTTATTTATAAAACATAAGAGTTTACTAGTCCGGTGCCTCTGCCAATTGGACTACGCGGACTTAAAGGCCTAAGATCGCCGGTTTGTATTTCAACTTACCACCAGTGAAGTGATTGCGGAGGTAGTCCTCGAACAGCTCAAAGCGAAGCGCGGCGTCCGAGTCACCCTCTGACTCGAGGTCAGCTCTAGCTTCCTTGAGAAAGTCTACGAGATCGCGAAGCGCGATACGATCGCCATCGCGGAGCGCTGCCGCGTGGGTCTTTCCTGGACGTTGGTTCATGTCAATCTTCCTTCTGTAGATTACTTATATATAACACATGTCGGCTAATTTGTAAACTAAAAAGTGAGGTCATTATGAAGAAAGTTCTAGTCTGCGGCGCGGGTGGTTTTATTGGTACTCATCTGGTAAGCAGTCTCGTAAGTAGGGGGTGCTACGTCATCGGGGCGGATCTCAAGCGTCCTGAGTTCAGTGAGACTCAAGCCCACGAATTTCATATCATAGATCTAAGAGACGCCAATGCAGTCGAAGCGCTGATCACGAGCGACATCGAGGAGATCTATCAGCTCGCTGCCGATATGGGTGGTGCTGGATACATCTTTACAGGAGAGAACGACGCCGACGTGATGCACAACTCGGCTACGATTAACCTGAACGTCTTGAACGAGATGGTTAAAAAAGGCGTCAAGCGCGTATTCTACAGCAGCAGTGCCTGCATGTATCCAAGCCATAATCAAGAAGATCCAAGCAACCCGCTCCTCAGCGAGGACAGCGCGTATCCAGCAAATCCAGACAGCGAGTACGGGTGGGAGAAGCTGTTCAGCGAGAGACTGTACATGGCGTATGCCAGAAACTACGGGATCGTCTCTAGGATCGCGAGGTTCCACAATATCTTTGGTCCTCTCGGCAGCTACAACAATGGCAAGGAGAAGGCACCCGCGGCGCTGTGCCGCAAGGTAGCATTGAGCAGCGGCGAGGTTGAGATCTGGGGTCCCGGAAACCAGACGAGAAGCTTCTTGTTCATCGACGAGTGTGTCGAGGGCATCCACAGAATTATGGACAGCGACTACGACAAGCCTCTCAATCTCGGGAGCGAGAGAATGATAAGCATAAACGATCTGGCTTATCTCATAGCCAACATCTCTAGAAAGAACATATATATTAAGAATGTTCCGGGTCCAGTCGGCGTGATGGGTAGAACGAGTCACAATGACTTGATCGAAAAAGTTCTGGGATGGAGACCTGACGAGAACCTCGAGCACGGTCTCGAAAAGACTTATGAATGGATAGCTAGTCAATTAGCGGGTGAGTGATGATAAGCTTTAATGATCTGGGTAACTACGGGCGTCTAGGCAATCAGATGTTTCAGTACGCTGCTCTTCGTGGAATAGCAGACTATCATGGTTACGACTTCTGCATACCTCCGAGTACCGCTATGAGAGAGTACGAAGAACACCTGCTGCTCGAGGGATTTGAGTTACCCGGATTGAACAGGGACAACGTCCGCATTCACAACACCAGCTCTAGATTTAATGAGAGACAGTATCACTACGACAAAGAATTCTTTGAGAACTGTCCGGATGGAATAGACATCAAGGGATACTTTCAGACCGAGAAGTACTTCTATCACATGACTCCCGAGATAAGAAGAGACTTCACGTTTAAGAAAGAGATCTTTGATGCCGCGAGGGCGTGTATGAATGACATCATTAAGATGACTGGATTTGATGTCATATCCGTACACGTCAGGCGCGGAGACTACGTGAACCAGCAGGACAGTCATCCAGTCTGCTCTCTCGAGTACTACGAGGCGGCTCTAGAAAAGATGCCGATGATCATGGGGATTGTTTTTACAGACGATCAAGAGTGGGCAATGCAGCAAAAGTTATTTCATAATGGTAGGTTCTTCTTTGCCACTCCTAATAACAGCAACCTGTACGACATGTGTCTGATGAGTCTATGCAATCATCACATAATTGCTAACTCATCTTTCTCTTGGTGGGGTGCTTGGTTGGCAAACAGTAAGAAAGTCATAGCGCCGAAGAAGTGGTATGGTTCGAGCATCAATCACGACACGTCGGACCTTATACCTTTGAGATGGGAAAGAATATGATCGATCTGAGCAACGTTACATTCGTAATGCCTGTGTTCATTGACAGCAGTGACAGGCTTAGAAACGTCATAATGAGTGCTAGCTACTTGCTGAAGAACTTTGACTGCAAGTTAATTATCAAAGAGTCCAGTCCTGTCAATAACGTGCAGAAGTTTGCCATTCCTCTCATAGAAAAGTATGTAGGAAATATTAGAAACTTAACTTATATATTTGATCAGAACGGAGACTTCTTTCATAGGACCAAGCTCATCAATGATATGATCTTGATGGCTGATACAGAGATAGTATGCAACTATGACTGTGACGTTATCTTACCAGAATCATCCTGCATTCAAGCTAGGCTTCTACTGGAATATGATATATATGATGTGGTATATCCATATCGCTTCGGCGCGAGCACTGTAAGATTCGTAGATCCATTCTTTAAGAACGTTCCATTTGAGAACATCCAGCATGCTCTACAAGAAGAACTCGTATCAAAATTTATGAACAGCTTAAAAACTGAGGATCTAGAAGATAACTATTTCTATCCACCTCACATGTACGGAGATGGCTGGGCTGAATTTGGATTCGTTCAGTTCTTTAAGAAGAGCGTCTATATAGAAGGCTACATGGAAAACGAGAATTTCCTACCATACCAGCCAGAAGACGTAGAGCGCTTTCATAGATTTGAAAAGCTAGGTTATAGAATTGGTAGATTAGATAATCATATCTATCATATAGAACATCACAGACCGCCGGGTTACGGAGACAGTCACTTGTGGGAAGTGCTCAAGTGTCTATCTAAAGAAGATCTCATAGAGTACTATGAGAGACAGAAGTACGTGAAACATAGGAGAGCTACATTATGCCAAACATCTTAACAAAAGATATGCTGACTGAGATCTGCAATAAAGCAGGAACTTCACTTGATAATTTCAATACATTTATTGAATCAGGCACTGCCACTGGCTGGACGATCGACAGAATGCAGCCGCTGTTCAAGATGCTTCATACGATCGAGGTGTCTGAGAAGTACTACAAGATGTACGTTGACAAGAACAATCACGACAACGTCATATCACACCTTGGCGACAGCGGAGTCGTGATGGGTCAGATCATGAAGATGGTAAAAGAAGACGAGCAATGCATCTTCTGGCTCGACGGACACTACAGCAGCGGCGACACCGGCAAGGGAGTCAAGGACTGCCCACTCTTGGAAGAGTGCAGGACGATCGATAAGTCGTACAAGCCAAACTCTGCGATTCTCATCATCGATGACTACAGATTGTTTGGAACTAACATCACTGAAGACTGGTCTGAGATCACAGTAGAAAATATTCTGCCGTGCTTTAAGACCCACAAGATAGGTCTACTATTTGTGCATGATGATGCACTCATCATTCAGATCTATAAGTGATAAATTTACTTAAAGTGATCCATGATCATGAGATATAAGAAGAGGGCCCACCCAAACTTGAGGGCTATATCAAATAGCCTCTCAAGTTTGTCTAGCCAAGATCTTTCATCTTCATCCATGGATCACCTTTATTTTGGAGCGGGTGATCGGGATCGAACCGACGACAGCTTCGTTGGCAACGAAGTACTCTACCACTGAGTTACACCCGCAAT
>Ga0007809_10001067_pt1 | contig 11545 bp, 11 predicted proteins | sample CryBogCBE02Aug07_FD_60383 | JGI IMG/M metagenome (GOLD analysis project Ga0007809, IMG submission 60383) | Freshwater microbial communities from Crystal Bog, Wisconsin, USA - CBE02Aug07 | ecosystem: Environmental > Aquatic > Freshwater > Lake | place: Crystal Bog, Wisconsin, USA | collected...
TGTGAATAATCTGTCAAACCCCGTGATGAGTCCCACCCTAATGGCAAGCGCCTTAAATCAAGCTATGCTCGGTGTACAAAGTAACAGCAATTCTGGAGCGATCACAACTGCATTGGTGCAAACACCAATATCCTCTCAACTTTTAAATAATTCTCTTGCTTCGCAACCATTACTGGCTAAGAATTCTTCCTAATCGATAAAGAAATACTCTGGGTCTAGGGGGTAAACTTGTGATGTTTATGAACAATCTCAAATAGGCCAACTCGTAAACTCACCGCTCAAGTGTTGGTTAATCGTTTCAATTTAATTGGAACTCAGCACAATCGTTAGGTAACCAAGGGCTGGGTACACTTTTTAAGGGATGAAGATATGCCGTTCAAGTTTGATACTCTTTCTTTGCATGCTGGTCAAACACCAGATCAAGATTTCGGAGCAAGAGCGTTACCTATTTACCTAACAACTTCCTATGTTTTTAAAGACTCTGATCATGCGGCTTCGCTCTTTAATATGGAGCGTGGTGGTCACGTCTATTCAAGAATATCCAATCCCACTACAGCAGTGCTTGAGGAGCGGGTTGCAGCCTTAGAGGGGGGAGTCGGAGCAATAGCAGTGGCCTCCGGACAAGCAGCACTTCATTTGGTGATCTCTACTCTAATGGGAGCTGGAGGGCACATTGTGGCTAGTCGCTCTTTGTACGGTGGATCCCATAATTTACTTGCCTACACATTACCCAGGTTTGGCATAACCACCACATTCGTGGATCCAAGGGATCATAGCGCTTGGGCTAATGCGATCAAGCCAGAAACTCGACTACTTTTTGGAGAGGTTTTGGGGAACCCTGGTCTTGATGTCTTAGATATTCAAAAGGTATCAGAGATTGCACATGCAAATCATCTTCCCCTTTTAGTGGACGCTACCTTTACAACTCCTTACTTGTTGAAACCTTTTGACTTTGGGGCAGACCTGATTTTTCATTCAGCCACCAAGTTCTTGAGTGGACACGGAACAGTTGTCGGTGGTATTGTGGTGGATTCGGGTCAATTTGATTGGCGCGCTAGCTCAAAGTTCCCAGAATTAAGTGAAGAGTATGCTGGATTTCACGGCATGAACTTCTCAGATGAGTCCACCGTTGCTGCATTTCTTCTAAGAGCAAGACGAGAGGGACTCAGAGACTTTGGGGCGTGTTTGAGCCCTATGTCATCTTTTCAGATCCTCCAAGGCATAGAAACTCTCGGACTCAGAATGCAGCGGCATGTTGAAAATACTAGGCAAGTACTGGCTTTCTTAAGCGAAAAAATGACAGAGCCCGCCAGCTCAAGTGGGGGAAGCGAAGTTGAGTCAGTCATTCACCCTGAACTTAGTACTCATCCGGATCATGAATTGGCCACTCGTATGCTGCCCAAAGGATGTTCCTCAGTGTTTACATTCAATTTACGCGGCGGACGTGCAGCCGGCAAACGCTTTATTGAAGCCCTTAATGTATTCTCCCATTTGGCTAATGTTGGGGATGCAAAATCGCTCGTGATTCATCCCGCATCCACGACTCACTACAGAATGTCAGATGAGGATTTGGCGCTCTCAGGGATACATCCCGGTACGATCAGATTGTCCATAGGTTTAGAGGATCCTAAGGATTTAATTGATGATATTAAAAAAGGTTTATCAGCGGCTGCCTCCGTAACTATGACTACAAGGGCTTAGTATGAAAATAACCATTGATAATCATAGTTCATATGTTTACCGCGGCAAGGCTGATAGCCATGTCGAAGTCTCTAAGGCCTTGCCCAACATACTCTTTATTCACGGCGCTCAGCAAGACCATTCCTGTTGGGCGCTTCAGAGCAGGTGGTTTGCTCATCACGGCTATAACGTCTTTGTGCCAGACCTACCAGGCCACGGGATGAGTGCGGGAGATCCGCTTGAATCTATAGAAGAGTTAGCGAAGTGGATCAAAAAATTAATTGATCAATTGGATTTAAAGGACGTGACTCTTGTTGGGCACAGCATGGGCTCACTTATCGCACTTGAATTTACTCTTCAAAACACGAGCAAAGTGGCAAAGTTAATCCTGATTGGATCTGCGCTACCTATGCCAGTATCTGACGTACTTCTTGATGCGGCTCAAAATAATGAGCCCAAGGCTATTTCAATGGTTAACAATTTCTCTCATTCTAGTCAAGCGCAAATTGGGCGCAACACTGTCCCAGGAATGTGGATGATGGGGGTTAATCAAAGACTGATGGAGCGACAAAAAAAAGGGGTATTCTTTAACGATTTAACCGCGTGTAATAATTACAAAGTTGATTCAAATATGCTATCTGATTTATCAGATCAGTCTCTAACGGTTTTGGTTATGTCTGGGTCTGAGGATAAAATGACATCTCCAAAGTCCGCTAGAAAACTGTCCGAGCAAATCCTTGGTTCTCGTCTAACTTTAATCAACGGAGCAGGGCATGCACTGATGGCAGAGGCACCAAATGAAGTACTGGATTGTTTAATCGGTTTTACAAAGTAAAATAGACAATCTTTTTTATTAGCCTATTTTTAGTTTAAGGGAATATTATGAATGTCTTCAATTACATGGGTATGTTACTTCTCAGTTATTTAGCACTGTATGCGGCTTTTCGCGCAGGTAAAGCACATCTAGCTATTAAAGCTATTGAAAGCACCCTTGAATTCGCTGAAGGCAAGGCTTTTATTGCCACTTCAAATAAATGGAGAAAAATGGCCATTTGGTTATCCGTTTGTCTAATATCAATGGTTCTTGTTTTTAAACTTGTACCAAAGCCTGCCTCCAATGTGATCGATTCAGCTGTCAAATCCGCTTCCAAATAAAATTTTATACATAAACTTTATTTGACTGCGTTTGGTACTTCGATAAACTGAACCGTTCAGCGATGTCCAACTGTGAAATCGTTGAGCCCAGTTTGATCTTGTCCGCGTAGCAACCAAATCGGTCTTTGCGAGAAGTCTAAATTTAAACCGGTTTTTCCCTTGTGTGGACTTAGTGCTCGGTCAAACACAGAACTCGCAGGCATATACCGCAGAGCAATTCCTGTACGTCTAAGAGTTGATGTATTCGCTTTTGCTCCGTGGACCATATAAATATCATGCATCGACATCTCGCCTGGTTGCAATTCTAAGTCGATGGCCCTGGTTTCATCAAAAGTACTGTCCGCCATCCTCTGATTGAGGGTCAAGTCTTCCCTGTCTTCATGCATGTGGTCGAATAGTTTTTTAGGGGAGTGAGATCCAGGAATAACTCTTAAGCAACCATTCTCTTTTGTGCTTGGCTCAAGTGCAACCCAAACAGTGCAGTTGGCTAATGGTCTTATAGGCCAGTAGTGTCCGTCTTGATGCCAAGGGGTCTCATAGCCCTCTGATGCTGGCTTACAAAAAACGTGACATCCCCACAAAATGATGTTTGGTCCTATGACCTGCTCCACGAGATCGAGGATGGGTTTGTGCATTGCAAGTTCTAAAAATTTTTCGCTCCCTTTGGTATCCCCCTCTTTAGAGCCCTTCAAGTGGGCATTGACAAGTTTTTCAGGCCTGATACCTGGATTGTTGGTGATTAAAGTATTTAAAGCATTTTGCAAATCTTTTAAATACTCGGGATCTAGTTTATAAGTTGGAATGATGTAGCCATCGGCGTGATATCTATCAACTTCACTTTTACTAAGAAGGTGACTCATACTTTAAGTCCTGGACGATTGTTGTCAAAACAATATCATCAAGGATCTAAGCTAACCTTTGGCTAATGGTTATCCCGGTGTGAAACAAAGGGTTATTCTGTAGATATTTATCTATGTTTTTTGAAATTTTGAACTTAAGTGACTGCATAATTTTGCGATGCAATGAGTTTTGAGAATGAAAGTTATTCTTCACTTCTCTTTTAAGACGTATTCAAATCTGCCAATAAAGAATTTAGGAAAATCAGATGCCAGAAAGCAACTCCAAATCTCAATCCCAATATCAACCCCAATCGTCCATGGCTCCCTTAACAACACCCAGTCATACGCGTCGCTCAGTTATACAAAGCAGTGTTGGATTGGCTGTTATGGGGCTTCTCCAGGAATCCTTGTTCGCTCAGTCCAGCACACTGGAGAACCTACGCATAGTGACGGGCTTTTCTGCTGGGGGGACATCGGACACTTTGTGCCGCAGGCTAGCAACTAAATTGGCCCCAGACTACGCCAAAAGTGCCGTTGTTGATAACAAAACAGGCGCGGGCGGACAAATTGCAATTCAGTACATTAAATCCCAACCCGTGGATGGAACTGTAGTTTTGCAGTCACCAACTTCAATGTTCACGATTTATCCTCACATATACAAAAAGTTACCCTATGACCCAGTTGCAGATGTGACGCCGGTATCTGTTGCTTGTGTATTCGATCTTGTCTTTGCAATCGGCCCTATGGTTCCTCAAAGCGTTAAAACCCTTCAAGACTACCTTGCTTGGAGCAAGGCGAATCCTCAGTTGGCTAATTTTGGATCTCCTGCAGCGGGCTCTACACCTCACTTTGTGGGAATGATTATTGGTCGATTGGCTGGAATAAATTATCAACACGTTGCATACAGGGGTTCCCAGCCTGCAATGTTAGATTTATTAGGTGGTAATTTGGCTGCAGTCTCTGCTCCAGTGGGAGATGTGATTCAACATGTCTCAACAGGTAAGGTCCGAATGCTAGTGGTGGCAGGAAGCAAAAGGAGTAGATTTGCACCAGAAGTTCCTACATTCAGTGATCTTGGCTACAAAGACATGTCGTACAACGAATACTTCGGTATTTTCTTACCTCCCAAAGCACCAGTTGAGGTGGTCAATAAACTGAATGCTGCTTTAAAGATTGCACTTGCATCAAAAGAGGTTATTGATGGGCTAGGCACCTTTGGTCTTGAATCGATGTCATCAACCCCTCAAGAGTTTGCTGATTTGATAAAGAGGGATACGCTTAAATGGGAACCCATCGTCAAGCAAGTTGGATTTAGTGCTGACTAGTTTGGTATGAGCAAGGGGCAAGGGGCAGGGGGGATGAGTCTTACAATTATTAAAAACCTAACTCAAGACTTGTAGCTGTTATCTATTTTGTCGACCTGACGAACTAAAGCATCAAAGAGATCCTGGCCTTCCCCGTTTGTAGGGCTAAATTGAAAAGAGTCCTTTGTAGCGCTCCTTGCAATCTCTTCACTAACCATAATTCTGGTCCCCATGCTGGCGGTGGCAACTTGGATTTCGCAAGCTCTTTGTAATGTCCAAAGTATTGAGAAGGTGAGGGGGAGGGAGGCACCCCAGGCAAGTAAGCCGTGATTTCTGAGTATCACGGCAGGTCGGGTGCCAATGCTTTTTATAAGTCTTGGGGCTTCATTTGACCTGATCGTAATCCCTTCAAAATCGTGATATGCAACTAAATTGTGCAACTGTGCGCTATAAAAGTTACTTTGCTCAAGTCCTCCTTGCATGCAGGCTACAGCAACTCCAGCAGTGGTATGAGTGTGCATAATGCAGTGAGCCCCATCAATATTTGCGTGCATCGCGCTGTGTAGAACAAATCCTGCTGGATTAATAGGATAAGGAGAGTGGTCTAAGATTTTTCCGTTAAGGTCTATCTTAACTAAATTACTTGCCGTAACTTCGCTGTAATGAAGTCCAAAGGGGTTAATTAAAAACTGAGCTTCATCGCCGCTAACAGACTGGGGCAGCCTTAAGGTAATGTGGTTATAAATCATCTCCGTCCAACCAAGCATTGCAAAAATGCGGTAACAACTGGCCAATTGAATACGACATTTTTGTTCATCTGGGTGGAAAGAATTTAGAGTGTTCATAGTTAACTTAAAGGTTAGATTGGATCTAGAATCTAAAATTGAATAAATTACATCATAACGAAAAAATAAAGCAAAATTGCGTGCAACTAAATTCGTTGTGAATTTTTGCAACCGTTTGATTTTTTAATAAGCAAATTGATTTTTTTGGAACTTATATGAAACTTTTGAGTTTTGCTATTGTGGTGGCGCTGTCGGTATTCAATCCCTCTTGGGGACAACAGTCGCAAAGCTATCCTAATCACCCCATCAAGCTTGTAGTTCCATTTCCACCCGGGGGGGCGACAGACGTGATTGGACGCATCATGGCTCAGGAGCTCTCCAAATCCCTTAATCAACAAGTGTTGGTTGAAAATAAATCAGGCGATAGTGGAAATTTAGGGGCAGAGTTGGTTGCAAAGTCGCCAGCCGATGGATATACCCTTTTGTTGGCTGCACTGACCTCACACTCCATCAATGCAAATCTTGAGAAAGCCGCTCTTCGCTACGATTTAGAAAAAGACTTCAGTCCAGTCGCTATGGTGGGTTTCGTACCACTTGTATTTGTTGTAAATCCAATTCTGCCCATTAAGAATATGAAAGAGTTTATTGCTTACGGAAAAGCAAACCCTGGTAAGCTTACCTTCGCATCATCCGGTGCTGGGGCACCCCAAAGACTGGCTATGGAGATGTTTAGGTTTCAACAAGGTTTGGATATGCTGCACATCCCGTACAAAGGTAGCGGTCCTGCTATGACAGATTTGGTGGGTGGACAAGTACTTTGTATGTCAGAGACCGTACCTGCTGCGATTTCTTTCATACAAACAGGTAAATTAAGAGCTCTTGCAGTGTCCACTTCAAAAAGAATTAGTCAACTGCCCGATGTCCCAACTGTTGCAGAGGCCACAGGTATGGCTAATTTTGATGTCGTCTCAATGTTTGGCGTCATTGCTCCAAGCGGCACTCCTGCAGCAATCATAAATCAATTGAACGCCGCTACGAAATCCATACTTCAAAGACAAGACGTCCAAGACAGAATGTTAACTGCCGGTGTTTATGTTAACTATTTATCCCCAGTTGACTCGGTGAAACGTATCCATACCGAACTCAACATGTGGGCTAAGGTAATTAAGGATTCAAATATAAATTTGAATGAAAATTAATTACGTCAATTTTTGAAACTTCAAATATCTCCATCCAAGGCTTTTAATTAGTCTGATTTCATTATGAGAATTGGCCTACAGACATGGGGAAGTGAGGGCGATATTCAGCCCTTTCTCGCCTTAGCCGCTGGCCTGGTTAAGGCCGGGCATCAGGTGAAGCTTTGCATAACTGAGGTAGCAGAGCGCGATTACACAGGTATAGCAGCAAAAAATGGCTTTGAAATAGTCAATGCCCCCAACCCTGCATTACCAACGATAGACATCATAGAGAAGATGGGCCAAGCCTTTAAAGAATTCAGAGACCCTGCAGCACAACTTAAAATAATAAATCGTTATTTTCTCTATCCAGCTGAGAAGGCAATGTTTGATGCTGCAAAAGAGCTCTGCGCGACAAGTGATTTAGTCGTTCGTCATATATTTTGTTATCCCACTCAAATCGCTGCAGAGCTTGCTCATATCCCGGTTGCTACACTTTATCCAATTCACAATATATTACCCAATCCACACCAACCCCCCTTTGGTGCTGTAAACCTTGGGCGGTGGTCGATCCCCTTGTGGTGGAAGTTAGCGCAGTGGCTGATCAATAAGATATTCCTCAAGCAAATTAATCATTTACGGCAATCTCAAGACTTGCAATTGATAGATGATGTTCTAACGCAGGGATGGAGTAATAAAACACTGAACTTGATTGCCGCTAGCTCTGCTATTTGTCGGCCACAAATTAACTGGCCAAAGAACTTTAAGGTATGCGGTTTTTTAAATGGATCCGGGTTGGATCAGAGCTACCAAAGCTTACAAAGCTTACAAAACTCTAATAACTCACAAAGCATAGGTCGCTTAGACCCAGAGGTGACTAGATTCTTACAAGACAAAGAGCCCCCCATCTATTTCACTTTCGGAAGTATGTTTACCTTAGATGAGAGGTCTTGGCGTCCTGCGTTTGAAGTTTGGAGTGAAGTCGTTAGGGATTTGGGAATCAGGGCTATATTTCAGATCCCTCTGCCTAAGGGGCATTCCCTCAGTTGCGGCGCAAATGTGTTGATCGTGCCGCGAACTCCTCACGATTTGGTATTTCCTTTTTGTTCCATGGTGATCCACCACGGAGGCGCTGGAACAAGTCAAAGTAGCTTAATTAGTGGATGCCCAAGTGTGGTGGTCGCCCACATCGCAGACCAGCCGTTTTGGGGGAGCGAGTTAAAACGTATTAACGTATCGCCTGGATTTATTCTTAGAAAGGATTTATCCAAAAATAAATTAGCTAAATATATAAATATGGTTTTGAAAAATCCGAAGTACCGTGAAAATGCTCTGCGACTCTCAAAAATTATGAAAGCTGAAAAAGGCGTTGATCTAGCTATTAACGCACTTACCGACTTAGCTGATTCAGCCCACTCTGGCACCTTGAGCAATTAACTTGTTGGCCACTAAAACACCTAAAGCGCTTGCGTGCTCGACAGCCACAGCATAGTCATTTGGATTGTTCAGATTGATCTCGCACTGATCTTTGGCGTGAATTAGTTTTGAGTCCATTTTTAGATGATCTCCCCACGCTGCGTTGATGGACAGCACGCCCTTTGAGAGCGTCGCGTGCGCTGCCAAAGGCATTGAGCAACTTCCCCCCATGGTCCTACTTACGGCACGTTCCGCGTAAACTGCAACGTTCGTTTCAATGTGGTTAAGCTTCTTAAGTAGCTCAATGAGATCGGCTCTGTCTGAGTTGATCTCAATGCCTATTGCACCTTGTCCAGCCGCAGGAAGCATGACTTGGGTATCAAAGATACTGCGAATTCTGTTGGGCAGCCCAAGTCTTTTAAGCCCTGCTGCAGCCAGGATAATGCCTTGATATAGACCGTCATCAAGTTTTTTCAAACGCGTGTCTAAATTGCCCCTGAGAGGTTCGATCACTAAATCAGGTCTTAAGGCATTGATCAGTACTGTTCGTCTTAGGCTAGACGTCCCAACCACAGCCCCCTGGGGTAAGCTCTCTAGGCTTTGATATTCATTTGAAACCCACGCATCTCTTGGATCTTCACGCGTCAAAATACAGGCTAACGAGAAACCACTGGGTAATTCCATCGGAACATCTTTGAGTGAATGTACCGCCAAGTCTGCAGAGCCATCTGCTAGCGCAGTCTCCAATTCCTTGATAAACAGTCCCTTACCGCCGACTTTACTTAAAGGTTTATCAAGAATTTGATCCCCCATCGTCGTCATGCCCAATAGCTTTACCGGGCGGCCAAGGGACTCAAGTAATTCTTTAACGTGATTGGCTTGCCATAGGGCGAGTCTGCTCTCTCTAGTTGCGATCGTTAACTGTGAAGACATAAAGTTGTAATTCGAATAGTTTTTGAGTTGTTTTAAAGTTGTTTGATTTTCTTCGCGGCGTCAATTGCAAAATAAGTCAATATACCGTCTGCACCAGCACGCTTAAAAGCCAACAAGCTCTCCATCATGACTGCGTCATGATCGAGCCAGCCGTTGAGCGCGGCCGCCTTTAGCATTGCATATTCACCTGAGACTTGGTAGGCAAATGTAGGTACTTTGAAAGTATCTTTTACCCTTCTAACCACATCCAGGTAGGGCATGCCTGGTTTTACCATGACCATATCAGCACCCTCACTGATATCGAGTCCAACCTCTCTAATTGCTTCATCTGTATTTCCAGGATCCATTTGATAGGTCTTTTTATCACTCTTGCCCAAATTCTTTGCTGAGCCTACGGCGTCCCTGAATGGGCCATAAAAGGCGCTGGCGTATTTGGCACTGTAAGCCATAATTTGAGTGTGGATGAGGCCATTTGCTTCTAGTTTATTTCGAATAGACCCAATACGGCCATCCATCATATCGCTGGGTGCGACGATGTCTACACCTGCTTGCGCCTGAGTAAGCGCTTGTTCTGTGAGTACAGCTAAAGTGGGGTCATTTAAAATGTAGCCACTCTCGTCTAGTAACCCGTCTTGGCCGTGACTCGTGTAAGGGTCAAGTGCGACATCGGTCATAACTCCTAATTCTGGAAAGTGTTTTTTTAGTGTTGCCACCACGTGAGGGACTAAACCATTAGGGTTCGTGGCCTCTTTGCCGTCTGGAGTTTTAAGGTGAGAGCTGATGACTGGAAACAAAGCCATGACTGGAATTCCCAGTTTGACGCACTCCTCAGCAACAGGCAATAAAAGATCGAGACTTAAACGCTCTACACCGGGCATGGAGCTAACTTGCTCACGTCGCTTGTCTCCCTCAAGAACAAATACGGGGTAGATAAGGTCATCAACGCTTAGGCTGTGTTCGCGTACCAAGCGACGAGTGAAGTCGTTCTTTCTCAGGCGACGAGGACGATTGCTAGGGTAGGAGGCGTGCATGAAAGTATTTCTCAATTTAGGTTGCTAAAGGGGGTAGGTGAGTAAGGTAAAAAGTGAGCAATTAAGGAAGTAGGTAAGTAAGGAATAGATGAAAGAAGTTGCGCAAAGCCTAGGTTTAAATTTATTGATGTGGTGGTCTGTTGGGTTATCGTTGAATTTGTGCTTGAACCTGAAAGTTGTTATGTCATCTCGGTATCTGCAATTACAGCTAATTAAAGCCAATCTCTTCTAACAATGAATTCCTTAGTTAAAAGATCCTCATCTGAGCCTTCCTCTGGCTTATTCTGGTAAGACCAACTGACGAGTGGCGGCATGGAGAGTAATATCGACTCCGTGCGACCGCCCGATTGAAGTCCAAAATGAGTGCCCCGGTCCCAGACCAGATTGAACTCCACATATCTCCCTCTGCGGTAAAGTTGATGGGCTCTTTCACGCTCAAAATAAGGCGTGTCTTTCCTCTTCTTCACAATAGGAAGATATGCGTTTAAGAACGAATCTCCTACGCTTTTAAGCATCTCAAAGCTTCTTTCTTGACCCAGCTCAGAGAAGTCATCAAAGAAAATACCTCCGATGCCTCTTTGCTCTGCGCGGTGTTTTAGACAAAAATAATCATCACACCAGGTTTTAAATCGGGGGTATAAATCCTCTCCGAAAGGGGCTAACGCATCCCTGCAAGTACTGTGAAAATGAACTGCATCCTCCTCAAAGCCGTAGTAGGGGGTTAAATCCATTCCTCCCCCAAACCAGGCCACTGTTTGACCGCTCGAAGGTGTAGCCGCAATCATCCGAATATTCATATGAACGGTTGGTACATATGGATTTCTGGGGTGAAAGACCAGTGATACTCCCATCGCCTCAAAGGGTGAACCGTTCAACTCGGGTCGGTGTTGTGTAGCAGAGGGGGGCAGTTTTGGTCCACGAACGTGAGAAAACCCACATCCCGCTCGCTCAAAAACAAAGCCATTCTCTAAAATCTGAGTGATTCCATTGCCCTGCAATTGTTCACCAGGATCTTTTTCCCATGCATCTGAGATGAAGGCGGTTCCTCCGTCCTCCAAAGAAACCGCATCCATGATGCTTTTTTGTAAACCGATTAAATAACTTCTAATGAGATTTGAATCCATACATTAACTTCAATTCACTTGTGAGAACGGGTAATTTTTTTGAGACTCAAAGTTTTTTAATCGGTCCACAAAAGGCTTACTAAAAGAAGAGCTTTAATAAAAT
>Ga0007809_10001071_pt1 | contig 11536 bp, 21 predicted proteins | sample CryBogCBE02Aug07_FD_60383 | JGI IMG/M metagenome (GOLD analysis project Ga0007809, IMG submission 60383) | Freshwater microbial communities from Crystal Bog, Wisconsin, USA - CBE02Aug07 | ecosystem: Environmental > Aquatic > Freshwater > Lake | place: Crystal Bog, Wisconsin, USA | collected...
CATGATAACTCCTTAGTCAAACATTTTACAAACGATATAGCACTTGATTGCAAATGCCGTTGCGAAAAAAATTGCAAAAGTAATCATGATTAAGCCTTTGCGTAATGCTTGTTGACATTGTCCTGAATCAACTGATTGAAGCCTGCAACACTAACAGGATAACCTAGTTCCTTAAGGTGTTTTTTGATATGGGGCAACAGATAACCTTTGGACTCAACAATTGTTAATGGAGCCTCACCACCTGCCAAACGATTGAAATATTCTTCAACTGTGAAGTTCTTGCACAAGAAGGTAATGAATGTACCTTTACCGCCCCTAGCATATTTAAAACGTGCAACAAATTTACCATTGTAGTTAACGTACTCAGTACCAGTGAAATTGGATTTGATAAATGTAGTCATATTTTTCTCCTTAAACAGTATATGTGTGACCAGTTAAAACATTCACTACCTTTGCACCAGGACCAAATGCGGCACGCATTTCAAACAATTCCTCATCACTTGGACCTTTGTAATTTTTGCGATAAGCCTCGATTGCAATACGGTCTTCAACTTTACGTTGTTCAACACTATTGGAATACATTTGACCGTCAATCCAACCAGCATCTTCAAACTCTTGCAACATATCTGCAAAAGGAATACGGTCATTGCTATTCCAACGAACAACAGGACCTGTTGCATCATTAGTGTAATCAATGTAAAACTCTGATTTGTATTTTGCATCTACCATTTGAAAGCTCCTTTAATCAACTCAATATAAGTATTATATGCCCAAAATGATTTATCGTCAACCTTTTTGTAAGTTGTTGATTTACAACGGTTTTTTTGGGCTATTTTAAGCTGATTTTCGCCATTTCTAGGCGGGAAAACACGTTATCTCCGAAATTCCAGCCCTCGGGCATGGAAGTTTGAAGGTCAAGTTCATGGTCTAACCGGTCTGCTTCCTCATTTGTAATCAATACTATAGCCAAATTGTTCTTAATCATTTGTGCTATTTCGGTTACACTACGTTTTTCCATTGTCATAGTAACTGCTTGATTGTAGATTAGGATACAAGGTACAATATGTTCACGGTATGTGTTTTCTTTTGTGCGATTAATACTTTCACCGATTGTGATTAAATGGTCAATACTATCACCCTCAAGTAATGCCCTTGTATTCTCTAAACCAAATCCATCTTCGTTGTCAATAAAATACTTAAAACGTTTGGCAATCTTTTCAAATATATTACGTTCGCTTACCTCACGTGCAATGGGTTTAATTGCTTGACCACGTACCTTACGTACAATAGATTCAATTGATTCAATAATGCCAACCAATATCCAAAAAGATTCTAGTATATCACCATCAAAGTGTACGTTAATAAAATCCTTTTCATCTTTACGTTTTTCACTACGTTTACCAAACTTCTCAGTAAAGCCTGCCTCAATAAATTTCTCTCGCATGACTTTAACATCTTGAGGCTTTGCTAACCATCCAATCGTATAATGATTCTTTTTGATTTCGCACTTGATTCCATTATTAGAATACAGTACAAGAACACCGCGGTCTTCATAGATACGTTCAGTATACCCACGTTCTTCGCAGGAGTTTTTAAATGTGTTGAATGGTATTGACATATTAATTTGATGTAGTAAGTGTATGATAACCCCATGGCTTGCTAAAGTACTCGTTTAACATTTGTTGTTCACCCTTGTCGTATGATATTTCATCTCCGCATGAATAGTAAAGATATACAATACCATTTGGGTTACTAAATTTAGTGTCAAGGATCCAAGGCCCGTATTCACCGAATGTTTCACCAACTACAATATCACTTAAATTTAGTGCAACCATTTCTAAAAAGGCTTGTGTTTTTAATGATTTAAGTGTACCGTTATATGATACAAGCGGTTGTCCACTAGATGATACATTTAAAAAGTTAGCCGTCATTGAATTGAAAAATGCGTCAGGTATTACATTGACGCCGCTATCAGCACCATACGATGAATTGGTTAGTAATAATTTTTTACCATACGTATTATATATGTTACGCAATGTAGAAACCTCATTCATACCTCTAACGTCATTATTGTACATTTTAACAATTGTTTGTAGGTCATTGGTTGTGCTGGTTGATAGTCCGTTAGATAGTGTTATGCCAATATAATCTACATAATTATAAATTGGTGTGCCGTTTGAAGTAAGCATTGCTTGGTTGTATGCCAATTTACCGGAGTACACCGACTTAATTTGATTAATCAAATACTGCCAATAGGGTATGTGTTTAGCATCAGTATCAAATTGCCAATTACCCTCACTAACAAAAATTCCATCAACTTTGTGATTTTGTGCTAGAATTGCCAATGGAATATCCCATTGCGCTACGTTATAGAACATATCCTGTTCGCTATATTTTGTAAAGTCGGGGGAGAGGTTACAGTCAGTTACACTATCAACAATGGCTAGCGATAACCAAACTTGCATGCCTTGACTTTTTGCGTAATCAATGACACGCCACATGTCCTTAGGTGGATTTTTTACTACGTTTTGAAAATCTGTGGTTGAAATTTTTCCTGTTTGGGCATTGACAGGTGCCTGGTTGTCAATGACAATTCCATTAAAACCAACTGCTTTCATGTTATCAATTAAAGGCGTAAGTGCCTCGTATGATGTTGTTTGATATCCTTGTGTGTTATACGAATCAGCAGGAGTATCATATCTATAGTCAATTCTAGCTAATCGAAGGTTTCCATTTGCTAGTACAGCAGGTTGCTGAAATATAGTATTGCTTGTGGCGACTGGTGAACTTGTTGCAGTAACAATTGCACTAGGGCTAGGACTTGCAATAGCACCAGTACTTCCGCCTCCTCCCCCACCGCAGGCTGTAAGCACAAAGCCCGTTAACGTTACATATATAAGGTTACGAACACTACGAATCATGGAGCACTCCATAAGTGATTAAACAAGTCTGTATTCTACTACAAGACCCATTTAATGTCAACCTAGGCTACTCTAGTAGTAAAGTTTTGGGTACGTCTTGGTACCATTCTTTGACTTCTTGATTTCCAATGAGTTTTAATTCCTCACTAGTATACTTTGTTCCCAAATTATTGTTATTTACCCATTTGTTATATGTTTTTATACACTCATCAAAGTTTTTAATAATTTTTCTTTTTTCTGCCAATGTCTGTAATTTGATAGGTACCCCGGATACTAGTGTACCATTAGTAACCAATTCACTAATTCCTTCGTATGCTTTATTATATTTTTCGCTATTATCTAGTAGATATTTTTGGTCTGCTAAAGTAAGTTGTGTTTCTAATTTAGCAACTGCATGTACAGCAGATTTAGTTTGCTCATATTCTAACATTTTTGTGTCTTCTACGCTACCCAAGTCACTTATTAATTTGTGACATTTATTCCAATCATTCCACTCAATTGAAAAAATATCATTCCACGTTCTTCTTTCCTGATTAGGGAATATATCTAAATTTAATATATAGTTTTCAATATTTTTTAAATCTTGTTCATAGTTAAAGTAACTATTAACCTCAAAATGTGTTTCTACCCAATTTAAATAAGTTTTATATCTGTATAAATGATTAGTTAAATTAGTTTGGTCTATGGTAATACCATTTTTATAAATGTCATAGTATTTGTTGAATTTGTCATAGTGAGAGAAAACATTTAACTCTTTACTATGTCCTACAATGGCCCAACTAAGTGCATGTTCAAATAAATTTTCTCGTCTACATGATATGATAAAGAAATTTTTATTAAGGTATTCATAAAAACGAATTTGGTCTGCAAGACTGTCTTCTCGTTTTTTTATATGGTATTGTGCTAATCTTGCAGTTTTATAATGGTCTACTTTGTCTAATAAATTTACAATTTCTTCTAATGATTGATAATATGCCCAATCTTTACCAGGAGGTTTTCCTAAAATTTCTCTGTTGTACGTAGTATTATAATAAAGATTTATACCGTTTGTTAGTTCATGCAAATTGATAACAGGTCTATCATATTGATGCCCAGCCATGTATATAGTGATTAGTCTTTGCAGTAGAGTGCTACCAACTCTATCAGGTGTTAATATTAAAACGTTCATCATCTATTTAGTAGCCGTGGAAAGAGGATCAAAAGATCCTCTTATTTAAATTACTTCTTTGTACCTACGTTAACAAAGTTGTACATTTTTTCTGCTGTCTCAAGAACCTTATCTAATCCTGGAAACTCCGGCATTGCTAGTGTGCTAACTAATTGACCAGTCTTCTCGTCTTTTTTAGCACTCATTTCCCAACCTGCAAATTTAACTTGGTACTCTTGTTGTACTAAGTCTTTTGCCATTGCTAAGATATCTGTGCGAATCTCGTAACCGTTTTTGTTGAATTTAACTTCTGGTGTTTTTGGTGTAAAATCTGACATATCAATCTCCTTTAAATTTATTGTGTGTCTGTGTTGGCTTCTTTTACAGCTTTGGCCGTTGCTGATTCTTTCTTTGGATAGAAAAAATTGTTTACCGCTTCTACGTTATACGCAGAGATGTCAATTGTATTACGAACAAGCATTTTTGCAAATGCTGTTTGGGCGTCTATGTAATTGTGACAAACCTTATTAATTGTTTTGTCTTTATAAACTTCATCTGTTAATATTTTCTTTCCTGCTTGGAAACTGTCAATAAAAAAATCCATAAACATTTTGTGTCTCCCTTAAATGTATAATAACTTTGGAATTCTTTTACCAAAGTAATCTGCTACTGCTAAATTAACATTAGTAGCCTCTGCAACATAAGTGACCAAATCAGGAGAATCCAATTCAATATCTGCCATTGTTTCCCCATGCTCACTATGTATGTTGATGCCGTTTTTAATGCACAAGTGTTTGATTGCGCTGTTGGTCGCTAAACATACCATACAACCTTTAAGTTTATTATTTACACGACACCATTGAATGGCACGTTTCATTAATTTATTGCCTAAGCCTTGTCCTTGATATTCTTTTAAAACACTAAACGCTAATTCCATTTCACCTTCTAGTGAAATGTGTGCAATGGCAACAAACTCAAGGTTTGTGTTTTCTATAGCAAAGAGGATATGTTGGTGAGGATCGGCTTCAAACTTGTCACAAAGTTGGTCAAGTACATAATCAGTAATTGGATAACCGAACCTGAGTACCTTACTGTCTGCATCCAAGGACTTAAGGTGTGTACGATATTTACCATACTCATGTGGCAATACCCTGCGAACCGTCGTAAGCACAATTACCACCCCTTATGTGATAGTCTTGCTTTACGTGCTTCTTGTAATATTTCTGAAATAAATTCAAAAAATTGTTTAATAGTTTTCATTTTATGTGTTCCTGTATGTGTGGTTAAAATCTTTTACGTATAGGTCAGCTTTTAATTGCTGTAAACGTATGTATTGTATGAAAGCCTGCTTTAAAAATCTGCGGAGGGATTTCATTATCTAGACCTCTGGAAATCGTATTGACGGATCCAATAATCTACTTCTGCAGGTGATGTGGGTTTTTTTGATACGACATAGCGTTCTATGTCTGAATGTAAAGTAGGTGAGAACCACTTACTTAGTAAGTTTATAATTTGTTTCATTTAATTTTCCTCTGTGTGTGTTCAATTTTTACAGAATTGTAACTGATAGTGTATTTATCTAATATACTTGGATTCTATTAATTTATCAACTATTATGGTAGATGTTTTTATCCCATAATGATGTCTATCCCTAGCCCAGTCAATTGCTCTGTACCTAATATATTTTGTGTTAAGTTTATCCAATTCGGCCCAAAATTTTCTAGCATATTCGGGATCAATAAAATCCGGTATAAAACTATTAATCAATGTTGTTTCTGTTCTTCTACAGGCTTCCAATGCATGATGGATACAGTTAATGGTATTGTTTAAATCATCCATAGATTGCACATCTGCTTCATACCATATTCTTCTATCATAATCATCAGTATCTGGGTCTACATTTTCTTTTTCTCTACGGTTAACATAACTCCAATGTGCAATAATTGTTTTTGGTCTTACTTCACCCAGTGTTTCTAGGATTTTACGTACTATCCAATTGTTACTACCGCCGTCCATAGATATGTTTATGGTGCGAACATTTAACTTTTCTGATAACACTTGCGGCCATATATGTTCGTATGGTTGTCCGATACCAGCAGTAAAACTATCACCAAAACACCAAATACAGTTATCTAATTCACTATCATCAGGCCATTCACTATCTCTAAAACCTCTACTGTTATAGACATACTCTATAGGATGTGTGTAGTTTTGAAAAAACTTTTTATCTATGCATCTGTCAGGAGAGTCAATACCAGAATATTGGTCTTTTAGATTTATAAATTGATTTAATTTTAAATATGGAAGAATGGTCATGTTGAATGATATTGAGGGAGATTGCTCTCCCTCAATATTTATACTGTACTATAAGTTTGATGATATTTTTTCATAGCTAATGTTCTAGCTAAGAATAATCTAAATTTTGCATAATCAGATATTTCTATTTCTTCCTCATGCACTACTTGACCATATTCATAGCTTTTTCTATTTCGACCAAAAGCTAATTCATCATCAATGATAACGCAATCATCGTTATCATCAATTTCACCTTTACTTAGTAGTAGCTGGTGTTGCAGGTGTTGCTGTAGGCTTTGTTTCGTTTTTCGTATCAGCTTTGGCTGGGCTTTTGTTGGGCTTAACATCAGCCTTTTTATCTTCTTTTTTCTTTGCTAATAGCATTGGCTTACCTGATTCTGTTTCCTTAGCGGATGCTTTGGCTTCAGTTTTTGTTTCTGCGGCTTTTGGCTCAGGCATGTTTTTTGCAGGTTGTGCAAATGCTGATACTGTTGCTAACGTAGCGATTAGGGCGATTACTGATTTCATGATAGTTTCCTTTAAGTTAAGTATGTAGAACTATTCTACATATATATACAACGCCTGTCAAGTACTTTCCGTTGACATGTATTTAATATGTATGCCCAAACGCTAAATACACTATGCAATATATATCTTATCAAGGAATTTATGACGGCACAAACTTTGAAGATGCCGGTACACCCAATCAGATTGGAAAGTCATTCAATAAAGGGTTTGCCACTGTTCAAAATGTTTGGAGAATAAATGGTCAAACATTTTTGGGTGTTTTTCAGCCAATCACACCCGTAGCTGATACTTTTATACAAGGACCTAGATTTTTTCTTAATGCAATGAATGATGAAATGCGTAATTGGTTACAACACAACCAGCAAAATCATATCCAAATTATTTTTCATTTCCCAACGCACAAGAAAATACTCCTGTAACCACTAGCGGTGGACAGATTATTACTCCTGGCACCGTTGCAATTAATAACACTAGTATTATATTTCTTCCCGAAATTCAGGATCGTGGAATGTACAGCACAGTTAAACTACGTTGTTATGGTATATGTAGTAACTATGCTAGTTTTGCTAAACGCATTCGTAGTGTTAACTATTGGTGTTAACCACCACGCCCTGCTCTACGTACTACAGTTGGGCCACCAAAACCCTTAGTATTCACTTTTTTAAACTTGCCTTCGTTCTGTTTGGCATTAGGGATACTGTTTTTCTTTTTGGCTTCATTAGCTAGGTTAATGAATGGGTTTTTGCTTTTCTTTTCTTCTGTCATTTTCGTACCTTTATTGAATCTAAGTAACTATGTATGTCACCGTATAGTGTCATAACTACAGCAATCTTACTATCGTACAACCTTATGTACATATATTTTTTCTTGCTGTCATTAGTATTTACGCCAATAAAATATGGGCATTTGATTTTCTTACTACAATCAAGGATAAACTTATGCCAATTATCTTGCTTGATTTCAATCGGCAATTCGTAAAATTCTATTTCAGCGTGGCGAAATGCCATATCACCCATTGGGGACAATCTTAATGTTTCGCTTGATTTAGTTAACCACCAATCCTGTATCACTTGTTGTAGTGAATGTTCCGTGGTTGGTAATTGTGCTAGTACTGCTTTGGTGATGGACTCTTTAGTCTGCTCATTCATCTGGGTACACAGTTGTACCGTTATTTAAAAATACAACTGTAAATTTATTAGTTTTAAACTGGTTATTTAATTTTCTACATAAATTACGTGCATGACCAGGATTACTAAAACTTGTCTTCTTGTACTTAGGTGCAACATCGTTGTTTAAATAATGTTGGCTTTTTAGATTGATAGGTTGTCTATCGTAGAACACAGCCCAGATACCACTGGCTTCTACAATTTGGTCGCATTTGTATGTTTTCTTGTCTACAAGTTCAAGTAACACTTTAGGTTGGGTTCTACTCATTTGAAAGAACCTCCGTTAACTTGAATTTGGATTACTTCTTCAGGTTTATTTTTTGTGTCTGTCTGCATGTCTACCAATAGTTTAGCCAACTCATCACGAAGACCTCTAGCTTCCGTTAATGGAATTACTACGTCTTTACCCTGTCTACTGTCAACGCTGGCTACTCTATCAATAAATTTTTTAATGTTAATCATTGTCAGTATTTATCATGCTCAAGGCTTCGGCCTCTGTTTTATAAGGACCTGAATATGGGTATCGCTGAATGAAAATATATTTAGGACAGAACACAACTTCCGGTTCATTACCTTGAACCAATACATACCACCCTGCCGCAAGATAGCATTTGCTTTTTGCAGTTGGGGTAAACAAGTGTATCTTACGTTTAATATCCACCATTGAATTAAAAACACGTTTTGGAGTAGGATATTCACTTAATGGTAATTCTTTCTTTGTTTTTACTTCAGTTGGTCGTTGAAATTCAATTTTAGTTTGTTTTTGAATTGTTGATGTATTCTTATAAAATTGTTTATTTCCGTTTAATTTTACTTCAAAGCCACTGCCCTCAGCCAACACGTTACCGACCTTTTCGTTACCATCAGTAACAATCCAAAATTGATTTTTAACTACAGGCTTAGCTATTAATGTCTTTGTCATATTATTCCCTCATTCATTTGATAGTAACACTTTATCTTATTGTTTGCAAGTATTATGGTTACCAACATAAATTATTTTTGTAACTGTTCCCAAGCCCAATCACTTTCCTTAATGTATGCGACTGGTTTAAGCCAACCATGGTTAATACATTCATTAATAAGACTTGCATAATTTTCCGGGCATCTATTACTAATCTCAAGTCCTGCTCTAGGAGTTAATGTAATATTATCATGGCTTATATACCAATCAGGATCTTTTGGGGTAAGTTTTTTAATCTTGTAATCATTATTAGTCACAAACATTTTATTCTCCGAAATTAAATGAAACCAAATCTTCTGCAACAATATTATTTCTAATAAAATTCATTTCTGCTAACGTAGATAACCCTACGTATTGTCCTTTTATCACTACTGTTTCTAATTCACCTAATTTAATATATCCAAATCTAATGGCTGGATCATCAAACTCATAACCAAAAAAATCTTTACCGCCTCGGTCATCATAAAACTTTTTCCAATCGGATAAATATTTTTTACAAGCCTTGTCATCAATTCTATTTGCAAACCAAAGAACACAAGAGGCACTATGTTTAGATTGTGGAACAAATTGTTCTTTGGGGCAAACTAAATCCTTTGCGCTAAACAATTCTCTAGCATGTCTTCCCACATGTGTATAGTGTAACGACAAATCCCCGAATGTGGTAATTGGCGTAAACCATTTATAATCATCAGGGTCTATGTCACATAGTTCCCCACCTTTATTAAAATCTAAAAATATTTTAAGTTTAGAATTATCTACACACTTAAATTCATTTTCTAACCAATGGATAATATCATTGTATTCTACACTATAGTCATGATATTTGTTTAGTTTAGGGTCAAGGTGTATGTTGGGGAAATGCACATGCATTCGGTTTAATACCTCTTGTCTATTTTCAACATCTAACGATTCTCTAATGATAGCATTTGGTACAGCCTCATTTAAAATGTCTGCCAATTCATACAACCTTTCTATGCGTTTGTTAATTAAAGGCTGGTTAGCAGTTGCACTTTTATGGTTTATTGTACAAAGATTGTTTACAGTAACTGAATTCATTAATCGAACCCAGTTTTTCACAGCTAAAATATCAGTATTAATACGATAGTTTAGTTGAGTGTTTCCTGTAAAATTAAGGTGCAATAGCATTTATAGTTGAAATTTTTTCAAATAGTTTTTAGCCATATCGTAATTATCCATGGCATCATCTATTAGTGTTAACACTAATAAATTTTTCAACTGTTCGGCCATTTGCGCCTCTTCAAGTGTAATGCTATCAAGCCAATCTTGATAATCTTGGTACGATTCAATACTCCACATCATGTCAAGCATTTGAACCTGTTCGGGTGTAAGTCCATGGATTTCAATATCTCGTTCATTCATACTAATTCTCCCGCATAAGGATTGTTTAACCATTTTGCGTAGGTCTCTGCCTGTTCGCTAATTTTTGATAACTCATACTTGCCACAGAAACGCATAAAGTGTACGCCCACTTGCGGAGTAACAGTAGTACGTACTGTTTCACGAATACGTTGGTCAACTGCATCCTTAATATCTTGTGGTTGTGCGGTTAAGTCAATTAGTGTACGGTTGCGTTCATAATCCTCACGTACACGATGTTCAAGACCTTCGTGGTCTACCCAGCGTTGCAACATCATGTTGTTCCAATTAAAGCCCTGTTTATTACGATCCTCGTAAGCCTCAACCAATCCAACTTTGTTTTTGCTACCTTTAGTACGCACACCTGGATATGCACTAAACACATTGTCACTTGCATCACCACGCATACATTTTTCGAAGAGGTGAAATTTGGGATCACCTAACAGTTTAGTTTCTTTTGTTTTCTTGTCTACAACAAGTTTACCTTTTTCATCATGATATCCCTCAAGAGTAATAAATTGATTTGTTATACCATTATATTGAAAAACATGTTGGTCAATTAATTGGATGTAATCGGTATCGCTACTAATAATATAATGCGAGTCATTTGGGTGTAAGTGAATAAAACGGGCGATGATATCGTCAGCCTCAGCACGTTCGTGACGTAACACACTTACGTTGGTTTTTTCCTTAAGGAACGTAGTGAATAATTCATACGTTTCCCAAAACATTTTATTTTCCTCGACCTCAGCCTCTGTTTGCTGAGTAGCATCTACAATGCGATTCTTCTTGTAAGGACCATAATAGTCTTTGCGCCATGACCTGCCCTCTAAACAGAATACAACATGGTCAATGCCAAACTTGCGTACAACTTGATTTACACTTGCAAGTGTTAAGTGTAGTGCCATGCCCACCTTTTCCCATGTATCGCTATTGCGACTTGCAATGTGACGGGCACGGAAGAATGTGTTAGCTGTGTCAATGAGTGCGTATTTCATTTAGTACCTTGTGATAATATACGTATATTATACGTAAAATTTAATTAATGTCAACTAATTTCAGTACGTCCGTTACCCAAATCTTTTTGTCTTACGACACGCATATCTGTTGGTACTACACGATTTTCTGGATCAGCTTGTTG
>Ga0007809_10001073_pt1 | contig 11522 bp, 11 predicted proteins | sample CryBogCBE02Aug07_FD_60383 | JGI IMG/M metagenome (GOLD analysis project Ga0007809, IMG submission 60383) | Freshwater microbial communities from Crystal Bog, Wisconsin, USA - CBE02Aug07 | ecosystem: Environmental > Aquatic > Freshwater > Lake | place: Crystal Bog, Wisconsin, USA | collected...
GCCAGTGAAATCGCAAGTTTGAGCCCTGAAACCCCAAGCCCCTTGTTGGGCCCAGTGTCCGTGGGTCGCTACACAGATGAGCTGATGTATTCGGGGGGTGAGTGGCGTATTCACAAGAAAAACACCCTGGTCGACTTTAGACAAGCGCCACGATGAAGAAATTTGAATCAACCCCAGCGATCACAACACTTGGCCTTGACCCTTACCTCAAAGCCCATGAGACAGGGTCAACATCGCTGAATCAACGGGTGCGTTGACTAAGATGCCTAGGTGTGGACCCACACCAAGATTGTGGGCAAGTTAAGGTCAACACCGTTTAAGTGGGGTTTGAGTTTTGATCATCATCAACTGCCCAGCAAACTCTTTGAATGATTTCACTCACGCGGTCCAGAGCAATATCAAAGAACTCCTGCCCCGCTTTGCCAATGTGTTCTTTCTCAAGGAAATGAAAGACAAGCTCCTCAGCAAGTCCACAGTCCAATGTTTCATATTCAAAAACACACTTGAATTGACCCGGTGTACCCGTCTTGGCCAATCGGTTCAATTCCCCAGCACGGACTGATCCAGAGCGACGACTGCTGCCGATTTTATGCACCCCAACACGAAACGCGGGATTTTGAAGGACATAGACAACGCCTGGATAGCCCAAATTATTACGACAAAAATAAGGTCTTCCTGTGCTTACACTTTCTCTCTCAAGGTTAGTCATATCGAGTAGATCTCTAGTAAAAAATTATTTTCACCAAGACTCAAAAATACCGAATGACGATTGAGTGCGAAGTGGATGAGACTGAATTTTAAAAACCATCAGCAAAAAAAAGTATTGAAAAACCAGTCAAAATTCATTGATTTCAAAGCCTTTGACTTTGATCTTTACACTATGCAAGCATTGAGTGTGGGGAGTTGAGTAAGCAACTAAAATAGAAGTTGCACAGATGATCCACCTAAACACCCCTTCATGAGCAACTCTAAAAATTATCTGGGCGTCGATTTTGGCACCTCCAACTGCGTCGCCTCGGCTCGTGGATTTGGAGGTGAAATTGAATTTGTTCCTCTTGAAAACGACCAATTCATCCTTCCCACCGTATTATTTGTCCCCAGGGTATTGGACAACGCCCGAGAGATCGATGAAGTTGAGCTCGAAAAAAGAGTTCAAAAGTCCATGGCCGAAGAGAGGCGTCGGTTCAACTTAGACATGCGGGAGTTGGACAACATTGTTGCCAATTTTGGTAGCAATCAAAGACCCAAGCCACCTGCACGCGAGCGAAAAACCAACTCCAATTTGCAGGACAATGTAAATCTGTCCAGCAAATTGCGTGAACCCTCTTCGGATGAAACTGAAGTCAACACCTATGAGGAAACACTGCTTCAATTCAATCAAGAAAAGGAACATTACCGCCAAAAGCAGTTGAGCTTTATCCGACCCGTGGCCTCAGAGAGTTCAATCCGAAACTCCGTGATTGCCTCCATGCAGCGAGAAGCCTCGGAGGAGGCGGAGGCAAAATACTGGAATCAAACATTTTTCTCGGCTCTGAACAGCAGCACAGAGTTTTTATTTGGCCAAGAAGCCATCAATGCATATGCTGAAGACCCACTGGGTGGTTTTTACCTCAGATCACCCAAAACATTCTTGGGCGCTGACCTTAAAAAAGAATACCAACAATTTTTCATCAAAATCATCTCCAGTATCCTCGCTCATATTAAAGACAAGTCCGAACGCTATTTCGACCGAACATTTGATGGCATTGTGCTGGGTAGGCCCATTAACTACCACGGCACACGCGCAGAGGTGGGCAACGCCCAAGCTCTGGAGCTCATGAAGAGTGCGGCCTTACTTTGCGGCTTCAAAGACGTTGAATTTTTCTTTGAACCCCAGGCTGCGGCCTTGACCATCTCTCACGAGCCCCAAGCCCACCCAGCCCACCCAGACCCCCAAGAGTCACAAAACATACTCATCATTGATATCGGAGGAGGCACCACCGATTGCTCTATGTTGGCAACAGGTGTAAAGGGTGAACCCCGAAGCGTCTTGGCCAATGTGGGTTCTCGAATTGGGGGGACTGATTTTGATCAAAGCATTGCCTGGGCAGCCTTTATGCCCTCTTTTGGCAAGGGAAGCTTTCTTAAAAACAATCTCCCTGTCCCCGTGCAATTGTTTTTAGATGCCATTTCAACGCGAGATTTACCAGCTCAAATCAGATTCAGACAAGCCAAATACAACATCGAACAATTGATGAAGGACGCGCAACACCCTGAACTTTTAGAGCGACTATTGACCACTCAGGAATTCCAACTCCAGCACAAACTCATGATTGAATCAGAAAGACTCAAGATCGGAATCTCCAATCAATCCCACTTCAGCAACGATCTCTCTTTCGTAGAACCCAACTTCAAAGTTCATACTGAACACGCTCAATTTTTGACCTTTTTAGACCGCCCCATCCAACAAGTTGTTGACGTGGTCAATGAAACCATCACCGCTGCCCAAGTGAATCCCGATGTCATTTATCTCACGGGAGGAATGTCCCAATCGAGTGAATTGATCACGGAGTTACAAAATTTGCTCCTCTTTGAGGGTAAAAAAATCATCAAAATGGAATCCTTGGCGTCCGTTTGCAAAGGGCTGGGGATGAGAGCGACGGAATTGTCCAATAGGAATCTCTGAACCACCCTACTCTCCCCTACGGCATCGTTGGCTTAGGCATGGACATGAGAAACGGGTCTTTCTCGTCCCACAAAAGACTGAAAGAAACCTCTAAACGGCGCACCGGCATCACCTCATCACTAAAGACTGCCTAGAAACGCTTGCGAGTTGGGTACTTAACTAGAAATTTAACTGGTTAGTTTACTGTGCATTTCACTTTGCATTTCACTTTGCTTTTCACTGTTCAGTTAACACCTGTCATGTCTCACCTAGGCATACAGAGACGAACTCTTGCCCGTAGCGCTCCAGTTTGGTCTGCCCCACACCCCCAATATTTCTCATTTGAGCCAAGGACTGGGGCTTTGCTTTTACCATTGCCTCCAAGGTGCTGTCATGAAAGATCACGTATGGGGGCACGCCTTGCTCTTTGGCCAGTTCCGTTCTCTTGGCCTTGAGCTTATGCCACAGGGCTTCTTCCATAGGTGTCTCAAAAGTGCGTTGAACCACAGTTTTAACGGCAGACTTGAGCACTTTATTCTTGGAGTAACCCGTGTCCTTTCGCATCCATACCTCTTGCTCGCCTTTGAGCACGGGTCTGACCATCTCTTGGACCAACCTAAGCCCACCATAATTTTCTATATCGGCTTCCAGGAAACCCGCTGCAACCAGTTGGCGAAAAATGCTGCTCCATTGCGCCAAGGTTTGATCAGCTCCGATTCCAAAGGTACTCACTTGCTCATGCTTGAACTGTGTGACGCTAGGGGTGACTTTTCCCATCAAGACATCGATCAAGTGAGTCGCCCCAAAACGCTGACCAGTTCGGTATACGCAGGACAAGGCTTTTTGAGCCAGGAGACTTGCATTCCAAGTCTGCACTGGCTCCAAACAGTTGTCGCAATTGCCACATGAGCCTGGGTGTGTTTCACCAAAATAGCGCAAAATACCTTGATGACGGCATGTGGTGGACTCACAAAACCCCAGTAAAGCATTGAGTTTTTGCCGCTCAACTCTCTTTCGGTCCTCAGACGCTTCACCCGAATCCACCATTTTGCGAAGATTCACCACATCTCCCAATCCATAGACCATCCAAGCATTGGCAGGCAAACCATCTCGACCTGCTCGACCCGTTTCCTGGTAATAGCCCTCCATACTTTTAGGTAAATCCAAATGAGCCACAAAACGGACATTGGGCTTATCAATCCCCATCCCAAACGCAACAGTGGCCACCATGATCACACCTTCATCACGTAAAAACCGCTTTTGATGCTCATTGCGCACCTCAGCACTGAGCCCCGCATGGTAGGGCATGGCATCCCAGCCGCGAAGCTTGAGCCATTGCGCCGTGTCTTCCACGCTTTTACGTGACAAGCAGTACACAATGCCTGAGTCGTTGCTGTGCTCTGCTTCTAAAAAATGCTCCAACTGTTGCTTGGCACCATCCTTTTGTAAAACGCGGTAACGGATATTGGGTCGGTCAAAACTGGAGACAAACTGCTTGGCCGACTCCAGTGAGAGACGCTCAACAATCTCAGCTCGCGTAGGCGCATCTGCTGTGGCAGTCAAGGCCACCCGCGGAATACCTGGGAAACGCTCTTCTAAGACTGTCAACTGCCGATACTCGGGTCTGAAGTCATGTCCCCATTGAGACACACAATGCGCCTCGTCAATCGCAAAAAGCGCTATCCCAGGTCCATGACGAAGTCGATCCAGTATCCCCAAAAACCCTGGACTCAGGAGTCGCTCAGGCGCGACGTAGATCAATTTCAACTCGCCGCTCAACAATTGTTGTGTCACCAACCGTGAGGTTTCAGCGTCTAAACTGGAGTTCAAAAAAGAGGCTTTGACCCCCAATTGCGTCAAGGCATCCACCTGATCTTGCATCAAGGCAATCAGAGGTGAGATCACCACTCCTACGCCGGAGCGAACCAGGGAGGGAATTTGGTAGCAAAGCGACTTTCCTGCCCCAGTGGGCATGAGCACCAAGGCGTCCCCTCCGAAGACCACGTGTTCGACAATGGATTGCTGTAGACCTCTGAAATGCTCAAAGCCAAATACATCTTGGAGGACTTCATGAATTGGGGGGTTGTTTGCCGGATCGGCCATACGCTACAGACTCTGTGACTTGTGGCATCTGCACCATCCACATCTTGGGGTATGAGCCTGCCACACTCGGATTGTGTCACCAATTGCTCATCGGTGCGGTTCAATTTCAATACAAGAGACATTCAAATTGCCATTCAATTACAAACCAATGAATCGGCAAATTCTGAACAGCACCAAGCCTCGAGCTTTAAATGAACGACCGTAACTTCGAGTCCATCAATTTTGAAAGGTCAAATGGGCTCAGCGTTAAGGCCCTTTTACACCCTGGCAAGAAAGTTGATCCTATGCATTGAAACCATGCTTTAAAGCAGTGAACTCTGAATCCACTGAACGCCAAGGCAAAGGTACTGGACATACAATCTTTGAAGGAGCTCATGGTGGAGCGTCTCAGTTTTGGAAAACCGTACAAAGTAACACATGAAACACATGAAACACATGAAACACATCTTAAAAGCAACGCCTGAGAATTTGAAGCTTCGCTTGCTGGCCATGGGCCCGCTTTGGACCAGCGATCTTCAAAAATACACACAAGAGGTCAAGGACTTGTACGATCCAATTCTTAGCGTTTCACCCAAAGAAAATATCACCGTTCACAGAAATATTCCCTACGCAAGCGATCCTCAAAACATCTTGGACATCTTCCAGCCCAAGGGAGCAAATCTAGCCCCTGTTGTGGTATTCGTTCATGGTGGTGCATTCGTCAGAGGCTCAAAGAATACCACCGATGAACTTTATGACAATGTGCTTTATTGGTTTGCCAATCAAGGCTATGTTGGCATCAATATGGAGTATCGACTAGCGCCCCAAGCAAGTTATCCCCAAGGCGGTATTGACGTGGCACAAGTGATTGATTGGACACACCAACAGATTGGTGAGTATGGGGGAGATCCTGAACAGATCTTTTTAATCGGCCATTCTGCAGGAGGCACCCATGCTGCATCCTATGTCTTTGATCCTGCCGTGGCCTATTGGGGTCGGAACATCAAAGCCTTGGTGCTCATCTCTGCTCGGTTAAAAGCTGATGCTTTACCCTCGAACCCCAATGCCCAGGGAGTCAAAGCCTATTTCGGAGAAGACCAAGCGAGCTACGCCATCAAGTCCCCGCTCACCCACTGTGCTTTGAGTGAGGTCCCGACTCTGAGCGTCATTGCAGAGTTTGAAAATCCAATGCTAGACACTTACGCACAAGAATTTGTTGACAATTTGTCAAAAGCCAGAAATACCCCGATGGAGCTTCTCAAGAAGAAAAACCACAACCACATGTCCATCGTGGCCCATTTCAACACCGAGGAAAATGAACTGGGAATGGAGATTTTAGATTTTCTGCAGTCCACAAGGCTCACTCACACCAGGCAATAATCGCACCCATCAGTCCCCAGGATGAATATCGACCTCGGGTAGGAGCGTTCGCCAGCGCTGAAGATCTTCGTGAATTTTCTGTGCAAATGCAGTTGGAGTGCTCAAAATCGGCGTCATCCCCTGCTCATGAAGTATTTTGGTGTTCTCAGGACGCTCCAAAATTTCTTTGATGTCTTGTTGAATTTTGACTGTAATAGCCTCCGGAGTTCCGCCTGGCGCCAAGACACCAAACCAGCCAGTGATATCTGGGGGTTTTGCATTCAATTCCAAAAACGTTGGAACATCAGGCAATATATTTGAACGGTTGGGCATCACAATTCCGAGTGCTCGGAGCTTACCGGATTTGAGAAACGGCAGTGCAGTTCCAATCGAGGCGAATGACGAGTCGAGTTGCCCACCCACCAAATCCATGGTGGACAAAGCCTCACCTTTATATGGAACGTGGGTCAGTGTGATATTTTTAGCCTTGGCCAATTTTTCACCATAAATATGAAACGAGGAACCACTGCCAAATGAGCCAAAACTCAAAGGTACCTTGGCTTTTTTGGCGGCCAAGACAAAATCATTGAGCGTTTGGTAGGGGGAGTCCCCCCTCACCACAAAAATCGTCTCTACATCCACCATTTGAGTCACAGGTGCTAGGTCACGCTCGGTGTTGTAGGTGATGTTTTTAAAGAGAGCAGGTATTTGCACAAAGGATGTGAATGTGGAAAGTAACGTGTAGCCATCAGGCGAAGACTTGGCAACAAAGTCAGTGCCCAGCATGGATGTGGCTCCGGGTTTATTCTCCACAATGACACTTTGCCCCCATTTCTTACTGAGTTGCTCGGCGACCAAACGGGTTAAACGGTCTGGACTGCTCGCTGCAGCGGAGGGCACAATGAATTTCACTGTTTTGGCAGGCCAACTCTGCCCCCAAGCGAATGAGGAAAGCGAGCTGATATAACCCAAGACCATTAAGGACGAGATGAAACCTGTAGCGATTTTCTTTTGTTTGATGAAACCAAGCATATGATGGGGTCCAGTGTAGATGAGAAAAAAACTTATAAAGATTGAATACGAGGCATCACCTGTTTAGCGAATAATTCACATGAATTGAGCGAATCCCTCAATTCCAATGAACCAAAAGCAAAGCGGCACAAAAGATAATTAACTCCGGAGCGCTCAATTTGATCGACTAAAAAATCCAAAACGTCCTGAGGCTTACCTGCAGTAATAAGACCAGCCTCAGCCGCATCTTCATAACGATCTGGGAAAGCGTTGAATTGAGGTTTAATTCCATGCATATTAAAGAGGTGCATGAAACTTCGGTGCCATTGTTCATATGCAGGCTTGGCAATATCAAGAGCCTCTTGCGATGATTGGCTCACCACGACGTGCCTAGAAGTTCCGATCAAGGGGGCGCCAGAGCGTTTCGGGCTTATGGTGGCCCACTGCTGCCAAAAGCGATCGGTGATGTTTTTAACCCTCTCCAGTGGACCATTCACCACAGAGTTGACTGAATTGGCCACACACCAGTCGGCACCATCAGCATTACCCACGCCATACCAAATGGGTGGGTGAGGCTTTTGAAAAGGCTTCAAAACCATGGGCACTTGCTTGTATTCGAAGTACTTCCCCTTGAAGTCAACCACCTCACGGGTGAGCGCTTGGATTAAGACTTGATAACTCTCCAAATACATGGGCTGAGAGTCCTCTTGTTCGACACCGAAGTAACCCACTTCGATGGGAGACACACCACGGCCAACGCCCAGTTGTAACCGACCCTTGCTGAGGTGGTCCAGCATTGAGATCTCATCAGCCAATCGAAGTGGATGGTAAAGCGGTAATGTGTAGACCAAAGGTCCAAACAAAATTCGTTGAGTTCTTTGTGCCACAGAGGATAAATAGACCGAAGGGGATGGAGACAAACCCAAAGGCGTGAAATGATGCTCAGCCACATGGTACGCATAAAAACCCAACCGGTCATACGCACTCACCAACTCCAGCCGGTCATCATAATATTGTGATAAATCAACATTGCGTTGATCTAAGTGATCAAAAATACCAACATGCATGAATATCCAATGCTTTCTTCTAAAATTGACACAGCCTTACACCTCGTGAGTTATTACCTAGAAGACGTGCAAACGCGCCCTATCCCGCATATGTGTCTGTCAAAGTGATCAATACGCAGGCCTGGTGAGATGTTACTGGGCGCTCAGGAAGCTGACCCCTCAGGTTAACCCTTGCGTTTTGAGAGCGCAGGCGTACACTTTAAAATTTAGCCTGATCACTGAATGCGATACCATCGGGCCATCAGCCCATCAGCCCATCAGTCCATCGGCGCTATCCCTTAAAAGGGGTAGCGAGGCTCTTTTTTAATTTTTTATCACAGAGAAACTCATGACACACCCTTGGCTATCTGCCCTCAAATCAATTCCTTGGAGTAATGTCATCGAGCATGCGCCCAAAGTACTTGATAAGGCTCGCAACTACATGGCAGCCAAAGACAACGAGGCCCCTACTCCTTCCGATGAAAAAATACCTGAAGGTGAACTTGAGATTCAACTGAGTAGTGCTTTAAATAGCATTAAAACATTACAAGCAGACTTAAAAAAATTAAAAGGCAACGTGGCAGATCTCTCCGCTCAACAGACGGCCCTCGAGACTGAGGTAAAACGTTTGCGCAGTCAAGTTCGCTTTCAAAAAGCAATTCTTGTGATGCTCGTACTGATGGCATTGGCTTATTACGGTGCGAGCCACTTCAGCTCTCTTCTTGGATAAACGCACGACAAAAGCGAGTAGTTAAGCATCTAAAAGTGTTCATTTTGCCAACAGTAACGATATTTTGACTTCTTAGCGGCTTTTTATCTGAACAATATCCAAGTAAAATAAACTTTTAAAATTTTTATCTACATTTTTATGAGTACTTTTGCCAACCAGTTGAAGTCTGAAATTGCGCGCATTGCTAAAAAAGAAATCAAGCTTGAAACACCTAGCTTAAAAAAATCTTCGGCCCAATACCGATCAGATATTGCAGCACTCAAGCGCCGAGTAGCAACGCTTGAAGCATTGGTCAATAAATTGAGTAAACACACTCCTCAACCTCTCAAGGCCGAGGAGTCGCAAGATGGCAGTCCCATTCGGTTCAGAGCAGATGGATTCGCGAGTTTGAGAAAAAAACTATCCATCACCGCTCAAGAAATGGGCTCCTTGGTAGGTGTCACAGCTCAATCCATCCTCAAGTGGGAACACGGAAAATCCAAACCCCGTACCAGTCAACTCTTGGCCATTGCAGCGGTCCGTAAAATGGGCAAACGAGATGTTCAAGAACGTCTCCAATCGCTTAGATAAACATTCTCCATTATTTAATTACTCAATTAAAGCCCCAACCCATCGAGCACCAGATGGGTTTTCTTTTTTTAGATCTGAATCTTTAGGTTCGATTGTTTTAAGTATTCTTCAACCAATTAAGCAATATCCTAGAAAGATACTAAAGCCATGCCATATCATATTCGCTTAGGACTCTAGCGCGTTGGCAGCAAATTGATCAAGTAGGTTTCGTACATTTTTTTGAGTGATCAAAATATTACCTCCTTCCAAATTTCTCACTTTTTGAGAACGATCTGGATTGGAGGTTTTTTGCATACGATCAGTCTCCAAATCTTGCTCGGCATAAGTGCTGGTGGAGATGGCAAATGACAACTGCTGGGTCAATAAGTTTCGGGGGGTTTTGACAGTTTTCATGGCTCGTCTCCTTGGATGTGATTAGTGCAAGTGGTGGTACTTTTTTGCCGTTTTAGATCAAAACCTAATCACGGCAACTCTCATTCCCCTTATCTGCATAAAACATGCCTAGCTCTCAAACGGACATGTTTTGCCGATGCTCAAATAACTGCAAACAATCCGATCAGACTCATTAAAGCCAGCAAGAATCATAAAACTTTGTTCAGGACCACAGGCATCAAATGGGATTTCGAGCCACCAACTGCCGAGCAATAATGATTCGTTGCATCTCGTTGGTACCTTCGCCAATGCATAGCAGTGGAGCATCTCTCAGAAGTCGCTCAATGGGATACTCTTTTGAGTATCCGTAGCCACCATGAATGCGCATCGCTTCAATGGCGTTTTCAAGAGCGGCCTCAGAGGCAAAATATTTTGCCATCCCAGCCTCCATATCGCATCGCTCACCAGAATCGTAAGCTTTCGCCGCAGACTCTACCAATAGTCTGGCCGCTTCTACGCGTGTGGCCATCTCGCCAAGCTTTAGTTGAATTGCTTGATGCTCGGCAATGGGTTTACCAAATGTTTTTCTCATTTGAGCGTATTTAACAGATTCATCCAAAGCTGCTTTGGCAATGCCCACGCCCCTGGCTGCGACATTGATGCGACCCAACTCCAAGCCACCCACAGCACAATAAAAACCATCACCCTCACTGGCCAATAGGTTATGTGTTGGAACTTTGTAATCATTAAAAACCAACTCTGCTGAATCAATACCCTTGTAGCCTAACTTCTCAAGCTTCTTGGAAACAGTGAAGCCCTCGCCTTTTTCCATGATGAACATGGACAAACCCTTTCTTGCAGGTTCCGCCTGAGGGTTTGTTTTAACCAAAACGGCAAAGCAGTTGCCCTCGATCCCATTGGAGATCCAAGTCTTGGTTCCATTGACGAGATAATGGTCGCCATTTTTATGCGCTCTAGTTTTGATGGCCGACAGATCTGTTCCTGTATCAGGCTCCGTTAGCCCTATTCCACCTTTAAGTTCCCCGGTCACCATTTTGGGAAGCATACGCTCTTGTTGCTCGGGAGTGCCATATTTCTCCACCAACATGGCCATCATCAAGTGAGAGTTAAAAATACCTGTGAGGGACATCCATACCTCAGAGATTCGAGTCACAATTTTGGCGTAAGTCGATGCAGGTAACCCCAAACCACCCCACTTGGGATCAATCACTGCACCAAATAAACCCATGGCCTTCATATCTTCAACGAGTTGACGAGGGTAGATGTCATCGTGCTCGAGTTTCATCACTTGTGGTTTGACTTCTTTGTCCAACCAACGGTCAATGGCATTGAGTAAAGCCGCTTCATCACTCGCCTCAATGGCTCTTAACTTGCGCTCAACGGTGGGTAATGTCATAGGTACTCCAAATATAAATGTCTAACCACTCGACTTCCAACTTCTAAAGGATCCAGATTGAACTTACTCTCAACCGATGATCCTAATAATTGGCCTTGTCCTCAATACTTTCAAATCCTCTTTTGGCAATCAACATGGAGCGAGTAAAAGTGCACACCACTTTACCGTCTTGGTTTAGCCCTGATGTTTTAACGGAAACAATGCCTGCACTGGGCCGACTCTTGGACTCTCGTTTGTCCAAGACTTCTGACTCGGCATACAAGGTGTCACCTGCGAAGAGAGGCGCTGTCA
>Ga0007809_10001074_pt1 | contig 11519 bp, 11 predicted proteins | sample CryBogCBE02Aug07_FD_60383 | JGI IMG/M metagenome (GOLD analysis project Ga0007809, IMG submission 60383) | Freshwater microbial communities from Crystal Bog, Wisconsin, USA - CBE02Aug07 | ecosystem: Environmental > Aquatic > Freshwater > Lake | place: Crystal Bog, Wisconsin, USA | collected...
TCCATTCCTTGGGTGAGCGCCGGGGCCATTGGCCTAGATGCACAAATCACCGTCTTTGATCCCAGGGATGCCAACAGTCCTTGTTACGCATGCCTATTCCCACCCGAGCCAGCGCCTCAAGAGGTGAGTTGTTCGAGCATGGGGGTGTTGGCCCCCTTGGTGGGGATCGTGGGCGCCATGCAGGCCATGGAGGCCTTGAAATTGATCGGCCTCACGGGACAGGGGCTAGTGGGTCGGCTATTGATGCTCAACGCCAAGGAGTTGCGCTTTAGTGAGATGCGCGTGAAGCGCAGCGCCCATTGTCCCGTGTGTTCTGCCCCCTGAGCTCACAGCAACCTTCAGGGCTTCACGCCCTTCCCACTTGTCTTCGCCCTAGACTTTTTTGAGGGTGGGCGGGGGCTTTTTACGGTGGGCACAGCACTCACAATCCAACCTTCTAGCGGATCCAAAGGCTCTGGCAGCCCATGAAGAGGTAAGCCTTGAAGATGGGCCGTGTGACCCCATGCCGCTTGTACCGCGCACAATACCGCATCCAAGGCGTCTCCTTGAGGCTCATGGATGAGCTCTTCGCGTTGGGCATGGGTGAGCTTGAGCCTGAGCCCCAAGCGAGTAAGGCCAAGCTCCAAAGCATGAACGATGTCTTTGCGAGCGATGAGTCGATCAGGCGTTTGTTTGGCGCGATCATCGCTTTTGTAGCTCCTTGAGCCCAACACCTCCCTTGCCAAGAGTCCAGGGTAAGCTTCCAGAGCCAAGCGTTTGGGGTCGCCTGGGTGCAGCCCCACAAACGTCAACCCTGCGCTCAGGAGCACTGGCACGCCAGCGTGCATCATGTAGGCCACGGGTGGATTCACCCACTTCATGGAGGAGCTTGAATCGGCACAAAGATCAGTGCCGCGGTGAGCAAATTTAGAACCAACCGCACGCTTGGCACAAAAGTCCATGAACAGTGCCCGAAGCTCAGCTCTCGTGTGTGCGCCAAAGGTTTGCATGCAGGCCAACCATTCGGTGGGCCAGCCCAACGCCAGCACCAATTCGCGAGGCAAGCCAAAAGGCAAATCAAAGCCACCAACGTAGCTCGGGTGGCGCTTGAGTTCAGCTTCAAACACATCAAAGTCTGGAGCCCTCACGAGCTCCTCCAACACCACAACACCCCCCTCCTTGTGATGAGCCCAAGCCATGACAATGGGCTTGCGAGCTGTCGGGCGAGAGGTGAAATCCACGCCCAGGACTCGAGCTGAAGAGGAGGTTTGAGCCTGAACCCGAAACTTAGCCTGAGCCTCGTCCATTGAATCGCTGAGTGACTTGGGTTGGAAATTCATGAAGGAGAGAGGTGGCCTCGTCGGGGGCTAGCTAAGCCAAAGGGTGAGGGGGTCTTTGATGACCCAACCTTTGATGACCCAACACTTGCTCCAAAGAGGATGACGCTTGGGTCAACCACTTTGGTCAATCAATTTGGTCGATCTAACTCGCAGCTCTGAGGTGGCCTAGGAGCGGCCCATGATGGCCGCCGTGGCCATGAGCTCTTCCAAGAGCGCAAGCGAGACTTCACCCGATACAGAATAGGGGTCAAGAACTGGCTTCTCAGAATACTTGAGCACAACCGAGACATTGAGCTTGGCCAAATTGACTTGGCCCATGGCCCAACCGCTGTAGCGTCGCTCTTTGACTTCTTCGTAATGAAGCAGCACCACATCGGTGTGACGCGTATCTCGAATAAGGTGAGCATAAAGGGCATTCACTTGGTTGCGCCCACCCTCTAAGACTTGTAAAAATATGCCACCGCCGTGGCACAAAATACCCGTAATGCCATTGGAGGCGTTGTGCTCCTTGGAGGACGCCAAAATGGACTCGGTGTGCTCTTCGTCGCCGGGCTTGACCGAGCGGCTGACATAGACCAAACGAACCAACATGCTGCGTCTCCTTTTAAGTTTTTTGAGGAATGAGGGCTAAGAACTCACGGCGCAAATTGGGATCTTTCAAAAAAGCCCCGCGCATGACGGAATTGATCATTTTGCTCTCCACATCCTTCACTCCTCGCCAGCCCATGCAAAAGTGAGACGCTTGCATCACCAAGGCCAAGCCGTCGGGTTGGGTTTTGGCTTGAATGAGGTCAGCGAGCTGAACAACAGCTTCTTCTTGGATTTGGGGGCGGGACATGACCCAGTCGGCCAACCTGGCATACTTGGACAAGCCAATGACGTTGGTGTGCTCATTGGGCATGACTCCAATCCAGATTTGACCCATGACAGGGCACAAGTGATGGCTACAAGCACTGCGCACGGTGATCGGGCCCACAATCATCAGCTCATTGAGGTGCTCAATATTGGGAAACTCGGTGATGGTGGGGGCTTGGATATAGCGCCCACCAAAGACCTCTTTCAAATACATTTTGGCTACTCGTCTAGCCGTGTTATTCGTATTGTGATCGTGTTCAGTGTCAATGACCATGCTGTCCAAGACACCTTGCATCTTGACTTCGACCTCGTCAAGCAAGGCCTCGAGTTCACCAGGCTCAATGAATTCAGCGATGTTGTCGTTGGCGTGGAATCGTTTTTTAGCCGCCAACAATCTTTGCCTGATTTTTACAGACATAGGCGTGCCGTCTGCATTGGGGTCCAACACTTGAGAAGAAGTCATTTTCAGCGCAAAGCCTTTGTCATGAAAATAAGTAGATCGTTTGCTAACAGTTAAAAGATCCTAACAGCCTTTGGGAGGACCCTCGAAGAAAAGGGTCTTTTAGAGCAAGGACTACCGAACACGTCAATGCCCCAAATAAGCCCAACTCAGGCGAACTCAGCACATCTATTGCCGAACGTACCGCCACAGCATTCAATCGTGTTCGAGGGCCAGCCTGAAACCGAGAAAGCAATCTCCCCATTGTACCGACAGCGCTGGGGTTTGTCTTTGGAACGAGGTGCAAGGTGCGCCCTGTGGTGAATGCTCTTGAGCTGAGAGCCTGATATTAGCTACTAGCCTTGCTAGCCCGCGCAAGCCCTCTCTAATCAGGGAGAGCCCGGCCCATTCATCAAGACTTGAGCGTGGCTTGTCTGAGCATCAAAATGGCCTCTGCGTTGGAGGGAGAAAAGACCAAGTCGGCCGCTTCCAACATCGGCAGCCACTGCCACTGGGTGTGCTCTAAGGGGTTGAGCACAATGTCTGTGCCCGAGGGAACACGTAAGCCAAAAACTCGCTCAGTATTGTGTGTCACCCCTGGGGCGTAGCGGTGAAGATAAGCGGGGTAAATTTCATATCGGTTCTCAAGGCCCCAGTCTCTAAGCTCCAGGCCTGGTGCATTGGCATCAATGCCCGTCTCTTCCAACACCTCACGTTTGGCCGTATCGACCCACGCTTCGGACAAGAAGTCTTTCGATCCTGTGACGCTTTGCCATGTGCCCATGTCCACCCGCCGAATCACCAACACCTCTAGAGCTTGGGTGTGGATCACCACCAACACCGATAGTGGAATTTTGTAACTCACGGTGAGGTCATCCCAGAAATAAAGATTGTGAAAGCAAGAACACCTCGTCCCAAGCCCCATTTGCGCGACTCAACCTTTGGAGGTGTCACCGCGCCAACTTAGGAGGATGCAGACACTCTCTTTTTAAGCCGAATTTGATTGGGTAAAGGCACCGAGCGGTGCAAAACATCCTCCCCCAACCACTGGGCGCCTTGCCAAGCGCGCTTGGCCACCAAAGACAACGGCAACTGTTGATAGTCGTCGTTGAACACCTCAAAACTATAATCCCCCCGGTAACCCAGTGCATACAAACGGGTGACCAGATCAGCCAAGGCATCCGAGTGCACACCCTCGCCTGGAAAGACCCTGAAGTGTCTAGCCGTGGTCATGCGGTCCTCAAAGGTTGGGACCTCTTGCCACATGAAATCGGCCAATTGCACTAGAAATATTTTTTCTGGATCCAACAGCTCCAAATCATCCAACGCTGTCTTGGTTGCAAAGAGGTGAAAGGAATCGAGCCCTAGGCCTAAATTGGGTGCGTCAGCGATTTGAATCACTTCCCAAGCCTGTGGAAATTCATTGATGGTGCGCCCCCAAGACAGGGCTTCAAAGGCCACCTTGATCCCCAAGGGTAGAGCCAACATGGCCAGTTTGCGTAAATCTTTGGCCAACACCGTACTCTCGCTGCTCGCATGCACCGAAGTCGATGAGCACACCAACAGAACTTTGGAGCCCAAGGCATGGCACATCTCAAGCATGGCCTTGGCGATATCGATTTTGTAGAGGTGCAAATGACCCGATAGACCCTCAAAATCCCGTAGCACCTGAAAACCTGTCACTCTCAGTCCACTGGATTTGACCGCTTTCACAGCCGCCTCAAAGCCCTCGGGATGAGACACCACGTCTCGAGCGCTCAGCATCACTTGAGAAAAGCCTGCTTCTTTGATCGCTTTGAGTTTGGCCTCCAAATGGCCAGCCAAAGAGATGGTATCCATACCAAAGTCTTCCATGGCACCCAACATCGAGCTCATGCGTGTCCTCTCTTGGCCGTGCCCACCAACTCAAAGCTCACCCCTGAGAGCCAGGTGCGTGTCAAGGCCCCGTCGTGCCTCTCGCCTCCGCTCTCCTGGGTATCATGCAACGTCACGAACTCGACCCCTCTTGCCATCAGCATTTGAGTGGCCGCTTGGACGTCCTCACAGCCAAGACCAATGCGCTGAAAACGCTCTTCCTCTTCAAGCGCCAAAACCCCTGGCTCAGGCTCAATAAGTTGAAGGAAAAAAGTGTTGCACGGACTCTTCATGATCCGACCCTTGGGCAAGACACCAAAGCGAGCCGAGGGCTGCAACGCCTCAAAGCCCAAGAGCTCTTGGTAAAACTCCATCCAGTCGAGCATTCGGTCGTTGCCGATGTATTGCACCAAACCGAAAAAATGAAATCCTGCCAAAGCGCTGGGGTGAGGGTCCACACTGGGGATGGGGACAAAGTCAACGTCATAAATGGAGAAGTCTCGTACGCGGTCAATAAAGTAGATTCGACTCGAACCTACCCCATGAATCGCTGGGATATTGAGCTCCATCACCTCCACATGTGTGGGCACACCCCAGGCCCCCAATTCGAGGGCACGGTGATAGGCCTTGGCCGCATCGCGCACACGAAGGCCTAAAGCGGCAATGACAGGCTTATCGGTGGGATTGAGCGCATGGGGCAGCCCCGATGCGTGTGCATTGATGATCACATTCATGTCGCCTTGGCGATACAGCAGCACCTCTCGCGAGCGGTGTCTGGCCACAGGACGAAACCCCATCATCTCAAGCACTTGCCCCAGCGCCTGAGGCTTGGAGGTGGCGTACTCAATGAACTCAATCCCCGAAAGCCCCAGTGGATTGGTGTCGGGAGAAATCGATTCGCGATTGGGGATCTCATCCACCGATTTGGAATTTGCAGTCATGGCCAGTCGATCACTTCACTTAAAAAAATACAAAAAACAACCCAAGGCTTGCGACCCATGGACTCTTGCCCATGCATTATGATCCTTGCTTCTGAAGGCTTAAATCTTACCCTTAAAACGCAGATCAAATCCAATTTAACTTGGGAGCCCCTCCACATGATTCATACCCGCCACCTCATGACCTTGACCCTGGAAGTGCCCTCTAGCGTTGATTTGGGGCAAACTCCACGAGGGGGTCGCAAAATTGCCCACATCTCGGGCGGGCATTTTGAGGGTGAGAAAATAAAAGGCACTGTGATGGCCGCACCTGGTGGGGACTGGCTCACCCTCAGGAGTGACGGGGTGTTGAGCCTGGATGTGCGCATTACCCTCAAAACACACGACCAAGCTCTTATTTTCATGTCCTATCAAGGAGTTCGCCATGGCCCGCCAGAGGTGATTGAGCGCTTGAACAAAGGCGAGCGAGTCCCCAGTGAAGACTATTACTTTCGCATGGCCCCGGTGTTTGAAACAGGCAGCGAGGCCTATGGGTGGCTTAACCGCTCACTGTTTGTGGCCACTGGAAGTCGTGAACCCTCGGGCCCGGTATACCAAATTTACGAGATTCTCTAGAGAAGAGATACGCTAGGGCTCGGCGCAGTTGGGTTAGGCCCATTCAATTAAGCCTATTCTGTGGCCCCTAATCTTTAGCCCCTATTCCACAAACCCTAGTTCATCAAGGATGGAGCATGAGGTCAGAGCTGGCCAGCGCTCAATCGATGAGCGCTGTTTTGAGCAAGCCCTAGTTGCCCCTTTAAGCCTGAACGGGCGTACGCAAGCGAATATGGAGCTCTCGCAACTGCTTTTCATCAACGCCTGAGGGTGCTTGAGTGAGCAAACACTGTGCACGCTGGGTTTTGGGAAAGGCAATCACGTCTCGAATCGATTCGGCACCCGTCATCAAGGTGACGATGCGGTCTAGACCAAAGGCCAAACCACCATGGGGAGGAGCGCCGTACTGCAAGGCGTCGAGCAAAAAGCCAAACTTCAGTTGAGCCTCTTCAGGGGTGATCTTCAGAGCATCAAAGACCTTTTGCTGCACATCTGCACGGTGAATACGAACCGAACCGCCCCCAATCTCCCACCCATTGAGCACCATGTCATAGCCTTTGGCAATGCATTTCTCAGGTGCCGTGACCATCCAATCCTCGTGGCCATCTTTGGGCGCAGTGAACGGGTGATGCACCGCTGTGTAACGGGCCGACTCCTCGTCGTACTCGAACATGGGGAAATCGACCACCCACATGGGAGCCCAACGCGGTTGAAACAGTCCGTGTGTTTTGGCGAAATCACTCAAACCAATTTTCAAGCGAAGCGCACCCATGGCATCGTTGACGATCTTGGCTTTGTCGGCTCCGAAGAAGATCAAGTCACCATTTTGCGCACCCGTTTTACTCAAAATCGCGGCGATGGCATCATCATTCAAATTCTTCACAATGGGAGACTGCAAGCCCTCGCGGCCAGCAGCAACGTCGTTGATCTTGATCCAGGCCAAGCCACGTGCGCCATAAATTTTGACAAACTCGGTGAAGCCATCGATCTCACCACGGCTGATGCTCCCGCCTTGGGGAATGCGAAGTGCCACCACACGTCCGCCTGGGGTTGTGGCAGGAGTCGAGAACACTTTGAAATCCACCGTCTTCATCTCTTCAGTAAGCTCAGTGAACTCGAGCGCAATTCTCAAGTCGGGCTTGTCAGAGCCAAAACGGTGCATCGCCTCACCGTAGGACATGACAGGAAACTCTCCCAAGTCCACACCCAAGACCTCTTTGAAGAGGTGACTGATCATGCCTTGGAACATTTCTCGAATTTCCTCCTCGCCCATGAAGGAGGTCTCGATATCGATTTGGGTAAATTCGGGCTGACGATCAGCCCTCAAGTCCTCATCACGAAAGCATTTGGTGATTTGATAGTAACGGTCAAAACCCGCCACCATTAAGAGTTGCTTAAAGAGTTGGGGGGACTGCGGTAGTGCAAAAAATTGTCCATCATGGACCCGGCTTGGCACCAAGTAGTCACGGGCACCTTCAGGTGTACTCTTGGTGAGCATCGGAGTTTCAATATCAACAAAGCCGTTGTCATGCAAAAATTGGCGCACATGATGGGCCACTTTGTAGCGCAACATCAAGTTTTTTTGCATATAGGGGCGTCTCAAATCTAGGACACGGTGGGTCAAACGCGTGGTCTCGGAGAGGTTCTCATCGTCAAGTAAAAAAGGCGGGGTGACCGATGGGTTCAAAACCACGAGGCCTTGTGCATGGACCTCGACTTGACCACTTTTGAGCTGTTCGTTCTCTGATCCCTCTGGGCGCTTACGCACCACGCCTGTGACTTGGACGCAAAACTCGTTCCTCAAACTCTCGGCCAATGCAAATACAGCCTCTTGGGAAGGATTACAAACGATTTGAACATGCCCCTCTCGGTCCCTCAAATCAACAAAAATGACTCCTCCATGATCGCGACGACGGTTAACCCAACCGCACAACTGGACAGTTTGATCCAAAAGTTCTTGGGTCACTAAACCGCAATAATGGCTTCTCATGGACATGGCAATTTCTTTCTAAATATCAAAGTGTGGGACAGATTCGCTGATGGACAGGATCAAAAAGACCAGCGGACAGACTCAAGAGGCTGGATGTTGGGGAGAGGGCACACTGGGCTTTGAATCATGAACCATCTCATCGGGCGCAACTGCACCCATTGAGATCACGTACGTCAAAGCCTGGTCAACGCTCAAAGACAAGGTTCTCACCTCACTGATGGGCACCATCAGAAAAAAGCCGCTCGTGGGGTTTGGGGTAGTGGGGACATAAACGCTCACCATATCATCGCCCAAAATGGACGCCACCTCCCCCTTAGGAGAACCCGTTTGAAAGGCGATGGTCCAAGTCCCTTGACGAGGATACTGAACAAGCACAGCGGTGCGAAATGCATCCCCGCTGCTAGAGAACAAGGTGTTGGAGACCTTTTTAACACTGGTGTAAATGGATTTGACAAACGGGATGTGAATGAACAAATGATCCCATTGCTTGAGCCACCAGCGACCCGCCACATTGGAGGCAAAAGCGCCGGTGACCAAGAGGACCACAAAGACCAAGATCACCCCCAAGCCGTGCACTTCTCGCAAAAAATCTAAATCAGGCTGTCGGCTCGCACTCATGACCGAGCCCAACCCTGAGAGGACACCTGCGAAGATGGCATCAAAAAGACCCATGAGCCACAGCAACACCCACACCGTGATGGCCAAAGGCAGCCAGACCAAAAGGCCAGCGAGTAGGTATTTTTTTAAGTGCATGTACTCAATCGTTGATCAAAGAAAAACCACCTCACACTCAATGCTCTCTCCATCAAGTGCTGGACTTGGACGCAGAAGAACTCGAGGCAGAAGCAGTGGTGGAAGCACCCGAACTGACGCTGGGTGTGGAGGAAGAAGAGCCAGTGGTGCCAGAGGTGCCAGATTTGCTTGGACTCGCTTGGGCCGAACTGCTGGAGTTCGAAGAGGTTTGGTCGCCGTTGAGGTGGCACTGGAGTCACCCGAGGTCGAAGTGCTCGACGTTTCACTCGTGGTGCTTTTAACCGAACCGCTCTCGCCAGTGGCGCTCACCGTATCGGCCTTGGGCTTATCACCGCCCCTGAAATCGGTCACATACCAGCCAGAGCCTTTGAGCTGAAAGCCAGCGGCAGTGACTTGTTTTGAAAATTGTGGCTCCGAGCACTGCGTACAAACAGTCAAAGGAGGGTCTGAGAGCTTTTGTAAAACGTCCTTGGCAAAGCCACAAGACGCACATTTGTAGGCATAAATAGGCATTTGGAATTGACTTGTTTCAAAATCCACCATTATAGAGGTGAGCCAGAGGTTTTGAAAGAGTCACTCAGAGTCCTTTTGCAGTGACCAGGGATGTCGATCAAACCCACCCATCAAGGGGTGCTGGGCTCCATTCCAGGGTGATAGCGGTGAGGGCTTTGGACGTTTTTAATGAACTGGGGTGACAATGAACCCACAACCATGCTCAGTGCGGCAACAAGTAGGCCGACCCCTTGCGCGGGCAAGACCTCACCCAGGGGTGTGGCCAAAAAGACTAGCCAAGAGAGGAGTCCTAAGACAATGGACAACACCGCCCCTTGGGTGGTTGCTTTGGACCAGTAAAGACCAAATGCCAGAGGCACAAACGCACCCACCAACGGCACTTGATAAGCACCCGAGACCATCTCGTAAATGCTGGTGCCTTGCATGACGATGGCATAAATTAACACCACGACACTAAAGACAAGGACGGTGATGCGCATGGCTCTAAGCTCTGATTTGTCGTCCATGTCGGGTCTGAATTGACGCCAAATGTTTTCTGTGAAAGTAACACTGGGTGCAAGCAAAGTCGCTGAGGCGGTGGATTTGATGGCGGAGAGCAAGGCGCCAAAAAAAATCACCTGCATTACAAAAGGCATTTTTTGCATGACAAGGGTTGGCAATACCCTTTGCGGGTCATCGTTGATCAAGTGCAGCGCCTCATCGGGCATGATGATCATGGCACTCACCACCAAAAACATCGGGACAAAGGCAAACAACATGTAACAAATTCCACCAATGATGGGGCCTTGAGTGGCCGACTTGACCGAGTTGGCTGACATCACGCGCTGAAAGACATCTTGCTGCGGAATGGAGCCCAGCATGATGGTGAGGCCAGAGGCCACAAAAAACATCACGTCATGCAAGTTACTCTCGGGGAGAAAATGAAACATGTTCTTGGACTCAGCCAAAGCGAGGACTTGCTGGGCCCCACCCGCCTGATTTCCTGCAAAAACAGCCAGGGTCGCAAGTCCACAGACCAAGATGATCATCTGGATAAAGTCTGTGATCGCCACAGACCACATTCCACCAAACAAGGTGTAAGCCAATATCGACACAACCCCGATTCCCATGCCAAGAGGCATGGAGATGACTCCGTCAGAGAGAACATTGAACACCAATCCCAATGCACTCACTTGGGCCGACACCCACCCCAAGTAACTGAGCATGATAATTAAGGTGCAGATCACCTCGACATCACGACCGTAACGCTCCCGATAGTAATCCGCAATCGTGAGGAGTGTCATGCGGTAGAGCTTACCGGCAAAGAACATTCCTACCAAAATCAGACACAAACCCGCTCCAAAGGGGTCTTCAATGACACCATTGAGCCCAGAATTTACAAATTTTGCGGGTATGCCCAAGACAGTCTCTGAGCCAAACCAAGTGGCAAAGGTCGTGGTCACGATCATCACCAAAGGCAGATGTCGGCCCGCAATGGCGTAATCAGAGGTATTTTTAACGCGCCTGGCCGCCACCAAACCGATCCCAATGGTGACCAACAAATAAACGACAACCAAGGCCAATAGCATGGGGGTACCTTCCTTGAATGCACTCCCCCCCTCAGCGTTGTTCAAGGGATGAGCGAACTTAGATAAAACACTATTTTAAATCAAGGGGCTCAAGGCTTGGGAGCCCTTTTCCACGTCAAGTCGATCCTGAGATCATGGATCGACCAAGGTCCGCGGGACTGTGTTCGTGGACTGATGCTTGAGGACTTACTATTGTGGGCTCAAGACGCTGCATTGAGCCACTGCATCACCACCATGCCCACCACAAAGCCTAAAGCGATCCAGAGTAAGCGTGTCAATAATCTCTGGGTCTGACGGCTCTCCTCGAGCACTTGCAAAAGCTCCGCCGAGGAAACGCTCGTGTGCGGGTGTTGAAGATAGTCATGCATCAAACGGGGTAATTCGGGCAAAATTTTGGCGTATCGAGGCGCTTGGGAGAGCAGTTGCTTCCAAAGCTTTTTAGGGCCAATTTGCTCGACCATCCATTTTTCCAAAAACGGCTTGGCTGTACTCCACAAGTCCAAATCGGGATCGAGCTCGCGCCCCAACCCCTCAATATTGAGCAAGGTCTTTTGCAATAGTACCAATTGGGGCTGAATTTGCACATCAAAGCGACGGGAGGTTTGGAATAAACGCATGAGCACCAGCCCCAAAGAAATCTCCTTCAAAGGGCGATCAAAATACGGCTCGCAAACGGTTCGAATTGCTGCCTCCAAC
>Ga0007809_10001082_pt1 | contig 11479 bp, 13 predicted proteins | sample CryBogCBE02Aug07_FD_60383 | JGI IMG/M metagenome (GOLD analysis project Ga0007809, IMG submission 60383) | Freshwater microbial communities from Crystal Bog, Wisconsin, USA - CBE02Aug07 | ecosystem: Environmental > Aquatic > Freshwater > Lake | place: Crystal Bog, Wisconsin, USA | collected...
CGGGCACCAGCTACGTCCTGCTGTCGCAACTGCCGACCGTCGATCCGCACGTCGTCGGCGCCGTTTGGAACAATGCCGGGACGCCCGTCGTCAGCGCTGGCTAATCGCACACAAGGAACATAACCATGCCTCAGTCTCCCCTGAACTTTATTGCAATCAATCCGGCGCGTCAGCTTGCCCCGCTGCACACTGACGTGACCGGTCGCCTCCTTATCAATGGCGGAAACAGCGTCAATAACGCCGTCGTCGCCACCGCTGGAAACCAGTCTGGCGCAAAGCAACTTACGGCTTCTATCAACGTCGTCACCAGCGTTCCTGCTGTCAATGACGGCGTCAAACTGCCGCAAGCTCTGGCGGCTGCAGTCGGCAACTCGGTCACCATCATCGTTGCGGACACGACCAATCTTCTGCTGATTTGGCCCTACGCTGGCGACTATATGAACGGCGCTCTTAACGGCGCTCTGGACGCCGAAATTTCTGCCAACAAGGCAGTCATTGTGACCTGCACCTGTGTGTCGGTCGGTCATTGGTGGGCCAGCGCCGCCGTGCAAGCGCCTCTCGACTAATCCCAATCATATAAGGACGCCGCCACATGGCCAATTCTATCGTTACTGTTAACGTTACGCAGGTCTCGGCGGCGCTTCCGCTTACCCTGCAAAACTTCGGAGCTCTCGTTAGCCAAGGCAACACGACGAACTCCACCGGCACGCTCACCGCTCTTCGCCAACTGAGCGATATCGTTCCGTATCTTAGCACCGGTGCAGCCATCAGCAGCCTCGCTTGGGCGAGCGGTGTCGTGACCGTTATGTGCGCTGGACCGCACAGCATCCCTGTCGGCGCAACGGTCGGCGTTGCCATTCAAGGCGCAACGCCGACCGGCTACAACGGGTTTTATCAGGCAACGGCCACTGACTCTGTTACCCTGATTTATCCGCTAGCGTTCAATCCCGGCGCTGAAAGCGTCCCGGGGACGATCTCCACACCTGCGAACAATCAGGTGTTTAACATGGCGACCACGTTCTTCGCGCAAGGCGTTCAAACGAGCGTCTATGTTCTGGAACTTGGTACCGGTTCGGCAGCGGCGGGCATCACCGCCCTGAATTCCTACATCACGAACAATCCGGGTCAAATCTACTCTTGGCTTGTTCCGACCTCGTGGGATGCCGACGCGACGTTCGTCCCCATGCTGAACAATTACAACACGGCGACGTCCAAAACCTATTTCCACGTCACGACCACGACCGGAACCTATTCTCAATATGGCACGCTGAAATGCGTGCTCACGACCGTTCCGGCTCCGACATCGACCACGATTCAGTTTACGGCGGCTGCTCAGTTCTGGGTGACCCTCACCTACAAGCCTTCGACCTCCAACAAGCTGACTCCGCTTTCCTTCGCTTACGTCTATGGCGTCACGCCTTGGCCAGCGTCCGGCAACGGCGCGCAACTTGCAGCGTTTAAGGCGGCCAACGTCGGCTATATCGGCGTCGGCGCAGAAGGTGGGATCTCGAACACCATCATCTTCTGGGGCCACACGATGGACGGCAACCCGTTCGGATATTGGTACGCGGTGGACTGGGTTCAGATCCACACCGACCAAGATCTCGCTGCGGCGGTCATCAACGGCTCTAATAACCCGCAAGCGCCGCTTTACTACAATCAAGCGGGCATCAACGTTCTGCAAGACACCGCAACCAACACCATCAGCAGCTCTGTTGCTTATGGCATTGGCAACGGCTCGGTCACCCAGACTTCGCTCTCGAACGCGGCATTTTATGCCAATTTCCGTGCCGGCGTTTACGCGGGCAAGCTGGTCATCAACGCAGAGCCTTTCGCGGTTTATGCGTCGGAAAATCCGCAAGACTATTCGACCGGACGTTATGCTGGCCTGTCGCTTGTCTTTACGCCACAGCGCGGCTTCGAGCAGATCATCGTCGCTCTGAACGTCGTCAACTTCGTCTAAGGATAAAAGCACATGGCATCGCCGCTTGTTTCGCAAGGCACACTTAACCGACTCCGTGGGAGCATTGTGTTCCCGCTGTTTCCGGAACTCAACATTACCGCCCCTTACCTCGGCCCGGAAGGGATCAACGTAACGCCAGAAGGCGACATCGTTGACACCCTTCCGACCATGACTGGAACGGTGACCTCTCCGGCACCTTACCAAATGTACACCGTAGAGGTTGAGCTCCTCAAGACGCAATCGTTTTCGGACCTGTACAAACAACAGCTCGAGACGCTTGCGACTGTCGGAGACTTCATCATCCGCCCGGACGCGGCCACCCTGAGCAATTATCAGATCAGGAACGCCTCGATTTATATGGCGTCTCCTGGCCGCCTCAATGGTAAAAATGTTGCTTTCGTTATCGGACTTCGCGGATACTACCTTGTTAACGCAAGCCTGTATGACAGCATCTGAGTGATCTATGAAAATTGATCGGAATCTGAACCTTGTGTTTCCTGTCGAGCGTGCAGAAGGCGTAGCTTACGTCCACTGCACGCCTGTCGGAATGCTCGTTTTTGAGCATCATTTTCTCGCGATCTCCAAGACTTTTTCTGCTCTGATTGAAAACGGCGGGGAATGGCTTTTGAGAATGGGCCCTAGGGTCGCGAAGATGATGCTCAAGAAGGTATCAGAAACCGATCGTTCATGGGACGAAATAGAGCGCGGGTTTCTCGTTGAAATCCGTCGTCTCACCAATGTCGTGATGCCTCTTGAAACGGGTTGGACAAACATCCCTCTTCAAGAGGCTGTCGACAAAGGCTATTTTAGCGACGAAGACCTTAGCGAAGTCGAGAACGCCGTAGTTTTTTTTACTGTATGCTGTGCCAGCATGAAGAAGAAGGAAGCGAACGCTCTGACGGAAGCTATTGCTGGTCTGTTGGACGGGCAAGCTACATCCTTCAACGTTACGGATTTCCAGCGTTCGTTGCCGACGTCGACTCCGGAAGGCAATATTGGCGCGAAGGCGAAAGCGTCGTCCATTCCGCGCTGACTTGGCTGAGTGAAGAAGGCTTCAGCGAATTCGCCGAAGAGCTTGAGTTGAGTTTCTCCTCTGTAACCGAATTCCGTCAGCGCTATCTTATCGCTGGCCTAAGAGGAATCTGAGATGGCCGTTTCAATCATTGATGTCGTCGTCAATGACGAGAAATTCCAAGGCTTTCTCAAGCTGTTTGAGAGATACAAGGACTCAGTCAAGGGCCTTCCTCAAGATTGGAACCGGATCGGCGGTTCCATACAGAAGAACAGCGAACAGCTTCAAAAGACGATCGACGCTGTTGAGCATCAGCGCAAAGTCGTCAAAGACCTCGAGGCTTTGCGCAAGCAGACTTCTCAAGCCGAGAAAAAGCGGCTCGAAGAGCTTCAAGCTGTTGAGCGGTCGCGGTTCAACGAGGCCAAAGCGCATGCGCTTCAGGCTCTGACTTCCAAGGACGGCGGTCTCGGCAGCAAAGTCCAAGAGGTCCTTTTCATCGTCGAAAGGTTCCAAACTTCCGTTCGGAAGATGGACGGCGAATGGCAAAAGGCTCAAGACGCAACTGAAGAAACCGCGCAGTCTTCCTCCAAAGTCACTGAAGAGCTTGAGCAGCAGAAGCAGCTGCTTGCGGACCTTGAACGCGACAAGAAGAAAGCCTTTGAGACTGAAAAGAAGCGCATCGACGATCTCAAGAAAGAGGATCGCAAACGGTTCGATGACCTCAAAGAGCAGATTCACAAAACGAGCGATTCCATCAAGGACATCGCCATGGGAATATTTAAGGGTCTTGGCATTGCCGGGATTCTTTCTGGGCTCGCTGGCGCTGGCGGGTTGTTTGGTCTTGATCAGCTCGCTCATGGCATTACGGACGAACGCAAACAGGCGCTCGGCGTCGGTGTAACGCCGGGACAAGCCAAGGCGCTCGGCGTCAATTACGATCCGATCCTTGACACCAATCACACTCTTCAAAACATCGCAGATGTCCTTAGCGACCCTTCTAAACGCTATGCGTTCAGCGCCATGGGCGTCCGGCCGGAGGGCAAAGACCCTGCGCAACTTCTCGTTGAACTGACCAGCAAAGCCAAAGAGCTGTTTGGCAAAAGCGACAAAACGCAATATCAAGCCGAAGCTCTGGGCCTGACTCAGTTCTTCGACATGAACACGCTGCGTCGCCTCGACAAGCTGACTAAGGACGAAATCGACCGTGCCGGTCAAAGGGCCAAAGCGGATGAAGCGGCTCTGACGCTCTCCCCGCAACAGATGCGTTCCATGGCTGACTTTTCGCGGTCGATGACGCTGGCGAATCAGCGCATTCAGGTCCTGATTGCTGAAGCTATCGGGCCGCTGATCCCTTATCTTACTAAACTCAGCCAGTCTGTCGTCAATTCCATCTCGGCATTCTTGAAGTCTGGCCAGCTCGAGCCGCTTATGCACAAGCTGGGCGATGGTCTGAAATGGGTGATCGACAAGCTCGACGATCCAAAAGTCCAAAAAGGCCTGCAGGATTTTGCCGACAACCTGTTCAAAGTTGTGGGGGCACTTGCCGGAACTCTTGACAAGATCAACGAGATCTGGGACAACATCACCGGCAGAATTAACCTGTCGCCAGAAGAGAAGAAGCGCCAAGATGAGATGCGCAAAGGTCCGCTTGGCTTTTTGATGCCAAACGGACAGCGCCCGCTTGAGCAAGCTCTTCAGAACTTTGGCAATTTCACATTCTTGCAGCCACTCGCCCAAAGGTTTCAATCTGGGGCAGCGACTCCGCTGGCTGGTCGCGCCGCCGGTTTCAGAGAGATTGAAGCTGACGTTGCCGGCCAGAAAGTCGCGTTCGATCCTGAAGTGCTCAAGCGCATCTGGGGCAGAGAGTCCGGTTTCGGCGCCAACAACGTGACCAATCCACTCTCTGGGGCCCAAGGTCATTTTCAATTCATGCCTGATACGGCCAGACGTTATGGCGTTGCAGATCCGTTCGATTTTCACCAATCGGCTGCTGGCGCTGCCAGACTTCTCGCTGACCTGATCAAAACGTATCATGGCGACCTGCGCAAAGCAGTGGCAGCTTATGCCGGCGACACGCACATCAAGCAGGAAGTCAAAGAGCACGGGGCAAATTGGCTGCAATATAGCAAGGCCAGAGACTACGTTCAAGATGTCACGCGAGGGCTCAACGTCAATGTGAACATCCGCAACCCCACAGGCACGGTCACGCAAGACGTCGCCAACGCAACGGCGGGGACATATCGATGAGCATCTACAGTTTCTCGCTCTGGTATCAAAAGTCGCCGATCATCTTCGTCGGCGGGATAGCCGGAAACGCAACGGCAGTCATGCCGCTTATCAAAGTGACTGAGTCCTTGAATTTGGCGGCCGACGGCACCGGCTTCGGTCCTGAGTTCCAAGACCTTGAGCAGTTCAACTTTGACTTTTATCCGATGTCTGGCGCGACGCTCGTTGAAAATCAGATCGCTATGTATCCGTTCGCCAATCAAACGGTGGCTGCGAACGCGATGATTGCGCAACCGCTTAGGATCTCGCTGCAGATGCTTGCGCCTGTGCGCGATGCCGGCGGTTACGACAACAAGATCTCTGTTTTTCAGAATCTGCAGTCGGCCCTAAAACAGCACACGCGGCTCGGTGGAACCTACAACGTCGCCACGCCTTCTTACGTCTACACGAACTGCGTGCTGCTGGGCCTTCATGACACGACGGACGGCGACCCAAAACGGCCGCAATCGAAATGGCAGTGGGATTTCATTCAGCCGCTGATCTCTTATCAAGAGGCGCAGCAGGTTTCGGCGCAGCTTATGCAAAAACTGACCAACGGCGCTCCTTTGGTTGCAGACGCACAAGGCGCAATCAGCTACAGCGGCACGCAAACGGGTTCCGGCATCGCGACCAGCAATCTGTCTGCGCCTTCCTCGACGATCGCGAAAGACCTGCTGGGCGTCAACACCAACAGCTCTTTCTACGGCTCTTCGGCTTTGTACATATAGGTGCTTTATCATGACTGTTTACGTCGATTTTGCACCGAACATCGTAACAGCCTTTCAATTTCAGGCTGTGTTTGACAATCAGACCTACAACTTGATATGCCCTTGGAATGCATTCGGACAGCGTTATTATGTAACTTGCTACAACCTGAATGGCAACCTCGTGTTCAACGTGCCGTTGATTGCTTCTCCTTTGTTTTACGACATTAGCTTGACGGCTGGGTATTTTACAAGCACCTTGGTCTATCGAGCTTCGAGCAATCAATTCGAGATCTCTTCGTAATGCGTTATTACAGACTAGAGCTGTTTGAGTCAGACGCTAAAACGCCGATCCTCGGCGTTCAGCCTTTGAGCAGCCATGTGATGACGCCTTCGGGCATGATCGCCAACCTCAGCGCCCTTCAGGTCGAATTTGACGTTCCGATCACATCTCTAGCGCTTCCGCAAAACTGGCCCACAGTCAAGATCTGGGGCGTGGCGCTTCAAAAGAACGGTCAGATTCCTGATCCGACCCTTGGCTATGCGATCGGACAAGCTTCCGACTTCAATGGCAAGGTCCTGAAACTGGATGCCGGGTTCGCCAATGGTTTGCCGCTTGCGACGAATGCCGCGCAGTACACTCGGACCATTTTGCAGGGACAGATCTGGCAGTCTTTCGGCAACTGGATTGACACGACTCAGTGGCTTGAATTCGTCGTCGTTTCAAATGGCGCGAATTTCAATCAGCAGCTCAACATCGAGTGGAGCTACACCGCCGGCACGTTGTTTTCCGATGCCATAACCCAAACCTTTAGCAAAGCACTTCCGGGTTATGAAGTGATTATGCAGATCAGCCCAAAGCTGACCTATTCTCAACCGCTCTCCGGCAGCTATCAGTCTTTCACTCAATTCTCTGACTACATCCAAAGCACGACGAAAGAAATCGGCTCGACTATCCTCGGTCCAGACTATCAAGGCGTTCAGATCACGATCCTTGGCAATCGGGTTCGCGTCTGGGACGGCCAATATGCAACACAGGCCAACCCGACCAAGATCGATTTCATCGACCTGATTGGCCAGCCGACATGGCTACAGCCAAACTACGTGCAGTTTACAACGACGATGAGGGGCGACATTTTGCCGGGGGACTACGTTTCCCTACCGACGAACAAGCAAGCCCAGTACACGACCACGCCTCAGTCCCTCTCGCAGTACCGTGACACGTCGGCGTTCCAAGGGACGTTCTTTATCTACAGCGCAAGGCATGTCGGCAACTTCAGAGCGCCGGATGCGCTGTCCTGGGTGACCGTGTTTGACGCCTACATCGCGCTGCCTCCCTCCGCGTAAGGTGACAAATGGCTGACTACCTAAAAAGATCGTTAGGCGGCTCTCTCAACAAGATCGCGACCCAGCGTGCGCTCGATCAAATTCAGATCACCGGAAAATCACTGCCGGCGCAGGTGACCAAAGTCATCAGCTCTGGCATCGTCGAAGTTAGCTTTCAGGTCAACTCCGACCCGGCCACGCTGCCTAACGTCATTGTTCCGATCGAATATCCGGAATACATCCGTTACCCGATCAAAGTCGGCGACAAAGGCATGGTCATCAGTGCCGATGTAATGATTGGAAATATGACAGGCCTTGGGTCGGGCGTGCCTAACCTAAATTCAACGCCCGGCAACCTTTCCGCTCTGTCTTTCATGTTCTTGGGCAATACTGCTTGGTCCCCGGCTGACGATCCGCAAGCGGTCGTCATTTATGGGCCGAATGGCGTCATCCTCCGGGCGACCGAAGGCGTGGCTGTCGTCGACGTTCAAGCGTCCGGCGTTCTGGTGCAAGGCTCCCTCTCGACTACGGGCAATTTGTCGGCCGGCAACGGCATCACTTGCTCTTTTACGACGTTGACCGGGCAAGTTGTAACGGTTCAAAACGGCATCGTAACAAACATCTATTGAGGCTAAAATGTCGCTTCCCAAATGTTTTGACCTCCTGAACCTGGATTATTTCGTAAACATTCAGATTCAGATCGAGAACGTGCAGACCGCGACTGAGTTGCAAGACCTCGTCAATGAAGTCTATGGGCAGATCTCGCTGCTTGAAAGCACGCTGCAGAGCCAGCTGAATTCCCTAGAAGCAATGGCCGAGCTGATCATCAACCCGGTCAACCTTCCTCAAGTTCTGGCTTGGATTGGCAACTTTATTAATAACTTCCTCAAGCCTTTGCTCAATCCGACCATCGTTATTCCTGCTCAGCTGGCTGCTGTTGCGGCGCAAGTCGCAGATCTGACGGCGGCAATCGAAGCAATCAACAAAGCGAAATTCCCTGACATCACGATCGTCATCCCAGAAATCACTATTGGTTGCGAGCTCTGATGCGAATTTACGGCAGAACGACTGACGCCTATGGCAACAAAACTTGGACAACGGTTACGACCGACAACGCCGGTTACAACGACTACGTTTATGTTGTCAATCTAATTCAGGTGCTGCTGCTGAACACGAACGAAAGTCCGTTTTACGCCAACTACGGGATTCCGGCGCAACTTAGCGTCATACAACAGGTGTTTCCGGACTATTATTTAACTTTGACGCAGCAGCAATTCGCGCCATACTTCGCCAGCCTGAGCCTCGCGAAAATTGAAAGCGCAACGCCTTATTACAAGATTAATGTAATCACGCAACAAGGCGTATCAGCCTTAGAATACGTTCCGGTGCCTCAATGACTGCTATTCCCATAGTTCTTGACAAAGCTGGAAGAGTCAACACCGCGCCGGCAGTCCTGCGCAATGAGTTGGTGACTGCTGTCGCTGCGACCAATCCCGGCTACACCGCCAATCTCCCGGGATCGCTGATCGAAGACATTGCCTCGACCGACGTCGGCGCTTTGGTGATCTGTGACCAAGCGGTGACGGAACTAATCAACTCGATCACGCCTTATGGCGCGAATGCATTCTTGCTGAATCAGCTCGGGCAAATCTACGGCGTTCAACTTGGTCAGAGCGTAAACACCTCAGTTTACGTCATATTCACCGGCACGGTCGGTTTCGTCATCATCCCCGGTTTCACGGTGTCGGACGGAACCTACTCTTACGTCGTTCAGGACGGCGGCGTAATCGGCTCCAGCGGCTCGTCGCCTCAGCTCTTCTGCGTCGCGACGGTTGCCGGCGCTTGGCCTGTTCCTGTTGGCACGGTCAATGTTGTCACGACCTCTTATCCTTCGTCGGTAACGCTGTCCGTAACCAATCCGGTCAACGGCGTTCCTTCGATGGGCAATGAGACGGAAGAGTCTTATCGGGCACGCGTGTTGCAGGCGGGTCTGGCTGTTGCGACCGGCATGCCGACGCTTCTCAAAACGACTTTGGGCCGGGTTGCCGGCGTTCAGCAACGGCTGATCAGCGTCGTTCAGCAACAAGGCGGCGGCTGGCTGATCCTCGTGGGCGGCGGCGACCCTTATCAGGTGGCCGACGCAATCTTTAAATCGCTCTTCGACATTTCGACGCTGACCGCTTCGGTCACTTACATCACCAATGTCAGCAATGCCGCGCAAGGCGTGGTGACGACGGCTATCGATCACGGCCTGACGACCGGCCAAAGCAACGTCTATATTACCGGCGTTACCGGAATGACCAATGTGAACGGCGGGCCGTACACGATCATGGTTATTTCGCCCACGCAATTCAGCATCAATTTGAACACGACATTCTTCCCGACCTACCTTTCGGGCGGGACAGTGACGCCCAACTACCGCAACATCACGGTTTCGCTGAACGACTATCCGGATGTTTATTCGATCACGTTCGTCAATCCGCCGCAACAACAAGTGTCCATCTCTCTCGTTTGGAACACCATCTCTACCAATTTTGTTTCACCTGCTGCAGTCGCATCGCTCGGCAAAACGGCGCTTGCGGATTACATCAACAGCATCGTAGTTGGCCAGCCCATCAACCTTTACGAGCTGCAGACCGTTTTCCAACAGTCTATCTCTTCGCTGATCTCGCCGCAGAATTTGACAGCTATGGACTTTTCGGTGTCGATCAACGGTCTTGGCGTTGCCCCGGAAGCGGGAACCGGCATCATTGCCGGCGACCCGCAAAGCTATTTTGAGACGACCACGGCGCTCATCAATGTTACGCAGGGCTAAAGCGAATGAGCTATTATTGGTTGGACGGCTACGACGTTTACCCCAACGCGACGGACGCTCACGTTGGCCTTGCCAACTTGTGGACGGTCTCAAGTGGCGTCTCTATGGCAACCGGCAGGTTTGGTGGCCGTTGCGTTTCAATGAACTATGGCGCATGGAGCGGCGGATCGCCGACCGTCGATTCTGGCATGGAGAGAATTTACGCGGCTTCAGGGTCAGGACCGACAAGTTCAATATGCGGTTTTGCGGTAAAGTTTAGCGTTTTACCTCACACATTGCCCGGATATTCTATAAATTGGATGCCTCTGGCAGGTTTTATTGACACAGGCGGCAGCGGAAGCGTTACTTGTGGAATAAACGCAACAGGCAATTTGGTTTACATAAATAGTGCAGGCATGGGAGCTGTTGTTTATACGTCATCTACGATGCTTTTGACCGACGTTTGGTATTATATAGAGTTCACTTCAACAAACAGCGGCGGTCAAAACACAACAACGGTATACGTCAACGGTGCAAGCGCGGGAACTTATACAGGAGCTCCATTGGGAACAAACTATGACACCTTGTTCCTTGGTCCAGCTTTTTTTGGGAACGTCAATGGAACTATGCTTTTTGATGATACCTATATGGCATCAGGCAACACTTCCTTAGGCGCTCAACGCATTGAAACGCTGGTGCCTAATTCAGATGTTAGCGCAAGCGGCTGGACGCCATCGTCAGGATCGACGATTTATCCAATGGTAAACGAATTGCCCACGGACGGCGGGACGACTTACGTCTCGCAAACGGTTTATTCGTCTGCCGACGCTTTCTTCACGACTGCTGGACTTTCTGGCGCTCCTGTTTCGATCTCTTGTTTGCAGCAAAGGGTTTGCGCACAGAGCGATCAAACCGACAGTGGTTACTATGGCTACATCACCAACGGTCTTAGCACCGGCGGCATTTACACGTACGGCGGTCCAGATGAGCAGCCGCACACCCTGACCAGCAACTACGGCTATTATCTCGACATCTGGGCGCAACAGCCGACGGGTAGCTATCCTTACAGCTACGTCCCTTGGACCTATTCAACCGTCAATGCTGCCAATCCCGGCATCGACACAGGAGATTGATGAACTATGGCCGCAATTTCCGCACTCCCGTTTTTTGGCGGCGAGCTTTCAACTTTTGTTGCGTCGGATTCGAACACAACCGAAACGACGAATGCCACTTATTTCAATTCAACTTACTCGCGGTGTGCCGTAGCTTGTTTGGGAAGTGCAACGTTTGCGCGGTCGCCTAGCTGGCCTTCAGCCGCTGACTTCTGGATGCACGATGTGCTCTATTCGGGCAATTACAACGGTGGCGGAAGCCCTATTTTCATATTCTATAATGGAGCAACGGTCGTTGCGCAA
>Ga0007809_10001084_pt1 | contig 11478 bp, 22 predicted proteins | sample CryBogCBE02Aug07_FD_60383 | JGI IMG/M metagenome (GOLD analysis project Ga0007809, IMG submission 60383) | Freshwater microbial communities from Crystal Bog, Wisconsin, USA - CBE02Aug07 | ecosystem: Environmental > Aquatic > Freshwater > Lake | place: Crystal Bog, Wisconsin, USA | collected...
ACTGCTATGGGTACTGCGCTAGTTATAAACGAGTCAAACCTAACATTGTTAGAAACCACTATCAAGGAATTACTATGAGCAAAGAGTTTTGCACAGGTGTAAAGATATTGTTATCCCGCATGGAAAGTAACCCCGAGGAATTTGAAGCGACTAAAGATTATGCTGGTAACAGAAAAGATAGATGGGCGGTGCTGATAGCTGAAGTCACGCTAGCCAAGCAGTTAAAGAAAAGCCAACACGATACGCTAACAGTTGATGAGGTTAATGCACTATACGATGGCATGGTTGCGGCTAGGCGCAAAGCGTTTGATGCACGTGTCATGCGGGAAATTCTTGTAGATGAAGAGGAACTATCATCTTCTATTGCGAAAGCCCCAAAAAAGTTTACATTGAGTGACTTTCAAGTTCAGACCGCAGGAAAATTAGGTATATCTCCTGAGGATTACGCACAAAAGCTATGGGCGCTAACGAAAGCACAAGCGGAATGAATATTTATACCATTGACTTTGAGACGTTTTATTCTCAAGCCTATTCTTTATCTAAGCTGACGACAGAGGAATATGTACGTGGTGCTGAGTTTGAGGTGATTGGAGTATCCGTAAAGGAAAATGATAATGAGGCAGTATGGTTTTCGGGAACTAAAGGTCAAACCAAAAAGTTTTTGGAGTCGTTCAATTTCAAGGAACACCTTGTCTTGGCTCACAACACTATGTTCGATGCCGCTATTCTTACTTGGCATTTTGGGATTGCTCCTCGTGGCTGGCTTGATACACTTAGCATGGCTCGTGCAATACATAGCACAGAAGTTGGTGGTAGTTTGGCAAAACTTACTGAGTATTACGGGTTGGGGCAAAAGGGTGACGAAGTCCTCAAAGCGCTAGGTAAGCACCGACTAGATTTTACCGAAGAAGAACTGGCACTTTATGGTGAGTATTGTAAGAACGATGCGGAACTTACATACAAACTATTTAACTGCATGTCACCAAACTTTCCACAACACGAGCTACGCCTAATTGACTTAACCATACGCATGTATAGCGAACCATCTTTGTATCTGGATGTCGCCGTTCTTAAAAGTTATTTAGAAAACTTAAAGCACGAAAAAGCAAAACTACTTGATAACCTTGGATTAGAAAACCGTGACTCGTTAATGAGTGGCGAAACCTTTGCAGAAATGTTAAGGATTTTAAATGTTGTACCACCTAGAAAGATTAGTCCTACAACAGGCAAAGAAGTTTATGCGTTTGCTAAGAATGATGAGGAGTTCAAAGCCTTACTAGAACACCCTAGTCCAGCAGTACAAGCACTCGTAGCCGCTCGTTTGGGCGTTAAGTCTACGCTAGAAGAAACAAGAACTGAACGATTTATTAGTATTGCCGGCAGAGGCTTATTACCTATACCCCTACGCTACTATGCGGCACACACAGGCAGATGGGGTGGCGATGACAAGATCAATATGCAGAACTTGGGTCGCAAGTCTACATTAAAACGTGCAATCGTTGCGCCTAAAGGTTACAAGATGATTGATGCTGACTCATCACAGATTGAGGCTAGAACGGTTGCGTGGTTAGCTGGTCAAGATGATTTAGTAGATGCGTTTGAAAGAGGTGAAGATGTATACAAAATCATGGCTTGCGCTATATATGGCAAGGTCGAAGAAGATATATCGCAGAATGAACGGTTCGTTGGTAAAACGACCATACTTGGGGCTGGCTATGGCATGGGGAGCAAGAAATTTCAAGCACAACTCAAGACTTTCGGCGTGGAGATTGAAGAAGATGAAGCCGCTCGTATTATCTCCGTATATCGGGAAACGTATCCAAGAATCCCTGAGTTATGGAAGCAAGCTGGGTTGGCATTAGACGCTATCGTAGCAGATGCAACGTGTGACGTGGGTAGAAAAGGTGTGCTGGTAGTAGAAGGCACTAAGGGCATCAAGCTACCCAATGGACTGCATATTAAATATCCAAACTTAAGAAAGCAAGAAACTGATGGTAAGAGTGAGTATGTCTACGACACCAAGAGAGGCAGAGCCATTATCCCCAACAGAATCTACGGTGGCAAAGTGGTTGAGAATCTATGCCAAGCGCTTGCACGAATCATCATTGGCGAACAAATGCTCAAGATCAACAAGAAGTACAAAGTAGTGATGACGGTGCATGATGCGGTTGCTTGCATAGTACCTGATGAGCAGGTGGATACAGCGAAAGAGTTTGTTGAGATGTGCATGCGGTTAAGACCCGAATGGGCAAGAGAACTTCCACTTAATTGTGAGAGCGGTTACGGTCAAAGTTATGGAGATTGTTAATGAGTGACTTATGGGAAAAGGCTAACAAAGTTAGCGAGATGGGCTACAAGGTAAATAGTGCTGCGAATATTGTAGAACTGGTTGCTGAAAGTATATCTGATGATATTAATAGCGGTGCATTGTGGGCGGCAGCAGATTTGCTAAAAGATTTAAGCGATAGGATTGAGAACCTAGCCTTAGACATCATGGCGATTGAACATGAACAACAAGTAGAAAAACCAAAAGGAAAAAAGAAATGAACAACTTAGACAATATTAAGTTACGAGACTTCTTTGCGGCGCAGATTATGAATGGCATTTGTGCTGGTGATTGGAAATTAGCTATGCCTGACGGCAAAACATGGGATGAAATAGCAGTGCGCCGTGCCTATGAGATTGCCGATGCCATGCTTAAAGAACGTGAGATTGACACAATATGAATGAGAACGATTTAAGGGATTGCTTTGCGATGTTCGCAATGCTGGGGTTATGTATGAGGGAAGAAGTAGCAGCGATTGGAAGTATCCCTGACATGGCTTATCAAGTAGCAGATGCAATGTTAGAAGCACGTAACCCAAAAGCAGAAGTAGGAATAAAAGCCGTAAGAAAGAAGAAAGAATCATGAGTTCGTGGTTAATAGCTTGTATTGGTGTTGTGTATACCGTAGTAGCAATTGATCTATTACGTACCGGACAGACGGGATTGGGGATTGCATTTATTGGATATGCAATCGGTAACATTGGATTATTTTTAGAGGCAAGGTAAATGGTTTGTGATTTTTGTAAGAACGCTAAAACAAAAGTTATAGATTCAAGATATTTTTATGACCCAAAAGACGGAAAGAATTATGTCGAACGAAGAAGAAAATGTACAGCATGTGAAGAAACCTTCACCACTGTCGAAAAGCGAACTTAATATGCTTCTTGAGGATGCACTGGCTACGTTGCAACTGGTAGGTGCATACGTTCCGCAATACAGTATTCTTGACAATGGTGCGGTTTACTTTTATAAAGACATGCCAAGCGCAGAACTACAACGATTTATAGAGGCGATTAAAAATGACGAAGGATACTGAGATTATTACTGGGGTGTCAGGCAAGCAGTATATGCCCATAGATTTTACTCCACCCCAACAGGATATGGTGAACAGTCCTGCTCATTACACAGTAGGTGGTATTGAAGTAATTGATTTTATTGAAGCTAAAGGTCTTGGCTACCACTTGGGTAACGCTATTAAATATATTGCTAGGGCTATGTACAAGGGGAAGTTTGAAGAAGATATTGATAAAGCCATTTGGTATCTACAACGAGCAAAGGAAAAGAAATGAAAAAGATAGTCTTAATTGGGTTGTTGTCTGTAGCGGTTAGCGCTATGGCATGTGAAACATATAGTATTTTTATTAACGGCAAGATCATGCTATGTACTGCATGTGGCACTGCAATTACTTGCGTAGAGAACTAATATGACCATAAAAGTATTCTCGTTATATTGGGATAACATTGACGACCGTATTCCGCACTACCAAAAGAAGGTAATGGATATGCACGGCATACCTATTAACCAGCACAAGATCAACGGGTTCGATCACGGGTCTTGGATGGATTGGGTAATGCTCCGTGAAGAACATACCGATGTCATTTTGTTTATGGATATAGATTGTGTAGTAGTAGCTAAGCACAATGTGGAGTCTATGCTACACCAAGCGCATCTTGGTACTTTATTTGGAGCGGCTGGCGCATCTAATCATTTAGATAAAGAGCGTGACTATGCTGGCGCATGGTTTATAGGTATCCCCCGCAACTATTGGATGGCACTAAACCAACCTTCATCCAAGCCAAGCATGTACTGCGATACCGCACAGAACGTAACAGACGCATGGAGAAAGTACAACCTGCCATTGCATATTGTTAATCCTAATACTGTAGAAGTCCCAAAATGGGATCTTCCGGGTAAACCCTTAGCTTATGGTATTGGCACTACCTACGGTGATATCTGTTACCACCTTTTTGAATCTAGGGAAAGTGATAATATCGAGCGCTTTGTAAACAAATGTAAAGGAATCCTTGGTGAAGCCATCTGAAATAAATACTAGTTCTGATAAAGAACGGGCGCATAAATACTGTTCCAACTTTTATGACAATGCCCTTGCTAAGTATAAAGATAAACCAATTAACCTATTTGAAATTGGTATTGATAGCGGCGGAAGCATCCGCATGTGGCGGGAATACTTTACGCAAGCTAAGATTTATTGCATGGATATAAACCAAGGAGCGGTGGGGTTTGTAAATGACATAGATGTAACTGCTCTAGTAGGTAATGCTTATGACCCAACCGTAATAGATACCTTACCAAACTTTGATATTGTTATTGATGATGGCCCACATACCGAAGAGAGCCAACTAAAGTGTTTAGATTTGTATATACCAAAGTTAAATACTGGCGGCATGTTAGTTATAGAGGATATTCTTGATGAACGGTCTGTAGATAAGTTTAAGTTACGAGTACCACTAAACTGCTACATCGAAGTACGAGATATACGCCCAAAATCAGGATTACCCGAAAGCATTTTATTTATAGTTAGGAAATAATATGGCAACTAAGATTAAAGCACCAGCATTAAAAGAAAAGGATACGGGCATTATTATTGAAGCCCCGTCTAAAGCATGGGCGCACGATCAGATTGAAGCTAAAGAACATATTAAAAAGAAAAAAGTTAAAGAAGGTTTTGTAACTTCTGAAGACAAGTTTGTTAAGCGTAAGAAGGCGGCTAAGATTGCTAAGAAAGCTGGACAAGTTAAAAAAGATGTTAAGAAGTTACATACTACTGACTTGCGTAAAGCAGAAGGCATAAAGAAAAAGGAAATCAAATGAAACTAATTCTTTTAGTTGCAACATTGATTCTTGGTGTTGGGCTTTATATTTCTTTTAAAGAGCCGGAAAGTACAGTATATGGTTGCATGGAAAAAAACCTTCCAGCTAAAGCAGAATTAGAGTGCCGCCATATCAGAGAGTTTAAGCGTCCACAGATGGAAGGTGGTTGCGTATACCAAGAGTCCCAAGGAAAGGTAATTAAGACATGCGGGTAATGGTAATCACCCCTACTACTGGAAAAGAAGAAATGAAACAGGCAGTGGAAAGCGTCAAAGCGCAGACTCTATCTACAGAACATTTGATTGTTTATGATGGATTAGATGCTTACCAAAAACGCATTTTTCCCGAGTACCCATCTATACTTTTACCCGAAAACGTAGGCGGTAATGGATGGTATGGACACCGAGTATATGCTGCTATACCTCTACTGGTGAACGCTGATTACATCCTGTTCTTGGATGAAGATAATTGGTTTGAACCAAACCACGTAAAGACAATGGTTAACAAGATTAAAAGCAAAGACCTAATGTGGGCTTATAGCTTGAGGAGAATATGCAATGAGGATGGAGAATATGTATGCGACGATGACTGCGAGTCACTCGGTCGCTATCCGACGTTTTACGATCACACTATTAATTTTGTCGATACTAACTGCTATTGTTTTAAGCGTGAGTATTTGGTTAACGTGGCGCATGCTTTCTATGGGCAGTGGGGCGCAGACCGCAAATTCTATAAAGCTGCCTCAACAAATCTGCCTGCCTTCGGATGCACAGGAGAGGCTACTGTTAATTACAGAGCACCCGAAAGATTACTTGGAATGTTTGAAGAAGGCAACAAACTAATGAAACAAGGCTATGGCGAACTACCTTGGAGAAAAAAATGAGTGATGGATTAAAAATAATCGTTGCAGGAATTGTAACGATGGTTGTTATATTTGGGGGGCTTGGCATGCTTATGGTCTCTTCAAACGAATACCAATGTAATAAATACAGCGAGGCAACAGGTCGTGAAATTAAAATGGTGGCACAAACTTGCTATACCAAGGTTCAAGGCGAATGGTATCCAACTAATCAAGTGAGGGCTATACAATGATTGAAACATTAGTTAAACCTCAAAAACTAGATAACGATGTTGCTGTTATGAAGATACTGCAACTAATGGGGCAATTAAGTCCTAACGACATTGCGTACGTATTAAAAGTATCAGCACAAGTTTATGATGCTATTGCATTGGGGGGAACATACAGTGAACGCAAATGAACTAGCTGATGAAGTAGAAATGTGGGGTAGAGATTTGCTTGCCCTTAACATGAAGGGCGGTGTTCCAGTTATTGAAGGTGCTAGATTGATACGCCAGCAACAAGCTGAAATAGAAACTTTAAAGACCTGCCTAATTGTTGAACAAGAACACAACGAGCGCATGATTGAAAATCAAAGCCACCACGAAGGCATCGCACACGTTGGTGGGTTTGAAGCTGGTTATCAAGCAGCTAAAGCAAAGACACTAACAGATGAGGAAATAGATGATGTTCTTTATTCAATGGATTGGGCGCATGACCCTGTTGATTTTGCTAAAGCAATATTAAGAAAGGCACAAGAGAAATGAGTTTTAAGGTCTATACGGAAGATGGCTGGCACATAGCTTGGTTTGACACAATAGATCAGGCAATTAAGTCAATGCTAAATAATCCAAACCACTACTACCATAGGGAGAACTAAGTGGAAATTATAGTTAAAGTAATTAAAGAAAACAAAGACGGTTCTGCTAACGCAATGGTGGACTTTGATAAAGAAGGACTTGAGTTTTTAGTTCAAGAAGGGCTGTTATCTTTAATAAGCCAAGCAATTGCAATGGACAAAAATGCAAAAGAAGGTATTAAATTACGTAAGAAGTTAAACAAGGAGAAGAAATGAGTAAGAAACCAGCAATTCCAAGTAGACCCCCAGCACCACAAATGCAACAACCAATTAAGCCTGAGCATATTGTGTTTGTAGCAACGCCTATGTACGGCGGTATGTGTACAGGTATGTATTCTTCAGCCATAGCGCAAGCCATTGGTGTAATGCAACAAAACCGTATGGGTATGTACTATTCATTTATGATGAACGAGTCTTTAATTACCCGTGCTCGTAATAGCCTAGCTTATGATTTTTTACAAAGCGAAGCTACTCACTTGATGTTTATTGATGCGGATATCGGATTTAACCCACACTTTATTCCGATGATGGTAAGTGCTGATAAGGATATCATCTGTGGTCTATACCCTAAGAAAGAAATTAACTGGGTAACAGTTGCAGAGGCAGTTAAAAAAGGTGTTCCACCGCACGAGTTGCATAACCATACTGGAGCATTCGTAGTAAACCTTGTGGATAATAAACAAGTCAGTACCAATATTAATACACCAGTAGAGATTGATAACGGCGGTACAGGCTTTATGTTAATTAAACGTAAAGTCTTTGATGGTTTAATTGGTAAAGTTCCAACCTATACTAATGATATGTTCCATGCTGTAGACACAGCTCGTGAAGTAAAAATTATTAATGAGTTCTTTGCTACCAGTATTGACGAAGAATCTAATCGTTTGTTATCTGAGGATTACCACTTCTGCAAAATTGCTCGTAAAGCTGGATTTAAAGTATGGGCAGCGCCTTGGTGCAATTTAACCCATACAGGTACTTATAACTTTAGCGGTACTCTTCCGAAAGAACCTGCATGAATTGGTCCTACAGTAGCTTAAAAACTTTTCAGCAATGCCCTAAAAAGTATTACCATTTAAAGATTGCCAAGGATGTAGCACAGTCTGATACAACGGCAACGATATATGGCAAGGAAGTACATAAAGCTGCTGAAGACTATATTGCTAAAGGCACACCCATTCCAGCTAAGTACAATTACATGGTTCCAATTCTTGAGTCTTTAGAGAATATTGAAGGGGATAAGTATTGTGAATTGGAAATGGGTATTTCACGCAAAGATGGTAAGTTTAACGCTTGTGAATTTAATAGTCCCAATTATTGGTGGCACGGGATTGTTGATTTACTTATTGTTAATGGCGATAGCGCCTATATGGTGGACTATAAGACTAGTAAAAACGCTAAATTTGCCGATGTAAAGCAGTTAGATTACATGGCATCGGCGGTGTTTTTAAAGTTCCCTAAAGTACAAGAGATTAAGTCTGCCCTAGTATTTGTAGTTAGCGGGGAGTTTGTGCAAAAGAAACACCAACGTATGTTCTATATGGCTTATTTAGAATCCGCCATGCCAGACCTGCACCGACTAGAAGAAGCTGTAAAATCGGGGGTATGGAATCCAGTTTCGAGTCCATTATGCAAGTTTTGCCCCGTTAAAGATTGCCTACATAATAGGAGTTACTGATGCCGTACAAGAATAAAGCTGACCGTAAATATAAACAAGCCGCCGCTTATGAAGATACCCCCGAGCAAGTTAAGCACCGTGAAGAACGTAATGCACTGCGCCGTAAGTTATTAAAAGCGGGTAAGGTTCATAAGGGTGATGGTAAAGATGTAGCCCACAAGAAAGCCTTGGATAAGGGCGGCTCTGCTAAAGACGGTTACTTTGTACAGGATGCTAGCGGCAATCGTTCCTTTAAACGGGATTCTAAACATAATTTAGTTTCAGAAGTGAGCAAAAAAGAACGCAAAAAATGAGACCAATCTATGAAACTTCCGCAGATAAAATGCGGGAACAAAAAGTTAGGGAATACATTACTGCATGCTATAACTGTAGTTACGAAAAAACCCCAGCATTAGCAAGTGTTGATGGTTACTTGTATCACCCTGATGGTGCATTAGCTGCGCTGGTAGAAATTAAAACTAGAAAGAACGAATACAACAAGTACCCAACCTATATGCTTAGCGCTGCTAAGTGGAAAGAAGGATTGGCACAAGCCAAGCAGTTAAATGTACCTTTCTTATTGGTGGTTAGTTTTGTAGACGGGGTGTTCCTCACTCAACTTAAAGAAGATTATGAAATAAGAAAGGGTGGTCGGTTTGATCGTGGCGACCCTAGAGATTTAGAAGATTGTATTTATATACCAATAGACCAATTTAAAAATATTTAATGGAAAACTACAACTGGCCCGGACAATACAAACCCTTTACACACCAACGAATTACATCAAGTTTTTTAGCAAATAAACCAAGAGCTTTTTGTTTTAATGAACAAGGTACTGGTAAGACCGCTTCCGTTATTTGGGCGGCAGATTACTTAATGAATCTAGGTGTAGTACGTAGGGTGCTAGTGGTATGCCCACTATCTATTATGAAATCGGCATGGCAGAATGACTTGTTTAAGTTTGCCGTACATCGTTCATGTGATGTGGCTTATGGTAGTAAGAAGAAACGTGCAGACGTTATCAATAGTAATGCTGAGTTTGTAATTATTAACTTTGACGGCTTGGCTATTGTTAAAGATGAAATCCTTAAGAATGCTTTTGATCTAATTGTAATAGACGAAGCTAACGCATATAAGAACCCTACTACAGAACGCTGGAAGATACTACGAGATTTAGCTAAGACTATTAAAGGTCTATGGATGCTTACTGGTACGCCAGCAGCGCAGTCTCCAGTTGATGCGTTTGGTTTGGCTAAATTAATTAACCCTAAGAATACGCCCCCATTCTTTGGTCAGTTTCGAGATCAAGTAATGGTTAAAGTAGGTATGTATCGTTGGATTCCTAAAGCAAATGCGCAACAAGTAGTGCATAGCGTATTACAACCCGCTATACGTTTTGAAAAAGATCAATGTTTAGATTTACCCGAATTAACTTTTGTAGAACGAGAAGCACCATTAACTCCTCAACAGCTTAAGTATTACAAGCTGCTCAAAGACGACATGATTATGAAAGCGGCTGGAGAAGAAGTTAGTTCTGCTAATGCAGCTACCAATATCAATAAGCTATTGCAGATATCTGGTGGTGCGGTCTATACGGATACTAGGGAAGTTGTAGAGTTTGATGTATCTAATCGTTTACAAGTTATTCTTGAAGTAGTTGAAGAAAGCAGTCACAAGGTATTAGTGTTTGTACCGTTTACGCATACCATTGAATTGCTTAAAGAATTTCTTACCAAACACAAAATTAGTTGTGAAGTAATTAATGGTGCGGTTCCAGTTAATCGCCGCAGTAGTATCGTAGATGACTTTCAAACTACAGAAAATATTAAAGTGCTGATTATCCAGCCACAAGCTGCATCACACGGGTTAACCCTAACTGCTGCTAATACAGTGATTTGGTATGCGCCTGTAATGAGCGTAGAAACTTACTTGCAAGCTAATGCACGTATCAACCGTCCGGGGCAAAAAAATGCTATGACTGTGGTACATATAAAAGGAAGTGAAGTGGAATCAAGGCTTTACAGAATGCTTAGCAACAACATAGATAATCACGCTAGAATTATTGATTTGTACCGCCAAGAAATAGAAGAAACTTCTTGACAAAGTAAAACAAAGTAGTATAGTTGTAACTCACCCTTTAACTAGGAGCATGTTGTGGAAGAAACAAAAGTGTCAGCCGAAGAGCTGGCTAAAATATATGTAAAGATTCGTGATGCTAAGGAAGCTAGGGCACTCGAACTTAAGGAAGAATTGGCTAAGTATCAAGAACAACTTGATATGGTCGCCGACAAATTGTTAGAGCTATGCAAGGAGCAAAATGCAACCAGTATACGCACTGACTCTGGAACCATAATTCGCAAGATATCTACAAGGTATTGGACGAATGATTGGGACTCAATGTACAAGTTCATAAAGGAGAACGATGCCTATGGTCTGTTAGAACAACGTCTGCATCAAACCAATATGCGCCAGTTCCTTGAGGATAACCCAGACCTGATGCCACCGGGAACCTTAGTGGATAGTAAATATACCGTAGTAGTTCGTAGAAGTTAAATTTAAAAGGAGAAGTAAATGAGCAATATTTCAGTATTTAAACAAGATGTACCTGATTTCTTACGTGCTGGTGGTCTTAATGATTTAACCAAATCTCTTGCTGGTAATACAGCAAGTAGCAGTAAGCGTATTTCAATCCGTGGCGGTGTATTCCGCAAGGTAGTAGGCGGCGAAGAAGTAGGTAAGATTACGGGCCGTGAACTAAATGTAATTATCGTTAACGCTGCTAAAAGCGTATCTCGTATTTTTTACTCAGGCGCTTACAACCCTAATGAAATCGTACCGCCATCTTGCTGGTCAAGCAATGGTAATGCTCCTGATGCGTCAGTAGAAGATAAACAAGGTGCAACTTGTACAACTTGCCCACAGAATATTGCTGGTTCAGGTCAAGGTAATAGCCGTGCTTGCCGTTA
>Ga0007809_10001086_pt1 | contig 11471 bp, 13 predicted proteins | sample CryBogCBE02Aug07_FD_60383 | JGI IMG/M metagenome (GOLD analysis project Ga0007809, IMG submission 60383) | Freshwater microbial communities from Crystal Bog, Wisconsin, USA - CBE02Aug07 | ecosystem: Environmental > Aquatic > Freshwater > Lake | place: Crystal Bog, Wisconsin, USA | collected...
AGGCTTTGATAAGCGCCTTTCCTGAAGAAAGGCGCTTTTTTGTTGCCCGGGTTCCTGGTGTGACCACCCACACATCACGACCACATGAGCGCAGCGAATACACTTCAACAGGGCACATCGCCCGCCACCATCGACAAGCCCGTCCTCTCCATCCGGACCACCGCCAACAACCCGTTCCATCATCTTGGGGGGAGCCACTTCGGAAATTGCGTACGGCCTGTTGCCGTCAGAATCGGCAGAAGGCTAGGCGGGTTCGCAGGAGCATCCCCTCTGCGGGCTGTGACTGCGGACCCAACGAAGCATCATGCTGATTATCAGGGCAACCCAAGGGGCAGGGAGGCATTGCCCGCTTTTCGGCGTTTCTCGTTCGGTCAAGACCGCTGCGGGTATTGCCCATCACTCGTGCCTGGAAAATCAGGCAAGCCCTCTCCTGCAGGCCGCACGCAATTTCCGAAGTGGCTCCCATAAATAACAAAGGACCTGAGTAAACCCATAGAAACCCAAACAACACTTTTCCCAAAATGAGCACAGCAACACTTGAACGGCCCAGTCTTTCGATACGAATCAGCGAGAACCCCAATCACCATCTTTGGCTGAATAACGGGGTTTACTGGGTCCACTACACCGAGCACCTGCCCGACCACACCAAGCGCCGGGTCAGGAAGAGTCTTCATACGGCAGACTCGGGCATCGCGCGGGTCCTGAGGGATAGTCTTCTGTGCGACCTGACTCATTGGGAGGACTAATAGCCATGATCCCATCCCAAATCTCCACTTGCTATATGCGTATAGCGGGCTTAGTGATGATCCATGCTTGCGATCCGACTAGAGCCTGAAATTGAGGAACGTTTGGAGAGACTGGCCAAGAACACCGGCCGCACCAAAACCTTCTATGCCCGCGAGGCAATCCTCGAGCACCTCGAGGATTTGGAGGACGTCTATCTTGCCAAGCAGAGCCTGAAGAAAGGTGGCCGCATCTACACCTCCGACGAGATCAAGCGTGAGTTGGGCCTATAGCTTCAACGAGACTGCCCGCAAGCAGCTCAAGAAGCTCGGGCGCCATGCCCAACGGGAAATCCTCGGCTACCTCGACGAGAGGATCACTTCCCCCGAAAGCCCCCGTCGCTTTGGTAAAGCGCTCAAGGCAGATCTCTCCGGACTATGGAGATACCGCGTGGGCGATTACCGCATCCTTTGCCAGATACAGGATCATCAACTCATCGTCCTCGTGGTGGCTGAGGGGCATCGCCGACAGGTCTACCGCTGAGAGAATTCTCTTAGCCAAAGCCCCCGGAGGTTTTCAGATAACCCCACATTCTAAAAGACTTCAGTCTATCAACCTTTCCCAAGCTTAAAAAACTGAGTGGGGATCTTGGAGCTAGAAGCAGGAAGATTTCTAATGCGATGGCGGATTGGGGTGCTATTTTGACTGCATGGCTCTGACCTTTGAATGGGATCCAAAGAAGGCGGCCAGCAATCTTGAGAAGCACGGAGTTTCCTTTGAAGAGGCAACCGGCGTTTTTGCCGACTCGAATGCCCTGACCATTCCAGATCCGCAACATTCCGGCGCGGAGCACCGCCAGATCACCATGGGGCGCGCACTGAATTCAAAAATCCTCGTTGTCGTTCACACCGAACGGGGCGACAATCTCCGTATCATCTCTGCACGCCGTGCCAACGCTCGCGAAAGAAAAACCTATGCGTCTTACTAAGACCAAGCGCTCAACCGACATGCTGGATCACTATGATTTCAGCAAGGGTGTCCGTGGCAAATACGCCAAGCGATTTGGCAAGGGGACTAATCTCGTGCTGCTCGAACCCGATGTGGCCAAAGCCTTTCCCGATGCTGCCTCGGTCAATGAGACCCTGAGGGCTCTCGCTGGGATTATACGCCGCCAGAAAAAAGTCGCCGTCTCCCGGTAGATACTTTTGGCGAAGGCCTGGGACACTCGGTGACCTATCGGGGTGGTAGGATTTTTTGATGATTTTGGGATTCCCTCTAGCAGTCTAAAAGTCTTTAGACTAGCCACCTCATCCCATGGGTTTGAACTCGCTTGTGCCCACAAGGCTCGCCCCTCTGGAAACATTCGGGGCTGCCTTCGGCAGTTCAACTCGGTCTTCCCTAGGCCTCGTTTCTTCCGTTTATGGGATTTTTTAGATTTAGGAGATCGATCAAGCTCTTCCCCGGCATTCGCTGGAACATCGGGAAGAAGAGTTCCTCCCTCAGCATCGGGGGCAGGGGAGCTAACTATACCTTCGGGAGCTCAGTCAGCCGTTTTACCATGGGCATCCCGGGCACTGGGCTTTCCTACACGGACATCCACGGCAGCCACACACGGGTTGCATCCCGGCACCCGAGCATTCCCACTCCCTCGGAGACTTGGGTTCGGAACAACCGGATCAATGTCACCATCCACACGCCGGATCGGCAGCATGGAGAGGCTCCTATCCGGCCTGATCAACTCGATACCATCAAGTCCATCAACCCCGACTTCGACCTAAGCAAGGTCAGTGATTTCGGAGAAGTCCAGGCAGAGAGCCTGATCGGCCAGCTCAGCTACCAGCAGAAAGAGGCATCCAAGACCCTGCTCAAGCGCTTCTACGCCGATCATGGCCACGCCATTCCGGACTCCTTCATCGATCACTGCTACGACCATCCGGACAAGCCCTGGAAGCAGCCCTACCGATGGGGTTGCTTCAGCATCATCGTGGCTGCCATCGCCATCTACCTCTTCGTCATGGCGATGTATGGGATCATCCAGCAGAGCCTTCAATAGCCGCGGCTTCCGCCACCCCTGGGACACTCGGTGTCCTAGTCGCTGTGGAATCATGGCGGTCTATGAAAACCACAACCACTCTTCCGACGTCCCTACTCGCCTTCATGCGGGGCTCATTCGCCCGCATGGCAATCGGCGGCACCTGCCTTGGCATGACTGCCTGTTGCAGCATCGTCAGCAAGTCCACCTACCCGGTGACGATTTCCAGCAATCCCCCGGGCGCCAGCTTCACCCTGAAAAAAGCCAATGGAATCGCCATGAGTACCGGAACCACTCCGGCCACGATCACCCTGAGCTCCTCCAACGGATACTTTCAGCCTGCCAAATATATCGTGGAATTCACACGCAAGGGCATGACGCAGAGCGTGCCTCTTAACGCCTCCATCAATGGATGGTACTTCGGAAATCTCCTTTTCGGGGGGATTATTGGCCTGCTCATCGTGGATCCTGCCACAGGAGCCATGTGGAGACTCGATGAAAACGTGATTGCCACCTTCAACCAGACAAGCTCAGTTTCCCACGGTCATGAGATCCGTGTTGTCAGCCTGGACAAGATCCCCATGTCCATGAGGAAGCACCTGGTGGCTTTGAACTGAAACCCTCCTCTCCCATGAAACCGCCCCTTGCTGCAGTCCTGATCCTTGCTGCGTCGGGAGGCGCCCTTGGCCAGATTCAGAGCATTTCCACCTATGGATCTGGAATTGGGTTGGGTCCCGTCACGACCATCCAGCCCACCGGCAACGGCTACACCTACTCTACCATCGGGGGACCGAACGGGGGATCGTGGGGAGGGGTCATTGCCTCGCCTGGGACCTCGGTTCAGGCCGCCGTCGTCCCTCGTGGGAATGTCGTGCCGATCGTATCAGTCGCACCCGCACCCGTGGTCGCCCAGACACCGGATCCCGCCCTTGTCTCTGCACAGATCGCCGCGGCGAACGCCCAGGAACTCACCGCTTATGCCCATCTCCTCGAATCTCTCCCGGCAGCCCCCCATCCTCAGGCTGTCCGGGTGGCCCGTGCCATCCCAGTGGATCGTAACAATGAAGTGAATGCTGAGTTCGTTTCCCTATTCGGGCGGCTAGGATCGAAGGAGCGTCGGGATCAGTTCTGGCGGGATTTTCAGGCCGACTTCCCATTGGGATCGGTCACTAACTTCCCTACCCGTGCAGCACTTCCCTACCTCAAACTCTGGCTCCGTGATCACGGAACATTCCAGGCCCCAACTGCAAAACGCTGATTTTTCCTCTCTGCCATGCCCTCCACTCCAATAGCCAACTGCCCGGTAGAGTTCCGATTTCAATGCCCAAAACTCTGGGAGAATCTTGATACCACGGCAGATCCCGACATCCGGTTCTGCCAGACCTGCCGGAAGGACATCTTCCTCTGCCGTACGATGGAACAAGTGGCTCGCCATGCCCTTGCCGGGGACTGCATCGCTGTCAGTGCTCCCGACTCGGAGAGGATCGACAGGATCGGGGAGGCCGTGCCTGATTGGTCAAGTTTCCACCCCCCGGAGGCAAACCCATGAGCATCGAGCAGCCCTTCTTTTGTGGCCGCTTCACTGTCGAGGACTACAAGACTATCGGACGGCTTCGCAGAGCTTTTCATCACAACTACGGAGTGCGGCCTCCGCACTACGAGCCAGTTCTCTTGAATCCAGGAGGTAGCATATGGCGTTCCGAGCAGCGATATGTCCTCGGTGCTTCCGGGAGCTATCAGAATCGGCCATTCAGCACGTTCGACTTTCGAACGGCACGGTGGAGATTCGCGGAGGAGATCCATTCCCGAGCGTTGGAAACCACGAAATCCAGATTTCCCGGTCTCAAGGCGATCCATTGGAGCGATCTCCTCCCAAACTGGCGTGAGATCATTCTGCCGGACTGCTTTGACGAGGCGGCCGATTTCTTGATCACCGAAATGGAGAGGATTACCCGGAGCGGAGGCATCACGATTGAGACGGGATGTTCCCTCTTGGTTTCTCCCACCGATCGTTGGAATAGCAACGAGGCGCAGAGAACGACGCTCCACATGATTTTGGATGTCGAACAAATCACCGAGGAAATCACCAGGCCGATCAGTTGGAGACCCACCCACGGCTATGACTTCCATGCACCACGGAAAGAAGTCGCCTTTGCGTGGGAAGAGATTGCCAGGTTTCTGTATCGACCGACTCCAAGACAGATCGAGTTGATCAACAACGAGGAAGCGAGGCCCTCCGTACAGCCGCTGGATCTGGAGATGATCGACCGGGTGTCTCATCTCGACATCGACGGAGCGCTGAGATTGGTCGATCAGGGAGCCAATATCAATGGGGCCGATTCGGGTGGTGAAACGGCACTCACCTCGCTTGCAGAGACATCTGCGACAGATTGGATTCCCTTCGGAGAGGATTACGAGGCTCGGTGTGCCGCTGTCCCTGAGCTCAAGCCATCGGAGCGAATCGCCATGATGCATCGCCTCATCGGGGCCGGGGCGGATGTGAATCTCTTCTTCTACGATGGGGTGGATGTTTTGACGCAATCAACCCTTTGGAAGGAGCCTGAGACCGTGCAATTTCTCCTTGAGGAAGCCGGGGCAGACCCCAACCACAATACGGCGCCTGAAGATGACCCGGAAATGATCTCAACGGCTTTGGACTACGCTGCCAGCGACTGTCACTGCCATGCTGGTGACGAGTATGGTGAACCCGCCGAGAAGATCTATCAAATGCTTGTTAAGCACGGCGCGGTCTACAGGAGAAAGGAACCGGAAGAGAATCCGTCATGAGATTCACAGTCAAACTTTCCACCTTCCTCCACATGGTGCGCGTGGTAACAGGCCCTATGGGCATGCCGATCGGTTCCAAGGATCGACTTCTGCGTCTCTCAGCCACGGGCAGAGAACTCGTAATCTCTGCCAACCAGTCAGAGGGGGGATGCCCGGCCGAGATCGCCGAAGAGGGGGTCTGCTTCTTCAGGTACCAGCGCCTCCAGCAGTTGCTTCAGGGATACCGGGAGACAGCCCCCGATCAGGAACGCCTTGAGATCGAGATCACCCCCGAGGGCGTCCGGGTGGGGCGGACGCAAATCGACCGTGCCGGATGGGAGGTCTCGCTCTTCCGTGATCCGGCAACGGCACCGGCCAAACTACGCTTCAGCACCTCCGGCGAGGAGAAGGAGGAGCGGAACTCAACACCGCATACCCAGATGAGAATGAGCTTCTGAGACCAGGCCCCATTTTTCTCCATGAACCGATCCCATCTTCCAACTCCTAGCTCCCATAACCCATGAACTGGCTGAAATCCCTCCTCGGAATCCCCACCCACTCCCAACCCCTTGGTTCCCACCAGCACTCGATTGATGGCACTTGTCGCCCGACAAGCGGTGCCACCCCTCCGGGGCTACCTATGGCAGTCTTCCGCGCCCGATCCCTCGGGCTTGGTTCTCGACTGCAGCCTGTTTCCTTCAGGTCTCAGATCTCAAGTTTCCTCCCTATCTTCCCACTTCCAACTCCTAGTATCTTCCAATTCCCAGATCCCCCCTAACAGTCCAACAGCCTAAAGCCTAAAAGCCTCCTCAACCATTCTCCCTTCCGCTTGGTTTCCACCTTCTAACCTTTCACTTTTCACTTTCTAACGGCGCCTTCAGCGCCTCATCCCAGTGCCCTCCGAAACGCTCCAACTCCACTACTCCGCAAGACCGCGTGGGAATCGCCGCCGTCCTAAGCCCCGGACCCTGGCTCAGACAATCACACGACTGGTGCTGCTGCTCGTGGGGCTCGTTATCGTGATCGCCGTTTTGATCAAGCTTGGGGTTTTTAAGGAGCCTAAGCAGTCGGTTTGCGTTGCCGATTATCCAAAGCCCATTCCTCCTCGCCAGCTGCCTCTCTGACCGTTATCTGTCAGACACCGTTTCCCCATGGCTCTTCATCCAGAATTTCCAACCTCACCCTATGCACCGCTGATTCCTGCTCAGCGCTGGTTTCCTGCGGATGAGGCGATGCGAAGCACCGCTTACGAGAAGCTGCTTCCCCCTCTTGTGGCGAACATCCGCAATGAGGTTTTTGCATGGCGGCAAAAGGGCTATGAAGGGGCTTCTTCTACCTCGATTGCCCTTCTGCGTCACTGGTTCGATACAGAACACCTCTTGGAGAATGCCAACGGTACTCTTTCCACATTCCGCTACTACTATGCCCAGCGAGAAGCCGTGGAGACCGTGATTTGGCTTCATGAAGTCCGCAAGGCCCGAGACAAATTCGACCTCATCCGCTTTGACGCCTCGGGTGCGGTCTCTCCCGGCATGTTATCCGAGGATTGGCCTCGTTATGTTTCAAAACTCGCCACAGGGGCAGGAAAAACGAAGGTCCTCTCCCTACTGATTGCCTGGAGCTTCTTCCACAAGCTCTACGAGCCGGACTCGTTGCTTGCCCGAAACTTCCTCGTTATTGCCCCCAATATCATTGTCCTCGACCGGCTACGCTCCGATTTCGACGGGCTGAAGATTTTCTTCAACGACCCGATTCTTCCTCCAAATGGCCTTGAGGGTCACAACTGGCGCGATGACTTTCAAATCACCCTGCACATTCAGGATGACGTGCGGATTGTCCGGCCTACAGGAAACCTCTTCCTGACCAATATCCACCGCGTATTCCCTGGGGATGTTCAGGAGCCGACGCTCGAGGATGACGACCTTCGTAATTACTTTTTCGATGAAGCCTTCGGTCCCAAGCCAGTCGGGAAAACTACGGACTCCAACACCGACCTCGGGGAAATCATCCGGGAGGTTGAGGAGCTAGCCGTCTTCAACGATGAGGCCCACCACATCCATGACCCTCGCATGGCATGGTTCAAATCCATTCAGAACATTCATCACCGGATGCTCCAGAAGGATGCCAAGCTCTCCCTTCAGGTCGATGTGACGGCAACCCCTCGACATGACAACGGCTCCATCTTTGTTCAGACGGTTTCCGATTATCCGCTCGTCGAGGCGATTCATCAGAATGTGGTGAAGCACCCTGTTCTTCCGGACGCTGTCAGCCGGGCGAAGCTGCACGAAAAAAAGAGCTCCATCTTCACAGAGAAGTACGACGACTACCTCAAACTAGGCGTCGAGGAGTGGAGGAAAAGCTACGCCGAGCATCAGCAGCTAGGGAAAAAGGCCGTGCTCTTCGTCATGGTCGATGACACCAAGAACTGCGACGAGGTTGGCGAATACCTACAAAAAATCTGCCCCGAGCTGGAGGGGGGTGTCTTGGTCATCCATACCAAGAACAACGGGGAAATCTCTGAAGCCTCCTCAGGCAAGAACAAGGAAGAGCTCGAAAAGCTCCGAAAGGAATCCAACGAAATTGATTCTCTGAAATCTCCCTACAAGGCCATCGTCTCCGTCCTCATGCTCAAGGAGGGCTGGGATGTGCGGAACGTCACCGTCATCTGCGGGCTCCGCGCCTACGCCGCCAAGTCCAATATCCTTCCTGAGCAGACCCTCGGGCGGGGACTTCGCCGGATGTATTTTGGCAATGACGCGGTGCGCGAGACAGTTTCAGTGCTTGGCACTCCGGCCTTCATGGATTTCGTGGAGTCCATCCAGAGTGAGGGCGTCACCTTCGACAGAGTTCCTATGGGAGCAGGAGCCGTGCGGCAAGATTCTCTCGTCGTTGAAGTCGATACGGAGAACAAAGAGAAGAATCTCGAATCGCTCGATATTGCGCTTCCAAAGCTCAGTCGCCGCTATCAGAGGGAATTCAAAAACCTTGAAGGGCTCGAACCCTCTTCTTTTGGAAATCCCCGTCTCCCGGTGAAACCATTCACCGAAGAGGAGACCCGCGATATTGTCTTCAAGACAATGCTCGATTCGGCAACCCATCACATCATCCGAATGGATGGGTCGGGTCCCGCTGATTTCCGTTCCGTGGTCGCTTTCTTTGCCCGCCAGCTTCTCAATGACCTTCGGCTGGTCGGGGGCTACGACATCCTTTACGGGAAGGTAAAGTCCTTCATGTCGGACTACCTCTTCGAAGGCTCCCCGGTGAATCTCGATGACGCGGTCATCCTTCGGAATCTCTCTGAGCCGGAAGCAGGGAAGGTTCTCTACGATTCTTTTAAGAAGGCCATCAACTCTCTCACCATTCAGGAGACTGGTTCCACTCGTATTGAGGACCGGATACGCCTGAAGGAAACTCGTCCCTTCCGCACGGACTACAGGGCCCACATCAATGCCACTAAGAGCATCTTCAATAAAGTCGTTGGAGAGCCTCACTCAGGAGGTTTCGAGCTTCGATTTGCTGCCTTCCTTGAGTCCGCCCAGGACGTGCAGGCCTTTGCCAAAAACTACATGGCAGTGGGCTTCAAGCTCGACTACGTCCGAGCCAATGGGGACCTCTCCAATTACATTCCCGACTTCATGGTTCGCACAGCGGACGGCACGACTTGGATTGTCGAGACCAAGGGCCGCGCCGAACTCGACCTTCCTCAGAAGATGGCGCGACTGAAGCAATGGTGCGAAGACGCTACCACCGCCGAGAAAGCCAATGGGGGTGCTCAGCTCTATGATTTCGTGTTTGTGGACCAGACTGGATTTGAGACCCACCAGCCCAAGACATTCGGGGCTCTCGCGACCAGCTTTACGGATTTCAAGAAACGCATCTCGTGAAAGACGACGATATCAAAGAGATCCTGCTTGAGCTTAATCAGCTCGATGAGCACCCGCGGCTTGAAGCAAAGAAAGGATTCGGAAACTCTGTTTTTGAAACCATCTGCGCCTTTGCAAATGAACCAGGAATGGGTGGTGGAACCATTCTCCTTGGGGTGACAAAAAACGGGGAAGATTTCTTCGGCGGTTATGAAGTCGTGGGCATTCAGGATCCTGATAAAGTTTCAGCCGATCTAGCGAGCGGTTGCGCTTCTGTGTTCAATATCCCGATTCGGCCACGTATCTCGACCATCGAGTTTCAGAAGCATGTTGTGATTGCCGTGGAGGTTGATGAACTCCCGGCTGCACAAAAACCACTCTATTTCCAAAGGCAGCAACTTCCTCGTGGTGCTTGGCGTCGTGTCGGCTCCACGGATCAACACTGCACCGAGGAAGATGTCGCCCTGTTCTATACCGATCAGCATCATGAATCCTACGATGCCCATATTCTGCCGAGTGCATCCCTAGACGATCTGGATCCTGATGCCATCCAGCATTACCGGAGGCTTCGCGCAAAGGTGAATCCGGATGCTGAGGAGTTAAAATACTCTGACGAAGAACTGCTTCAGTCCCTCAGTGCTATCAAACGCGAGAAAGCCGAATGGCGTCCGACTTTAACCGGTCTTTTGTTGTTTGGAAAACGTCAGGCACTTCGGCGTGAGCTTCCTGCGATGCGCGTTGATTACATTCGCGTTCAGGGAACGGACTGGGTTCCCGATGCGGATCAACGGTACGAGAGTACGATCGATATGCGCGGTCCACTGCTTCAGTTGGTTGACCGCGCTCAGGCTGCCGTCGTGGACGATCTTCCCAAGGGCTTCGAACTACCCGAAGGATCATCACAATCAAACACGCCAAGCCTCCCTTCCAAGGCTCTTCGTGAGGCAATCGTCAATGCCCTGATGCATCGTTCCTACCGGATCCATGAGCCGACGCAGATCATCCGGTATTCCAACCGCATTGAGATCCGAAATGCGGGTTTTTCCCTCAAAAACCAAGATCAACTTGGAACTCCAGGCTCCAAGCTGAGAAATCCCAACCTCGCCGCGGTCTTCCACGAGACCAATACGGCGGAGACCAAGGGAAGCGGTATCCGGGTGATGCGTGAGCAAATGAGAACCCATGGATTCTCGCCGCCGACTTTTGAGTCAGATCGGGTGAATCAGCGTTTTGTCACCCGTCTGCTCCTTCATCATTTCCTCTCGGAAGCAGATCTCGTCTGGTTGCGCCACTTTGATGGTGAGGAGCTGACGAATGCCCAGCGATACGCTCTCATCTTTACTCGCGAAAGTGGAGCGATTGATAACCAGACGCTTCGCCAGCTCACCGGCGATGAGGTGCTCAGCACCAGTGCTGAACTCCGCCGTCTCAGGGACCTTGGTTTTTTGGAGAAGCGGGGTGGCGGGGCCTCCACCTACTATATTCCCGGCCCGAAGTTTCCCATTCGGCGATCAGAAGAACTTTTGGCTAAAGACACAACCTCGGCCTCACAAAGACATAACCCCCCAGCCCAAAAGCACAACCCCCCTCCTGTTTTTACGTCACAAAGTCACAACTTCCCTGATGCCCTTCGTGGGCAAATCGCCGCCTTGGGTGGCAGGCCAGGGAAAAAGATTCGCCCAATTATCGCGGAATTGTGCAGTCATAAAGTCCTGAAGGCAAATGAATTGGCTATTATACTAGGAAATAGGGACGAGGCAGCGCTCCGCAGAAGCCACCTCAAGCCTATGGTGGATGCTGGAGAACTCGAGCTTACCCACCCCGAAATGATCAATCACCCGGATCAGGCATATCGATCCCCTTCAGGGGGGACTTTTTGATTCAAATCAAGGAGAGAATGCCTCAAAAGCCACCCGCTCATAAGTCATAAACACCTATATTCAAAAGAGATATATGATCTACATCTTCTTTTGATTTGATTTAAAAATTTCAAAAGAATTCAAAAAACCACCCATGGCCAGAGAAGCACACTACGACCTGACCGAGACCGAGAAGCGGGACCTTATCAAGCTCATCGAGCAGGGAAG
>Ga0007809_10001087_pt1 | contig 11450 bp, 20 predicted proteins | sample CryBogCBE02Aug07_FD_60383 | JGI IMG/M metagenome (GOLD analysis project Ga0007809, IMG submission 60383) | Freshwater microbial communities from Crystal Bog, Wisconsin, USA - CBE02Aug07 | ecosystem: Environmental > Aquatic > Freshwater > Lake | place: Crystal Bog, Wisconsin, USA | collected...
GAATACTTGTCCATGTCGTCTTCAAGAGACGTATCCGTGGGTGCAGCATCTGCAGGTGCCGGAGCGGGTGCCGGAGCGGGTTCAGGTTCCGCCGGAGGCGTGAACTCGGGTTCTGATTCTGGTTTGGTTTTGTTGGACCCTACGATGAAGACTTCTTCATCATTCGGGAAATCGTCATCTCTCAAAGTTACTTCTGGCATACATCACCCATTAGTAAGCGCCGAAAAATTTTTCAATTCGACGGTGTGATTTTTGGCGGTTCCATGTTTTGGGCACTACTTGTATGTTTGAGTAGTGGTTTGTACCGCCGCGAGCAACGGGTTTGATGTGGTCTACTTCCCATTTGACCCCCGTAGTTTTCTTGCGGTCCTTTGCAAGTTTGTAGGATTCACCAAGCGCAAAAGCACTTAGCTCATCCGCTACCTTCCCGGCGCGTCTCTGCGCGTGGTTTTTCAGTCTAGCTGCTCTCCTAGCTTCCGTTAGCGGAAGAGACAAGCGCCTGGCTTCGGCCTTAGCCCTACCCCCAGAACGGCAAAATGCCGCGTCCTCTCGGCGTTTACACTCTTTGCCTTTGCCCGTTGCATAATATCTCTGTTTGATTTCCCTTACTTTGTCGGGGTTTTTCGCTCGATATCGCCGCATGGAATCAGCGCAGAACTTCCTTCCTTCCGGTGTTTTTCTAGCCGTTTTTTCGCATTCTTTACACTTAGGCCTATATGAAACATTGCCTGTTTTTAGTGTACGTTTGCAAAAAGATTCAACTGGTAAAAACACCCGACATAAAGAACACGTTTTGTGCCCATTTACGATGGATGGGGTATCTCCGTTTTTGCGTATAGCTCTGGTCATCAATACGCCCTATTGATTCCTCTCGGATCATCTACGGTGCCTTCAATCATGTCGTCGTTGACGATGATGAATTCCTTTCCGTCTACGCTGAATCGTGAACCCGAATAAGCTCGAAGGAGTACGAAGTCGCCTTCCTTACACCACGGCCCTGAAGGGAACTTCTCAGGATCCTGGTAGCACATCGGACCCTGTTTCAGAACTATGCCGACCACGGCACCCTGTTCTTCCTTCTTGCGGGTTGAGTCGGCATACACAATGCCTCCGGCTGACTTCTCCTGAATCTCAGGTTTGATCACCAGCATCTTGTATCCGGCGGGGTCAGGAAGCCTAGCAGCCAGCGCGGCCGCTTCTTCCTTGGTCTTTTCAGCATCGATTTCAGTTGCGGACATATTGTCTCCATTAGCAGGGCTGTTGCGCGTTATGCGTTTTCGCCGCCCCGTGGACGAAAAATTAGAGCTCTTCGTAGCGTTTTTTCGCGTGTTTAACGGCCCCAAGGGCCCCGTTAAGTCCGGCTACTACCCCGGTCAGGAACTTGTACTCTTCCCAGGAGCCTACTCGGCCCTCGGTCAGCGCTTCCTCGCGCAACGCAATTTCTTCCTTGAGTTCCTTCTCGAGAAGGTCTAAATCAGTCATTTACTGCTCCTATTGAGGTGGCATCTGCGGTGGCGCACCGGTCGGTGCGGATTGTGGCTGTTCGGCCCCAGGGAGTCCCTGTGAAGCCTGCCCGGCCAGGGCATCCTGTATCGCCGTGAACCCTGTCTGGAATCCGGCGGCGTGGTCTTTCATCTCCTGCACCACGATCTTGGTCTGGTCGGCCTTGTCGGCAATGATGAGGTCCTTGCGGATCTTCGCCATCTCGATCTCTTTCTTGTCCTTGAGCTCGGTCTGCTTGATCTGAAGTTCAAGCTGCTGTTGCTGGAATACCGGGTCCTGGGCCTGCTGTTGAGCCGCTTGTTGTTGTGCCTTGAGCTGTGCCTGCTGAAGCATCTGCTGCGAAGCCTGGGCCAAGAGCGGAGCGATCTGCTTCTCGAGCGCTGGATCCATCTCTTCATCGGGCGGCGGCAGCGGCATCCCGAGCTGCATCTCAATCTGCTTGCGATAGGCAAAGCCTACGTGTTCTGCGATATGCGCCTGTATGGCGGCCATGATGGCCTGCGCGTTCGGATTCTGCCCCATCGACTGAGCGATCAGCGGATTCTGGATGAACGAGTTGTGCACAGCGAGGTGAGCATCGTGATCCTGATCAATGAACGCCTTGGCGCCCTTCATCTTGATCATCTGCATGTTCTCGGTCACCGGATCCGTGGGAACAAGGTCTTCCTCCGTCTCCACGATCTTGTCCGCGTCCTTGATGCCCATTACCTCAAGCATCTGCTGATGTAGCAAGGGGATGTTGTAGACCTGCGGAGCCTGCTGAGATAACTGAATGGCGGCCTGGTACTGGATGATCCTCTGCGCCATCGTTGAGGCATTCGGATCGGCTACCGGGATGATATCGACCTGCTCATAGTCCTCTTTCTTGGCCGAAGACTGTGCATGATCATCTGGTATGTAACTGTAAGACGGCGCGGTGTAATCCCGGATCAACGCGGCAATCAGCTTGAATTCCTGAGACATCGAGGCGTACACGCGGGCCTGCACGGCCGACATCACCTTCAGTTTGCGTTCCAGGATCGCCAGCGTGGTGCCCACCGGCGCTTCGCCATTCATGTCCTTGGGATCAACTTCAGCGGTCGCGGCAAGCCCCTTGGCTTCCTCCACGATGTTCTGCAGAAGCTGGAACAGGGTAGCCGACGGCTCCTTGTACGGCAGGGGTAGCACGTTATCGCGCATCACCCCGGAGGCTACGTCCACGTCCCTCCACTCACCCGGCATGACCGGCGTGTCGTCACCCTTAATGCGTAGACCCTTGGTCTTGAAGCCACCCGGGAGGTTGGCCAGCGTGCCCGCATCAACGAGTTGCCGGAGGATCGACGTTGCACCCTTGGCGAAGCCACCGATGAGGTGGATCAAGCCGTAACCATAAGGACCTGAGTCGTTCGGGATGTAGGTGTACTGGACGATGTGCTGTCTGGGCTGCTTGAGCTCGTCGTGCTCGTCCCAATTCCTGCGGATGGCCAGCACCTTGCTGGTGCCCCGATCGATCGTAATCACGTACGGCAGCGCGATCCCTGTGGGCTCTCCGCTCTCTGGATCCGTATCCTCAAACCCCGGAAGGTCAAGGAACGCCTGCATCTCGAGGAGCTGATAGCGCTCATCGCGGATTGAACTGAACCCGGACTCGTCATCCTTGCGCTTCTGGATGTCGCTGACCTCCTTGGTCGGCTCGCCCAGCTCCACGTCCTTGTAAAACCCTGCATACTGCAGTTTGCGGATCTCGTTCTTGGTTTTCCGCATCAGGTGGGTGATGCGCTCTGAATTGTCTGCATTGGACGCGCCGTAGGCGAGGAATATGTCCTCTGCCGGCACGAACATGGACACCTGGCGGTTGAGCGTAGGATCAAAATAGACCTTCTTGAACGCCGCACCTGCGAGGGCCAGGGACCACAGCATCTTCTCATGCTCGGGTCTAAACTCCACCATCTTCTCGGTGAGCTGGTAGTTCATGTCCTGGACCACCCGGGCGGCCGCCATCTTGAGCGCCCGGTCCACTTTGCCAATCAGCTTCGCCCTTACCGGACCAATCGCCGGGAACGTCTCCGAGATCATCTCTGACTGGAACTTGATCACCGCCTCGGTCAGCATGGGGTGGAATACGCCACAGGCGCCGTTCCACGGCTCAGTCCGCTCCTCGATCTTCAGTCCCAGGAGATCGATGCCATCCTTGTAGGTCCGTTCCCAATCCGACCGCGAAGCCTTGTCGTTGTCGAAGTCATCCATCAGGTCCGATGAAATCGATGTCAATTCAGAATCATCAACGAACTCGGCCAGGTTGGCACCAAACGATGGCGCATCGATCTGCGTCGTTTCAACCTCAACAATCGTCTCTCCATCCTGCGGGCCCAGCGTGATATCGATGGGTTGAGCATCCGACTCCGTAAGAAACGGGCTCTGCGCTCGCAGGTTCTGGGTGATGAAGTCCTGTACGGAACTTTGCTGAGGTTGGCGCTCGATCATGGGTTTACTCCGGGTTAGGTTGAAATTTATGTCACATGCGCCCAATTTCGGCGCTTTCGTATTTTGCTTATCATGCTGCTATTTACCGGATAAATCATGGCTAGCTCTGTGCATGAAAGATCGCTGCTTCTGATATCCCGTACATCCTGCTCAGTAAGCTTACATGTGTTTACTCGTGTGCCGCGAAAATTTGTCCCATGCAATACAGAGTCTTCGTAGTTTTCTTTGGTGGTTCCCCACCTTAAATTGTCCGGTGTGTCATTGCTTTTTGAGCCATCCAGATGCCTGACTACTGCGGTGCAAAAAGGGCGTTCCCCATGCCACGCCATACATACCAAAATACATATCCTAACTGTTTTTCTTTTCCCGTTTTGCCTCAACGTAGTTTTGTAGTACCCGTCTTTATCCGCGGTCGGATTTAATATAGACCCCTCCGACGGTACTTTTCCAAAATTCCTAGGTGGTAGCCAAGATTTCAATCGTCCCAGATTAGACACCTCGTAGTTATCAAATCCCGGTATTTTGCGCCACTGCTCTGTGCTACACTTTTCTTGCTTCATTTGGCACCTCATTGCCCTATGTGGAAGTAGGACGGTGCGTCAACACCGTCCCGCGATTATAGCACCTCAAGAAGCTTTTCAAGATAATGGTGCGCCTTCCGAATGTCTTCTTCGTAGGGTCCTTTCTTACCCGCTCGGGCCAGATATTTTAGGCTGTTTCCGACCAGGAACCCACGGAACTCTTCCGGGGTCAGCCAAGCTTCCATCGCCTCCCACGGCTGAATGTCCATATTCTTATAGTGTGAATTCCCCACCTGACGGTCATTAGCCTGCCGTTTGACCGCTTCGGAAACACGGTTCGCATCTCCCCACCCCGTTCCTGCCGTTTGAGCTTTCAGCTTCTCGATTTCTGCCGCCAGCTCGGGGGTCATTCTCAGCCCAACGGAACTAGAAGCCATGATCTCGGCATCTGCCAACTGTTTAGCCCGCATCTGCTCCTGCCACTGCTTGGTCGCCTCCGGCGCCAGGGATGCCGCCATCTCTCTGATTTTCACCAGCGCTGTGGGATCTGCAGGACGCGATCCTGGGGGTATTCCCGCCGTGTTCTCGACACCCAACTCCTCCGTTGTACGCACTCTCGGTTTATTCGCCGCCATCGCTATCGCTCTCCTTAAAACTTTCAACCTTCTATCGAACTCATCCGCTGCTTCCTTGGTCGCAAACTGCATGGGGCCTCCTAGTAGTATTGGGCTTTTTTCGCCTTGTAATACATCATGTCGTCATCCTCCTCGTCATTCCGGGTCCGCACCATGCCTCCTTTGCGTATGCGGTTGATCGCCTGGCTCACGGTGTCCACGTAGTCATCGTTTCTACCGTTCGGGAAGCTCGCTACCTCCTCAATGACCTCCTCTGCCCACCTAGTATCCGGAGCCCAGACGCGCTTGGACCTGAAAACGTCCGATATGGCATTGAGCCTTGCGATCTTGTCGTTGCCTTTGCTTGGCGTGAACTCCTGAGCCGGGATCCCCATACGCCGAAACTCGTAAATCAGCGGGGCACCGGTCGCTTTCTTTTCGATAATCACGCTGTCCGGTTGGTGTTCCTGATAAAGCTCCAAGGCTTTGGCCTTCAGATCCGGAAATTCGAGCTTCCCCCGCCAGGCATCCAGCAGAATCACGTTCTCTTCACCGTCGTCATCGTGGATAAACACACCCCACAGGGTCATGGCACTGTAGTCAGCCGCCTGTTTGGCCTCAAACGCGGTATCGAAGCTCATCAGCACGTAATCGCAGTAGGGAGGCTGCTTTTGGGGCCATTTTTGCCAATCTGAGCGCTTGATGATGGCATTTTCGTCCGACGTGGGGTTCTGCATGTACTGTGCATTCCACTTCGCCGGGTCATTGATTGATGCTTTGGTCGCTTTTAGCGCCTCCAAGGACCAGAATTCAGGCCACAAAGACCGCTCTTCGTCCGTGTTTTCGTTCAAAATGGCCGGAAATTCGAACACTTCCCACTGATCAGCACCGGGATTTTTGGCCGCGTTCTCCAAAAGCTGCCCTGTTAAGTCTCTTAACCCCCAGCGTGTCATGCAGATGACGATGGCTCCCTCTGGTTGCAGACGCTGCCGAATACCGGTGGTGTACCACTCGTACACCTTGTCGAAAATCCCAGGATTGAACCTTGCCTGCAGTGCTTCCTGCTCCGTATGGGGGTCATCGATGATCGCAAGGTCGGCACCACGGCCCGCCAGAGGCGCGTTTACACCGGTAGCGTAGTATTCGCCGTTCTTGTTGGTGTTCCATCGCCCTGCGGCCTTGGAGTCCGCTCTCAGAGTCACGTCCGGGAAGATCTCCCGGTACTCCTCCGTCTCCAACTGGTTACGCACCTTACGACCGAAACCCTCTGCAAGCTCCGCGGTGTTGGATATTTCCAGGATTTTCTTCTTCGGGAACTTCCCCAGGAACCAGGACGGTAGCAGGAACGAGGCAAATTCAGACTTCGTGTGGCGGGGAGCCAGGTTGATAATCACCCGCTTCTTTTTCCCGGCAGCGATGTCCTCAAACAGCTTTGCGATCCTTCGGTGATGGGCACCTGAGATGAAATCAGGCCACTGAGACTTCACGTATTCCAGAAAGTCGTCTTGGCATCGCTGCCTACGCTCACGCTTGTTGAGCTCATCGAAGATAGACTGCAGCTTGAACTTCTCATCCGGCGAAGCATTCAGCATCGCCTTCTGGACCAGCTCCGGAGGAAGATCACTCAGGTTCATAATCCCCATCGATCACCTTCTCGTTCTGCCGTGCCGCGATGCTTTTCAGCAGGGTCAGGGCTTCTGTCTGCAACTCGACGTTCGTTTTGATCTCGAGGCTTATCTCCTTCCTCTCTTCGTGCAACCCGACAAGGGACGACCGTGCCAGGGAATCCAACGCCGGCTTACTCACCCTCGGATCCGGATCCATACTCTGCAGGTAATACTGGTGCATCACATAGTTCTGCCAGGCCTCCTTGGTGGTCGGCATGGGTCCGGCATATCGATCCAACTGCTTACCCAAGGCACGCAGCGCCGGGGCCGAGGGGGGTTCGGCACGAAGCTCAGGACGCGCTACTGCTTCCTTAACCCACTCCTTCTCGCTCCGCGTCAGGACCCTTTCGCCTTCCTTTGGCAGGAACAGAGCGGCGTTAGATATCCCTTCCACGGTGAGTGGAATCGCAAAGTCATACGGCTCAAAGTCGTAGGAGTGGTCTATGTAAATGTCCATAAGGATGCAGGATGGAATGTCCAGACCCTCAGCATAGCACAGGTTTATTCCTCGGAGTAAGGCCACATGATCAGGGGCGTGTCTTCGCCCACATAGGCGCCCGCCATGTTGAACTCCAACCAATCCAGCGCTTCGTCGCTATCCATGTTTTCCGCCATCAGCAACTCGATGAGCTTTTCTCCGCTGTACACCAGCCGGGGTTCCGGCAGCCAGGAGTCGGTGACTCCGATGATCGCGTCGTCGTATCCGGTAAATTTTTTCATTGTAAAAAATCGGGTAGCCGCTTTCTGAAAGAAGGGGGGCCTATTTTCCCTTTGGGGGGCGGGTGGGGTCAAGCGGCATTGTACTAAATTAAATCAATAGTTTTATATGTTTGGTAAATTTTTGGTGGGTTAGAGGTGAAAACACAGTCTATATACGAGAAGGGACTCCTAAACGCTCAGGGGGGCCTCCCATCCCGGTGGGGTTCGCCGCTCCGCTCCGCTCCAAAAAATTTTGAAAACGGTATAAACTGTATATCCACTTTGCAGTGTGCATCGGTTCGCCGCGTGCGCGGTTCGTCTTTCTCTGGGTCAATGCCTGGACAAAATACGGACACGTTCGCGCTGTGGTTCGCTGTGGACCTTGCTATGGGATCGTGCGCTGTAATGGCACGGGGGAGGGAAGAACAAAAAACGCGCCGAAAAGGGCCGGGTATCTATATTTAATTCGGAGTTAATTATTTATTACTATTATTATATATATTATATTTATATTATATATACACCGTATAGAGCCTACGCACGGAAATCCTGTGTAACAATAGTAACAATCAATTAACGCCGTTACACGACTTTTCAAAGGTTTATGTATTTTCCGTGTATATATAATATAAATAGAACAAATAGAACAATTATACACGCGCTCCCGTCCAAGTTCGCCGCGTTTTCCCTTGTAAAACAACCACTTGCAAAAAGTGTTGACAGCCCCCTCATTTGCCGTGCTATCCTTTGTCCACGTTCCGCAGAGCGGGACTGTTAGTAACAAGTGTCGATTTAATATAAAAGAGGGGCTTCAAATGGCTAGCAAGGTAATCGAACGCGTTCAAGGTGTCAACGTGCATAAGGCGCACTGTGATGAGTATGGTTCTGGCAGAATGTGGGTTCGCGTTATGAGCGAACGTCACGCAATGCGCGTTGCCTCTTTATTGGGTTGGCATTCTTATTCTGGTGGCGTTGGCCGTCCTTATGCCCGTCTCGAATACAACGAATACTGTAAGACGCTCGTGCTTTCTTATGGGTGGGATTGCTAACATGATAACCACAGAATTTGTGATTGGTGCTTATGCACTGAGCTATCTAATCAATGATGACCGCGACACCATGCAGGACCGTGAGGTGGCAGCATTCGATGAGTGGGTGCAGGAACTATGCGAGAGCTTAGGACACGGCCATATTCAAATAATTGGCGATGGTGAGGAGTTCACTCGATGCGAGGTGACGGGGTTATGGGGCGATTGCGAGCGCGTTTTGTGGGTGGTCTTATGATTCTTTATCTAATGTCTTTACTGTGCTTTGTGGTGTCCGCTATGGCAGTGGGTGTGGGTGACTATGTGACAGCCCTTGTCATGTTATGCACTGTGGGAATTTGCTTGGCCGCTTATGAGGTGACTAAATGAACGATCAGACGACAAAGTATCGGGAAAACGAATTGTTGGCAGTTTGTCCATTGCCGGTAGATTTTGAGGAGGATACTTTCAAGATTCAAATCAAGGGAGCCGATGGACGGTCTACCAAATGGCTGAGTATTAACGGGGCCGAGTTCAATGCTATTGAGCGCGTGCTACTAAATGGGTTAGGAACATGATTCAATTCCGAACGAGTACGATTAGATATTTAGGATGGACTATTGCCCGTGATCCTTTTGGGTATGGGGTTTGCGCCCTATCGCCTACCGATGAGGTGCTACGGTTCCATTCTTTAATGCAGGCAAAACAATTTATCCGAGGTGAGTGATGAGCAAAACAGAATCAGCGGAAATGGTGCGCGGTCTACTGGCACGCACAAAGCGGGGCGATGATAAACCCACTATCTATACCGTGCTTAGACGCGTATCCGCGTCGGGTATGACCAGATGGCTTGACCTTTACGTGATGGTAGACAACGAGCCGAGGCGTATAACGTGGCCCGCGGCTGAGGTTATGGGGTGGACCTATGACCGAAAGCATGATGCTTTGAAGGTGGGGGGCTGTGGTATGGATTTAGGATTCCATACTGTTTATACCCTGTCGCGCTATCTATTTAAGGACGCCCCCGAGGGAATGCAGGTGAAGGACGCGGGGTATGAAATCCGACACGAGTGGATGTAACGCAACAAACCAAGCGGGGGCCGCATGGCCCCCCTAACCAAACCAAACCAAACCAGTGATTAAGAGGACAAAGACCATGACTAGCATGACCGCCCAGATCAAAACCCCCGTGCTTAAATCGATGCTGTTATGTGCGGCAACCAAGGATGTGAGGTATTACCTTAAAGGCATCCACGCGCACACTACGGGCCGCACCCTGCGGCTTGAATCAAAGGAGGTGGGTGATGAGGACCGTTGAGAAAACGCTGTATCGATTCCATGAATTGAGTGACGCGGCGAAGGCGCGAGTGCTGAACAAGGCGCGAGAGGGTGTCTTTCAGGAGTCCTACGAGTGGGAGCATATCTTCGATGATGCGGTCATGGTGGGCCGGGAGATGGGCTTCGACCTGATGCAAAAACGTGTGACCCTGATGAACGGGCAATGGCGACCGGCACCCTCCATATTCTTCTCTGGCTTTTGGAGCCAAGGTGACGGGGCCTGCTTCGAGTCAAGGTACGGCTATAGGAAGGGGGCCGCGAACGCGGTCCCTGAGGCATTGCAGAACGTAGCCGAGCGATTGAAGGCGATGCAGAAACCCCACTTCTACCAGATCACGGCATCGACCGAACAGTGGGGCCACTACAACCATGAGTATTCGATGGCTATCGATATGGAGTGCGGGTGTGCGAGGTGCGGAGGTTATAGTCCAGGTGCAGAAGTCGAGGAGGAGTTTAGGGAGATATGCGCCGACTTTGCACGGTGGATATACAGGCGCTTGGAGGCTGAGTACGACTATCAGTCGAGCGATGAGTGCTTGATCGAGATGATCGAGGCGAACGAATACGAATACGACGAGGACGGGGATCAGGTATGAAGTACGAATGGTGCAAGTGTATTGACGAGATGCGAGACGAGGGCTACGCAGTGGCAGTCTTTAGTCCCGAGGAGTTAGGTACTGTGAGTCCTGATGCTGTGGAAAAATGGATGGTAGAGAATGGATGGGAGGCGATCAACATGAACCAGATCGAGGATGGGGATCAGGTATGACAAGAGAAGAATTCGTGCGGGGCTACGCGCCTGAGCTGAACGCGTCGGACAATATCAAGTGGCGAAGCTATGCGACCATTGAGAAGATGAATCCTGTAGTCGAGAGGGTATGGTCTATCGTGGAATGCGAGAGCAGGCGTTATCTGGTGCCGGGGTTCGCTGTGGTGAATGCAACGGGCCGGTATGTAGTAACAAAAAATAGTTGGACAGAATTAAATATCGAAGTTAGATTGTAATTGTTACCCGGACATTTTCCGGGGTTATGGAGGTACGAGATGGCACGTTATGACCACATGGTAGACATTGCATTGTCTTTTGAGTCTGACAATGAATGGGAAAAAGTAACACCCGATGAGCTGATGAGGGCCTTGGATCAAAGGGTGTGGGATATTCGGGCAATGTATGTCAACGATCCCACGCAGTTGCTTGAAATCTTCGGGCTTTGCGACACACAGGACTTGGAGGAGACATGAAACTAGATCGTAACGACAAGCGGTCCATGAAGGACACAATGCGCCTTCCCTTCGCACCCTACAAAGCTAAGACCCGCTATCTGGTGTCGGTGTGGTTGGATGAACACCAAGCATGGATGGAGGACATACGGTTCAAATACATTGAGGACGCGCAAGTGCATTGTGCCCGATGGGGGCGCATTTACGGTGCTACGGTAACGCAGATAAGCGAGGTGGAGATATGAACACGTACGAACTGAACGAGCAGGAGATCGAGCTAGTAATAACCGCCTTGCAGTACACAGCCGAGCATGGCTACACGTACGAGATGGACCACGGCGAGGATCTCACCAATTACAGGGACATGATAGCCCTGCTTGCCCGCCTTGATCCCAAGCC
>Ga0007809_10001088_pt1 | contig 11447 bp, 9 predicted proteins | sample CryBogCBE02Aug07_FD_60383 | JGI IMG/M metagenome (GOLD analysis project Ga0007809, IMG submission 60383) | Freshwater microbial communities from Crystal Bog, Wisconsin, USA - CBE02Aug07 | ecosystem: Environmental > Aquatic > Freshwater > Lake | place: Crystal Bog, Wisconsin, USA | collected...
GATCTCAAACAGGGCCTGTAATCCCGGATGCATCTGACCGCTGCGCATCCGCCGCAGTCCAGCAGCCACCAAAATACGGTTATTGCGGTCAAGACTTGCAACATCGGCAACAGTTCCCAGCGCCACAAAATCCAATAACTTCTCTATTTTGGGTTGGGTTTTCGTATCAAACACGCCCCGTAAACGCAACTCGGAACGCAGGGCGAGCAAAACATAAAACATCACGCCCACGCCCGCTAAGGATTTACTCCCGAATGTGCACCCTGGTTGATTCGGGTTCACAATCAAACGGGCAGCTGGCAGCTCATCTGCTGGCAAATGGTGATCGGTGACTAATACTTCCATGCCCATGGCGTTGGCAAGTTCTATCCCCGCAATACTTGCAATGCCGTTATCGACGGTAATCACCATATCTGGCTTGGGCGTTTGTCTGGCGGCCAGCTCAACAACCTCAGGCGTTAAGCCATAGCCCATCGTGAAGCGGTTGGGTACTAAAAATTGGATGCGAACCCCAAACGATGCTCCTAGAGCCTCTAAACCAAGTACCCCGACTGCACATGCTGTAGCGCCATCACAGTCATAATCAGCAATGATGAGGATGTTTTTTTGCATCGCAAAGGCATCTGCTAAATACGTACCAGCCGCCATGCAGCCCATTAATTCGTGTGGGGGAATCAAGGATTTCAGCTCGAGTTGGCTATCATCAATACCGATTACGCCACGACTCGACCAAAGCCTAGCTAGCAAGGGATGCGTTCCGTTTGCTGTCAGAGCCGTGGCTACTTCTTGATTGGGGGTGCGTTCAACAAGTTGCATACAGTTTAGAGGGGGCTCCAAGAGATTTTTGTTGCATAGGTCGACCATTGCGCATGGGGATGGCTTTGGTTGGACCGGCCAAAGAGTTGTTTGAATAGACCCGACTGAACATCATGCCAATGCAACACGTGTTTCACCCAAGCTCCCGCTTGCCGATGAATACAAATGATCTGTTCGATCTTTTTTTCTTGGAGTGCCTTGATAGACTTCTCCCATAGGGTTTGCCATGTTGCCGATGGCATGTCCTGAGCAACGATCAAATGATGCTCGCCCGTTGCAGGGATCTGGAAATCTGCATGTAGACCTTGGCTTCTGGTGTCGAGGGTCTGTGCTAAAGGGTGCGCAGAAAAAATATGGGTCACTTCATTGAGGTAGGGGTGGGGTTGAACGGCCGCCAATGAACCAATGCCATACACCCAAACCGAATTGATCGGAAGTTCCCCTCGCAGGAGGCGGGCTTCATTGACGGGGTGATCGTGCCAGACCATTTGAATTTCATTTTGTAATTTGCGCCATTTTTTTGCCAAACCAGTTTGGAGACGATCTTTTGGCATCCAAACATCCATATTTAAGCCCATGGCTTGGCTCGGGGTATGCGTATTCAGTTCGCTCATTGCACCAGCAGGCAGGATCCAACGTTGTGCAAAGAAGTGGCCTTGCGTGCCGAATTTTTCGGCAATGATTTCTTGTACGCTTGCCCGCAGGTCCTGTTCTTCCACTTCGCTCACACGATGTAAACGCGGATCCATTAAAACGATGTGGTCGCGGGTCGCGTGCAGATGGACGAGTTCAAGACACATCCAGGCGTGGTGCTCAGGCTCAGGGTGCAAGAGGGCGGCTAGAGGGACTTGTGGTCCCGTAAAGAAAATTTCCTCGCGTGTCCCCTGATTTTCAAAAATTTCATTGGATTCTTCAGTATCCACGGAATCGTTGTCAGGAAATGGTGGAACGAGAAAACTGATTTTGGCATTCATTCATCTATTTTATGAGGTAATTGAGAAAACACTACACTATGAGCATGCAAACAAAATTATTCCCTTTTGAAATTCCTTTATTCATGGAGATTGGCTTACGCTACGTCAGAGCCAGAAAAAAAAACATCGGTAAAAAAAGAGATGGATTTTTGTCTTTTATTTCAACCTTATCGATGGTTGGCATCGCATTAGGTGTCGCGTCCTTGATTATTGTCCTTTCAGTGATGAATGGTTTTCAAAAGGAAGTCCGTGACAAGATGTTATCTGTCTTATCCCATATTGAAATTCATTCGCAAGATGGAATGCCACAATGGTCTGAACTCGCCGCAGAGGTCCTAAAACAATCGCATGTCATTGGCGTTGCCCCCATCCTTCAGACGCAGGGGTTGATGGTGCGTGGTGGCATGATGCGTGGGGTGGAGTTGCGCGGCATTGATCCGACAGCTGAAAAAACGGTTTCCGATATCCCTGGACAAGTCAAAGAGGGTTCACTGAATGATCTGCAAGCCGGTCAATTCAGAATTGCCCTTGGCATTGAGTTGGCGCAAAATCTCGGCTTACACACCGGTGACCAGGTTTCGGTGATGGTGCCGCAAGGCGATTTGACTCCCGCCGGAGTCTTGCCAAGACAAAAAGCGTTTACTGTGATTGGTTTGATTGACAGTGGCCACTATGAGTTCGATAACAGCTTGGCCTTAATTCATTGGCGGGATGCCGCGGCGTTGACGCAAAACCCCAACCCAACTGGTCTGCGCATTAAATTAGATAATATGTACTTAGCACCGCAAGTTGCGAATACCTTGAACCGCTCACTGCCGATGCGAACGATCGCAGTGGATTGGTCTCAGCAAAATCGAAATTGGTTTGCCGCGGTACAAACCGAAAAACGCATGATGTTCATTATTTTGGCGATGATTATTGCGGTAGCAGCCTTTAACTTGGTCTCAACGCTGGTCATGACGGTGATGAACAAACAAGCAGATATTGCCATTTTGCGCACGATGGGTGCTTCGGCTGGCATGATCCAAAAAATCTTTTTTGTACAGGGTTTGGCTATTGGGGTTTTAGGTTCAGTTTTTGGCGTCCTGTTGGGGCTTTTGGTGGCAGCCAACATTGATGTGATTGTGCCAGCCATTGAAGCAGTTTTTGGGGTACATTTTCTACCTAAAGATATTTACTTTATTAGTGAATTGCCTTCTGATATTCATTTGGATGATGTGCTCAAAGTGGGTGGGATGGCATTTGTGTTGAGTTTGCTGGCGACCTTGTACCCGAGTTTTCGGGCGGCAAAAGTCAAACCAGCGGAGGCCTTGCGTTATGAGTGATATACCCTTCGCCATTATTGCCAAAGGGATTGGCAAAGTATTTGGTAGTGATTTGGATGCCCTTGAGGTATTGAAAGGGATTGATTTAGAGGTGCGTCGCGGGGAAAAGCTGGCGATTATTGGCGCCTCTGGTTCTGGAAAAAGTACCTTATTGCATATATTGGGTGGCTTGGATGATGCCAGTGTTGGTGAAGTGACTTTGGGTGGTATTGCTTACTCTGCGATTGATGAAGTAGCACGGAACCGATTACGCAATCAAGAACTGGGTTTCATTTATCAATTCCATCATCTGTTACCAGAATTTACGGCACTCGAAAATGTGGCCATGCCCTTACGGATTCGGGGTCTGTCACGCACTCAAGCCAACCAAGCAGCCGCTGAGATGTTGGGGCGCGTGGGCCTTGAAAAAAGACGCGATCATACCCCAGCCATGTTATCTGGCGGGGAGCGGCAACGCGTGGCCGTCGCCCGTGCGTTGGTCGGCAACCCCAGTTGTGTCCTTGCAGATGAACCTACCGGCAATTTAGATACCCAAACGGCTGATCAGGTATTTGACTTGATGATGCAGGTTGCGCAAAGTCTGGGGACTGCATTTGTGATTGTCACGCATGATCCCTTACGAGCCAATCGCTGCGACCGTATTTTGCGCCTCACACAGGGCGGTTTGATTGACGTGACCGTGCAGGTTCAAGGAAATGCGTAATGTGGTTTGATACCCATTGCCATTTGGATGCCCCAGAATTTACTGCAGACCTCTCACTCGTGATAGCGCGGGCTGCAGAGCAAGGAGTCACAGGTGTCTTGATTCCGGCAGTGCAGGTCAAAGATTTTGAACGGGTGGTGCAGATTGTTGATACGTGGCAAATCGTGATGCCGCGGCTATGTTTCACACTCGGTGTGCACCCTTTATTCACAAAAGATGCTGCGGAAGGTGATGTAGCACTTACCCGTTTGGCCATTGAAAAATACCGCGACCATCCCAGACTGGTTGGTGTGGGCGAGATTGGTCTTGATTATTTTGTCGACTTTTTAGAGCCAGAAAAACAAGAATGGTTTTTTGCGGAGCAATTAAAAATTGCGCGTGACTTTGAATTACCGATTGTCATGCATGTGCGCAAATCAGCGGATCAATTGTTGAAACGATTACGGCAAATCAAGGTTACGGGTGGCATCGCGCATGCATTTAACGGTAGCTTTGTGCAAGCACAGCATTTTTTAGATTTGAATTTTGTCTTGGGTTTTGGGGGAACCATCACGTATGCCCGTGCCTTACAAATCCATCGCCTGGCAAAGGCCTTCCCACAGGATGCCTATGTTTTAGAAACAGATAGCCCTGATATCCCGCCCGCTTGGCTCATTGATCAAGCCTCCCGTCGGAATGAGCCAGCCCATTTGCCAAGAATTGCGCAAGAGTTTGCGCATAGTCGAGGGATTTCCATCACCGAATGCGCAGAAATGAATTTTAAAAATGCGGCACGGGTTTTGCCTCAATTGGCAAACCTTTCGCGTTGAAGATGTAAAAAAACCAAAATCATCTGCGTTGATTTTTTCTCAAAAACCTTTTTCATAAGTCGTTTTTGGTGAAGGGGTCTTTGTTTTTGCGCCTGTTTTGCTTTGTCTAAAATACCGGGTTGACGTTGCATTCAACGGGTTTTTATGAGGCAAACATATGCGGATGTTGATCACTACTTGGATTGCTGGTCAACTGCTGTTCTTATTTCAGGTGACTCCACATGCTGCTTGGGAAATTTTTCTTCTGGGTGGGATAGCTTGTTTGGCATTCGTCCTGTATCTGGGTTTGCGCGAACATACCTGGCAATACAATCTCTTGATGGGTCTGCTTGGTATCGGATGTGCGGTGGGCGGGTATGCCTGGACCCAAGCCCTTGATCAGCAAAAAAAAGCACAAGGCTTCGATCCACGTCTGGAGGGGCAATCGCACAGTGTTCGGGCATATATAGATGATTTACCAAACGTGTCGGCCAAGGGTGTAGGGCTGACGCTTTCCTTGCAAGATCCCCCCTCAGGCTGGCCACAAAAAGTGGCGGTCTTTTATCCGCAAAAAATGCCTCACCAGGTATTTATTCCTGGACAGTTGTGGGACTTCACGCTGACATTGAAAAAGATCCATGGCTATCAAAACCCGCATGGCTTTGACTTGGAGCGTTGGCTGTATCTGCGGGGTATCGGTGCAAAAGGCACCGTGAAAGAAAGCCCCCAACTCATAGAACAGGCTTGGCAAAGAGACTATTTTTTCCCAAGATTGCGCTATGCAATGCGAGAAAAGATCACTCGCTCGTTGGGTCACGATGCGCCTTATCTGGGCGTTGTGAATGCCTTGGTGATTGGCGATCAGAGCTTGATTCGTGCTGGGGATTGGCAATTGTTTCATGCTACAGGGATTGGTCATTTGATTTCAATCTCGGGCTTACATATTACGATGCTTGCTGCACTTGGAGCTGGGATTGCTGGATGGTGTTGGCGTAGAACACGGGGGATCTACTTTTTGCCCGTCCAACAATGGGCCGCATGCGTCGGTTTCATGACGGCTTTTTTTTATACCTGTTTGGCAGGGTTTCAAATCCCTGCACAGCGCACCATGATCATGTTGGGCGTCGCCGCTCTAGGAATGATCTGGGGACGGATCATACATGCCTTTGATTTGTGGTTTTGGGCTTTATGGTTGGTGTTGTGTATAAACCCATGGGCAATTTACTTTCCGGGATTTTGGCTTTCTTTTGGCGCTGTAGCCGCCATTTTATTTGGCATGCAAAGTGATTCTTTTCAAGCGCATGATGCGGATCTGGTTTTTTTACAAAAAATGCAGCAGTCCCTCGGTGATGCCGCGCGGGTCCAAGCGGTAGTGACGATTGCCCTCATTCCATTTTCGCTGTATTGGTTTTATCAGATTTCTCTTGTATCGCCATTTGCCAATGCGGTGGCGATTCCAGTCGTCAGTTTTATCGTGACGCCGTGTGCCATGCTTGGTGCCTTCTTGCCAAGTTGGTTAGGAGATCTATTCTTGTGGTTGGCGCATGTTACTTTTTCAGGGCTGGCGCAATTTTTAGAGATGTTCTCTCATGTGCCTTTGGCTGTTTTGCATGGCGCCAAGCCCTCTGCAATCGCCTTGTTTGTATCTCTGTTGGGGGTGGTACTGTGTATCCGACCCGGCCCCATCCTTTTGAAATGGCCTTCGCGGATCTTGGGGCTGATTCTTTGCCTGAGCCTGTTTATTCCACCAAATGATCTGTATGGTAAAAAAATACCCCATGGTGAATTGGCGATGGTGGTGTGGGATATCGGTCAAGGAAATAGCGTCATGATTCAAACCCGCCATCACACTTTAATTTATGACACTGGTCCGATTGGTTTTGGTGCGGCCAATCCAGGAGAGAAAATCATCGTACCGCATCTGCGCGCCGAGGGGATTCGGGCGATTGATCAGTTGGTCATTAGCCATGAAGATACCGATCACATTGGTGGCTTGGCATACCTGATCGACCATTTTCCGGTGGGTCAGGTGCGCGGGTCTATTCCGCAGGAACATGCCCTACAACAAGTCTTTACGGCACATGGCGTCGCATTTAAAGACTGTGAAGCTGGTCAACGGTGGACTTGGGATGGTGTTGAGTTCTTGGTCTGGCACCCAGAGCCTAGTATGCGCTCTTGGAAAGCCAATGAGCGCAGTTGTGTCTTGGAAGTTCGGAATGAACATCATTCGATTTGGCTGACAGGAGATATCGAAAAAAAAGGAGAAACCATGATGACTCGCCGCTTGGCAGCATTTCCGGAGGAATGGGAGGTGATTTCAGGTAAGCAGGTGATTTTGATGGCGCCACACCATGGCAGCAAAACCTCATCTTCAGAAATTTTTCTGGAGTATCTAGATCCCGACCACGTCTTTTCCCAAACTGGTTTTCAGAACCGCTATCGCCATCCCCACCCAATGGTGGTTGAACGCTATACCAAGCGCGGCTTATCTTTGCTTGATACAGTACAGACCGGCGCACAAATCTGGCGGACAGAAAAAGAACAATTGCACCGAACCATGTGGCGTGAAGACCGGCAACAGCCCTTTGTGTATGGCTCTTTTTGATTTTTACGAAGTCGGAATCACTCTTGTATATAATTTAGTCTTACCAACTAAGTGAATACGATGACCAAATTTGTCTTCGTTACAGGCGGTGTCGTTTCTTCCCTCGGGAAAGGAATTGCAGCCGCATCATTGGCCGCGATTCTCGAATCCCGCGGCCTGAAAGTCACCCTCCTTAAATTAGACCCTTATATCAATGTCGATCCCGGCACGATGAGCCCATTTCAACACGGTGAAGTGTTTGTGACGGAAGATGGCGCTGAAACGGATTTAGATCTCGGTCACTATGAGCGTTTTGTTTCTGCCAAAATGCGCAAAAGCAATAACTTTACGACGGGGCAAATTTATGACTCCGTGATTCGTAAAGAGCGTCGCGGGGAATATTTAGGAAAAACCGTGCAGGTGATTCCACACATTACCAACGAAATCCAGACCTTTATCGAACGTGGCGCAGCTGCGAGTTATGACGGTCATGCTGATGTGGCGATTTGTGAAATTGGTGGCACGGTCGGCGATATTGAGTCTCTGCCTTTTTTAGAAGCGGCCCGCCAAATGAATTTACGCAAGCCTCGTGGTGACACGGCGTTTATTCATTTAACCTTGGTGCCGTATATTGCCAGTGCTGGTGAATTAAAAACCAAACCAACCCAACACTCGGTCCAAAAATTGCGTGAAATCGGGATTATTCCAACGGCCTTGCTTTGCCGTGCCGATCGACCGATTCCCGATGAAGAAACTGCCAAGATCTCCTTATTTGCAAACGTGCGTGAAGATGCCGTGATTTCGGTGTGGGATGTCGATACGATTTACAAAATTCCACAGATGTTGCATGAACAAGGTCTGGACGACATCATTTGTAAAGAACTCCATTTAAATCCGCCTCCAGCTGACTTATCCGTCTGGCGCAATTTGGTAACCCGGATGGAAAATCCAAAGCACCATATCACCATTGGTATGGTTGGCAAATATGTGGATTTGACAGAGTCGTATAAATCGCTCATTGAAGCATTGCGGCATGCGGGTATTCATCATCAAACCCATGTTGAAATTCGCTATATTGATTCTGAACTGATGGAAAATAAAGGGATTGCGGATTTAGAAGGTCTCGATGCGATTTTGGTGCCGGGTGGTTTTGGTAAGCGGGGTACGGAAGGCAAGATTTTAGCGATTCAATACGCGAGAGAAAAACAGATCCCTTACTTAGGCATTTGTTTGGGAATGCAACTGGCGGTGATTGAATTTGCCCGCCATGTGGCCGGTTTAACGCAGGCCAATAGCACCGAATTCAACGACACAACCCTCCATCCTGTGGTTGGCCTGATTACGGAGTGGAAAAATCGGGATGGGTCAATTGAGACGCGAACCGATGAATCCGATTTGGGCGGCACCATGCGATTAGGTTCACAAACATGTCCTGTTAAACACAACACGATGGCTTCTGAAATTTATGGCGCACAAGTGAACGAGCGCCACCGCCATCGGTATGAAGTCAATAATTTGTATGTTCCGCAACTCGAGGCTTCGGGAATGATTATTTCCGCACGCACTCCCTCGGAAGATTTACCTGAAATGATGGAGTTGCCAAAGTCGATGCATCCTTGGTTCTTTGGGGTACAGTTCCATCCAGAGTTCACCTCAACGCCACGGGATGGCCACCCTTTATTTAATGCCTTTGTTTTAGCCGCTCTCACACATGCTGGGGTCACTCATTTGGAGTCAGAGAGCGCATGAAATTATGTGGCTTTCCCATTGGTTTAGATCATCCCTTCTTTTTGATTGCGGGTCCGTGTGTGATCGAGTCCGAACAAATGGCACTCGATACGGCAGGTACCTTGAAAGAACTCACAACACAACTCGGTATTCCGTTTATTTTTAAGTCTTCTTTTGATAAAGCCAATCGTTCCTCAGGAAATTCTTTTCGGGGTTTGGGCATGGAAAAAGGTTTAGAGATCTTGTCCAAGGTAAAACGTCAGATTGGTGTGCCCGTTTTAACTGATATTCACACCATCGATGAAATTCAACCGGTCAGTCAGGTCGTGGATGTATTGCAAACACCGGCTTTTTTATGCCGTCAGACGGATTTTATTCACGCTTGTGCTCAGAGTGGTTTACCAGTCAATATCAAAAAAGGCCAGTTTTTAGCTCCGCATGACATGCTACAAGTGATCAGCAAAGCCCGTTCAGCAGCAAAAGCGGTTGGTCTTTCTGAGGATCGTTTCATGGCCTGTGAGCGTGGCGTGAGTTTTGGTTATAACAACCTTGTATCCGATATGCGCAGTTTGGCGATCATGCGCGAAACCCTTGCACCGGTCGTTTTTGATGCGACACACTCGGTGCAATTACCGGGCGGTCAAGGCACCAGCAGTGGTGGTCAGCGTGAGTTTGTCCCCGTCTTAGCAAGAGCCGCTGTGGCGGTGGGGGTCAGTGGCCTCTTTATGGAAACCCACCCTGATCCAAGCGTGGCCATGTCCGATGGTCCCAATGCCGTGCCACTGCACCATATGGCGGAGCTGCTCGCATCCCTCAAGGGGATTGATGAACTTGTGAAACGTTCAGGGCGATTTTTAGAAAACCATTTGAATTAAATTCATTTTGTAAAGGTAGAAAGCATGAGTGCAATTGTTGACATGATTGGTCGTGAAATTTTGGATTCGCGGGGCAATCCGACTGTGGAATGCGACGTTTTACTGGAGTCAGGCATCATGGGGCGGGCAGCAGTTCCATCGGGAGCATCAACGGGCTCAAGAGAAGCCATTGAATTACGTGATGGCGAAATGAATCGGTACCTCGGTAAAGGCGTGCGGCGCGCGGTTGATAATATCAATACAGAAATTGCTGAATCCTTGATGGGTTTAGATGCGGCGGAACAGGCTTTTTTAGATCGGACCTTGATTGACTTAGACGGTACCGACAATAAAGCCCGCTTGGGGGCTAATGCCACATTAGCTGTTTCGATGGCGGTCGCACGGGCGGCGGCGGAAGAAGCAGGCTTGCCTTTGTATCGGTATTTTGGTGGTTCGGGTGCCATGCAAATGCCAGTCCCCATGATGAATATTGTGAACGGTGGCGCACATGCCAACAATAGTTTAGATATTCAAGAGTTCATGATCATGCCGGTGAGTATGACGAGTTTTAGAGAAGCTCTGCGTTGTGGCGCGGAAGTGTTTCATGCGCTGAAAACGATTTTGCACGCTCAACACATGCCGACCCAGGTGGGTGATGAGGGTGGTTTTGCCCCGAATTTTAAGAGCAATGAAGAATGTCTACAGACCATTTTGCAAGCGATTGAAAAGGCGGGTTACCGCCCCGGTGAAGATGTGTTGCTTGCCCTTGATTGTGCTGCCAGTGAATTTTACAAAGATGGCTTGTATCATTTGAGTGGGGAAGGTTTGCAACTCAGCTCTTCCGAATTTACCGACTACCTTGGCAACCTGGCGGATAAGTTTCCGATTGTGTCGATTGAAGATGGGATGCACGAGAGTGATTGGGATGGTTGGAAAACACTTACCCAACGATTGGGAAATAAGATTCAATTGGTGGGTGATGATTTATTTGTCACCAACACAAAAATTCTGAAGCAAGGTATTCAGCAAGGGGTTGCGAATTCAATTTTGATTAAGATCAATCAAATTGGCACCCTCACCGAAACCTTTGCTGCCATTGAAATGGCCAAACGGGCAAACTACACCAGTGTGATCAGTCATCGTTCGGGTGAAACGGAAGATACGACGATTGCGGATATTGCGGTTGGTATGAATGCGGGACAAATTAAAACGGGTTCCTTATCGCGGACGGATCGCATCGCTAAATACAATCAACTGTTGCGGATCGAAGAAGATTTAGGTGATATAGCGTCGTATCCTGGTAAAGGTGCTTTTTATAACTTAGGCTTTTAATTGCGTTACATCGTTTACGGGCTTCTCGCTTTATTAATTGCCATCCAATACCCTTTATGGATCGGTAAAGGGGGCTGGTTGCATGTCTACCAGTTGGATCGTGAAGTAGAAGCGCAACGGGCAAAAAACGAGAGCCTTGAAGTGAGAAACAGTAAGATCTTTGGTGATGTGAATGATCTGCGCCAAGGCACGCACGCTGTTGAAGAACGGGCTCGGATTGAGCATGGCATGGTCAAGGAAAACGAAACCATGGTGCAAATTTTATCGGCCGATGAAGAATTACCAAAATCATCTGCCAAAGCAAAGACCGATAAAAGTAAAGCAATTCCTTAGTGCTTGCCTT
>Ga0007809_10001091_pt1 | contig 11427 bp, 11 predicted proteins | sample CryBogCBE02Aug07_FD_60383 | JGI IMG/M metagenome (GOLD analysis project Ga0007809, IMG submission 60383) | Freshwater microbial communities from Crystal Bog, Wisconsin, USA - CBE02Aug07 | ecosystem: Environmental > Aquatic > Freshwater > Lake | place: Crystal Bog, Wisconsin, USA | collected...
TTGAAGAGCTTGAGGACTCAAACGGCGCTAACCCAAGAGCGCTTCTAGACCCAGGCGTGCATCCCCCAAGGTACCACTCACCCAAAGATCATCTCCAACTCTCGCCCCGCTTCGGCGCAAGGCTTGGCCCTGGGGCACCTCACCCATCACGGTGATGGCGATATTGAGGAGTCCTTGGGTCGTATCGCCGCCCACCAACACACAACCGTATTGATCGGCCAAGGCAAATAAGCCTTCTGAAAACCCGCTCAACCAGGACTCATCCACGTGGGGCAAAGTGAGTCCCAATGTGAAGCAACGTGGTGTCGCACCACATGCGGCCAAATCACTCAAGTTGACCGCCAACGCTTTGTGGCCCAAATGCACCGGGTCCACATCGGGGAAAAAATGACGCCCCTCCACCATTGAATCGGTAGAGACAGCCCAGTGGTGCCCAGGGGTAGAGGACAAAAGCGCACAGTCGTCCCCAATGCCGAGCACAACGGTGGGTTGAGACAAAGTGGTGTGCACGCCCGTGTGACGCTTGAAGTAACGCTCGATGAGATCAAATTCGCCCAATGGAGATTTGAGCGAACGCTTTGGTGTTGCCTCTAATGCAGCATCAGATGCGGAATCTGCTGCTGCATCTGAAGTAGCCTTGGCTTCTAAGTTGGTTAAAGCGCTGGTGGGTAAGCTTGACATACTCTACTAGGCTTGCTGGCCAGCCCTTTTCAATGAAAACCTTGACCGCTCAATGCATCGAGCACAAAAATCGGAATGTCCACCTCAAAACGCTCCCCGTCAACGGCCACACAAAATAGACTTCCGTGCATGGTGCCGGTGGGGGTCCTCAAATGGGTGCCACTGGTGTATTCAAAAGACTCCCCGGGCTTTAAGAGCGGTTGATGGCCCACGACCCCAAGCCCGCGCACGCGCTCATGGGTGCCCAAGGAATCATTGATATGCCAAGTGCGCGAGATCACCTGAGCACTGATGTCCCCCGTATTGACAATGGTCACAGTGTAGCTAAAGACAAACATGCCCGCAGGCGGGTCGGATTGCTGGGCCAAATAAGCGGGCTCGACAACGACACTCATTTGATACTGGGGCATGGAGTTCCTCAAAAAAATGCTTCACTTGAAGACACCAGTTAATCTTAACGGATTAATGCGTTGGCCAAAGAGCCCCATCACTTCTATGGGTCTTGCTAGCGCTGGTTATAAGCCCGAGTCATTAAGGATCCTTTGCGAGTGCACACATTTAAGCACTTTGGGCCCTTAGACCTCTTAGACCTTTTAGACCCGTTAGACCTTTTAGACCCGTTAGACACTTTAAGCCTTGTCGCCTTTGCGGTCTTCACCTCCCACTAAAGGCCCCTGGGACCAATGCTTTTCAGCCAGTTTCGCTATACTGAGTGTAAGTAAGCATTGCACGTACGCCCCTCACTGAACTCATCATAAAACCATGACCTCACCCAGCACCTCCCATCAACTCCCACCCTTTATTTCTGCCTCGATTTTGGCGGCCGACTTCACCCGTTTGGGCGCTGAGGTCAGCTCCGTCATTGAGGCTGGAGTGGATTGGATTCACTTTGACGTGATGGACAACCACTATGTGCCCAATTTGAGTTTTGGGCCCATGATTTGCCAAGCCTTGAAGCCTCTTTCTAAGAAATCTGACGGCACCCCCATCCCCATCGATGTCCACCTCATGGTCGAGCCCGTGGATGAGTTGGCTTTGTCGTTTGCCAAGGCGGGGGCCAACTTGATCAGCTTTCACCCTGATGCCAGCACCCATGTGCACCGCACGGTGGAGCTCATCCGCTCACAAGGCTGCCAAGTGGGATTGGCCTTCAATCCAGCTGAGCCCTTGGGCGCCTTGGAGTGGATGCTTGAGGACTTGGATTTGGTGCTCATCATGAGTGTCAACCCAGGCTTTGGAGGTCAAAGCTTCATTCCAAGTAGCCTCAAAAAAATCAGGGCCGTGCGGGACCTCATTGACCGATGCGGCAAACCCATCCGCTTAGAAGTGGACGGTGGCATCAAGCCCAGCAATATCGCGCAAGTTCTCGATGCAGGTGCCGACACCTTTGTGGCAGGAAGTGCGATTTTTGGGCAACCCAGCTACAACACGGTCCTTCAAGAGTTTCGCAAAGCTTTGGGCAAAGTCTAAGTCTTAGTCTAAGCCTAAGCATCAGGACGACCGCTATCGCTTCCTTACACAAAAGCATCTTCTAATAAGTCCCAAGTTGGGACTTCAACCACTCACCCGTATCCTTGGCAGCCAGGACTTTTGAGCCCAGACGGGCGAGTCGGTTTTTGAGCTTCAAGACAGCTTTGTCTTTGCTGATCAAGGTGGCCTGGTGTTGGGCGGCCAAATCCACAAACACCTGGTCATCCGTGTCTTTGCACTTGTAGTGGCAAGCGGGAGCGGTCTCCACCCTTTTTGCCCAATGGTGCATACAAGTCGCAATGCTATTGGACACCTCTTGTAAGGTCTTTGGTGGCAAAGAATAGGGGGGATGTAGAGATAAAGCGCTTTGGGAATGAGGGCGAGACGAATCAAGCGAGTCAAGAGTCTCAAGCGACTTGATGAGTGGCGTCTTCTCACCCTTTATGTGAACCGCCAATTTGGGCTCCAAGTGCGGGTAAGCCAAGACTCGAGGAAGCTCGGCAAACATCCGCTCGCTCGCGATCCAGGTCAGTCGACGAAGCTGCACAGCGTCTCTGAGCAGTGCCACATCCGGGTTGTCAAAGAGCCACATATCGAGAACGATATTGGTGTCGAGTACAACATTGGTATTTAGAGCAACACGCGCATTGGGCTCCTTGGTATTGAGCACCACCTCGGAGTCATTCTTGGCAACACCGAGAGGAAGATTTGGCTTCTCGGTAATGCTCAATCCGTTGGTCCTGTTTTTTTCGCACTCGCGTTACTACCCTTGATCATGTCAAACTTAAACATACGACACTCAATGGGTCCATTCCACAAAGGCACACGGCGACTTTCTTTGAGTCGCATCTGACCGGGCAACTTCAAATTGGGCGTCAATACCCAGGCCTGCCAGCCCGAGAAGTTCTTCTTCCAGTGGCTGGCCAAGAGCGAGAAAAAGTCCGAGCTCGCTGGCGCGGTCTCTGAAACTTGAGAGTCGGAAAAAGCTCTCGCAGCCCCTGAGACGGGTCGTCGCTGGGCCCACCCTTCAGAAGAATTCATCTGCGCGCGCTCTCGCCCGAGCCCCTTGCCTGCACCGGCCATTCCCAGCGCACTCATGCGCTCGTCATACGGAGGGTTCACCATCAAGAGGCCCGGCGTTTCACAAGGCGGCATGCGAACCAGCGCGTCACCACCTCGAAACTCAACTGCATGGGCCACACCTGCGCGTTGGGCATTTTGCTGGGCAAAGTCAACCATTCGGTGTGACACATCTGAGCCATAGATCGCTCGTGTCGGGGGGCGTTCTGCTTGGCGGGCACGGTTTTTAATCGTCTGCCAAGACGAGGCCTGAAAAGGTAAGAGATTCTCAAACCCGAATTGACGAAAGATCCCTGGTGCGATGTGGCAGTCAATTTGCGCGGCTTCAATGGCGATCGTGCCTGAACCACAACACGGGTCATAAAGCGACAACCCTTCTTGGGCCTCCCAACCACTGGCGGCAAGCATGGCCGCAGCCAAGGTTTCTTTGAGCGGAGCCTCCCCTTTTTCTAAACGCCAACCGCGCTTAAAAAGGGGCTCACCCGAGGTGTCGATCGACAACAGTATTTGGTCTTGCGTCAGGTGAACATAAATGCGAACATGAGGCCACTTCACCTCCACACTCGGGCGTGAGCCCTTCACCTCTCTGAACCGATCGGCCACCGCGTCCTTGACCTTCAGGGCTGCGAAGTTCAGGCTCTTTAAAGGACTGTACTGCGCAGTGATCTCGACTTTGAAGGTTTGCTCCACTTTGAACCACATCTCCCAGGGCACACTTTTGGCAAGGGTGTAGAGATCTTCCTCGGTGCGGTAAAACCCCGATTTGACTTGGATTAACACGCGCTGGGCCAAACGGGTGTGCAAATTGAGTTGCATCATCTCGCTCCAAGACGCCTGCAAACTCACTCCAGCACGCTGAGAGGCCAAGGCCAGTGGCTCTCCTCCCAAGATGCGCTGACACTCCTGGGCCAAGTAGCCCTCGACACCAGCAGCACAGGGGAGAAACAAAGTCAAAGAATTCATGGAAATTTAATCGGTCGGTGGTGAGCTTGGCCCCAAGGGGTGAGAGGGCACGCGTACATCATGCTGGCAAGAGGACACTAACACGGGGGGTGCTCGGTATCCTCTGCAGGACTCACAACACTTTCCTCAAGTTGGTAGGGGCGATTTTGAGCGCTTCTCTGTATTTGGCCACGGTGCGACGCGCGCAATCGATGCCTTGCTCTTTGAGCATCTCTGAGAGCTGGTTGTCCGAGAGTGGCTTTTTGGGGTTTTCGTTGGCCACAAACTGTTTGAGCAGTGCTCGAACAGCAGTACTCGAAGCGTTGGTGCCGCTCTCGGTGCCCAGACCTGAGCCAAAGAAGTACTTCAGCTCAAACGTACCAAACGGGGTGGACATGTACTTGGAGGTGGTGACACGGCTGATGGTGGACTCATGAAGACCGAGCTCATCGGCAATTTCTCTGAGCACCATGGGCTTCATGGCCAACTCGCCGTGAATGAAAAAATTGCGTTGGCGCTGGGAGATCGCGTGGCTCACCCGCAAAATCGTCTCAAAGCGTTGTTGGATATTTTTAATGAACCACTTGGCCTCTTGGAGTCGTTGCTGTAGACCTTGGTGGGCATCGGACTTGCCTGAGCCCTTTAAAGCACCGGCGTAGATGTCGTGCACCCGAAGCCTTGGCATCACATCGCTGTTGAGTTGAACGCGAAATTTCGGTAAGCCATCGCGGTCCACACCGGCGCGGGTGACGATGACGTCGGGCACCACGATTTGTCGCTCAACATCCACAAAACGCCGACCAGGCTTGGGCTCCAAACGGGCAATGAGTGCAATGGCCAGTTTGATGCGCGTCTCGTTTTCAGACAAAGCGGTGCAAAGTCGTTTGACATCCCTCCTGGCCAGCATTTCCATAGAGAGCCCACAAATGGCCAAGGCCACAAGTCTAAGCTCCTCGGCTTGTGCATTGGGAGTGGTCATGGCCTTTAGCTGTAAGCGAAGACATTCCCCCAGGTCGCGCGCGCCCACACCGGTGGGCTCCAAACTCTGCAGCAAATGAAGCGCCATCTGAAAACGCTCCACCAAAGACTCCACTTGCTCCTCATCATCTCCGGCCAAGCCCTCGGCCAAGCTCTCCAATGAGTCCTCCAAATAGCCGTCATCGTTCAAGGACTCAATTAAAAACCGCAACGCTGCACGGTCCACCTCATCCAAGCGCATACTCAAGGCTTGGCGATGTAGATACTCGGTGAGTGACTGGCTCGAACGAGCAAGCTCTGTGGCGTCGCTCGTGTCTTGATCCAGCGCGCCATTTCGCGGCGGCGCATCTCCCCCCCACTCGCTGTCGTCGGCAGAGAATTCAACACTCCCGTCTCCGTCCCAGCTCTCAGCAACGCCCTCGATAGTGCTGTCCTCACCCCCAGCGCTGGCGTCAGTGGTATCTGTGGCCGATGTGGCCTCATGACGCTCGCTCAAACTTTGACTACTCAAACCGTCCGAGGGCGCCGTCAAGTCAAGCTCTGCATAATCTCCAAGCTCACCGAGCTCCGAAGTGTCTGCCCCGTCAAACTCATCTCCCCCCAACTCCGATTCGCTGGCCAGGGCCTCTTGCTCAATTGCCGCCTCACTGCTTTGGGCATCGGGCGTGATGGGAGCGTCCTCTTGGCTCACACCAAAATCTTCTCTCTCGGCCAGATCACTTTCTTTCTCCAAGAAAGGATTGTCATCGAGCATTTGCTCAATCTCTTGGCTGAGCTCGAGGGTGGAGAGTTGCAACAAGCGGATGGACTGCTGCAACTGAGGCGTGAGCGCCAGATGTTGTGAAACCCGAAGGGAGAGTCCTTGCTTCATGGGGTGTGCGACGTGATCGCCCTACATTCGGAAATGTTCGCCCAAGTAAACACGGCGAACATCTCCATTGTTGACTATCTCACCCGGGGTGCCTTGAGCCAGGACTCGGCCATCGCTGATGATGCAGGCGTGGTCACAAATGCCCAAAGTCTCGCGCACGTTGTGGTCTGTGATCAAAACACCAATGCCTCTGGCTTTTAAGAATCCAATGATGCGCTGGATTTCAATGACTGCAATCGGGTCGATGCCGGCAAAGGGCTCGTCAAGCAAAATGAATTGGGGCTGGGTGGCCAAAGCGCGAGCAATCTCCACCCTACGTCGCTCGCCACCAGAGAGGGCCTGGGCCTGCGCGTCGCGCAAATGGTCCACCCTCAACTCTTGGAGTAAATTCGTGAGGCGCTCCTCCATCACTTGAGGACTCAAGGGCTCGCCGTTCTCGTCGCGTTGAAGCTCCAAGACAGCACGCACGTTGTCTTCAACATTCAAGCGCCTAAAGATCGAAGCCTCTTGGGGCAAATACGACAACCCCAAGCGAGACCTTCTGTGAATGGGTAAGCGCTCAATGCGCACCCCATCCAGAGTGATCCATCCTGCATCGGCCCGAACCAAACCCACAATCATGTAAAAAGATGTGGTTTTGCCGGCCCCATTGGGCCCCAAGAGCCCGACCACCTCGCCACGTTTGACGCTCAAGGAGACGTCTTGCACGACGCGACGTGCTCCATAGGCTTTTTGCAAATGGTGCGCCTCTAGGCTGGCGCTCACTGCAGGAGTTGCATCGGAATTTGATAGAGACGCGCCCACCTCTTTGGGAGAACCCAAGTTCAAGGGGTCGAGCTCACGCGCATTCATGGCTTGGTCAACCCCATGGATGGGGTGGAAGATGATGATGGTGAGGGCGAGGCCGTGGAGGGTACCGGCGTGAGGACTGCGCGAACACGAGAATCACTCCTCGGGGCCAGTAACCCCAGCGCACTGGCCTCTGATTTGTTGTTTTTACCGCCCATGGCGGCTTGCGAGTTCAAGGGGACTTTTTGTGCATCCACCCGAAAGGTCTCACTCAGGTGGTCGTAAGTGATCACATGCCCACTCATCTCATCATTCAAGACAGTGCCACGGTAGCGCCTGAGGACCGCTTGGTCTTGCAGTGTCACTCGGTCCAAGCGGCCATCGTATTCAATTCGCAGCGCTTCACCTTCCATGAACTCATTGACCCCTTCGCGCTTTTGTCGGTAATAGGCTCGTTTACCGCTCTCTGGAGTGATCACTCCGTATTGAAAGCCCTGAGGATCTTCTCGCACCTCGATGCGGTCCCCCTTCAGCACGATGGTGCCTTTGTTCACCAAGACATGGCCAGTGAAGATGGTGAGCTGCTTTAAGTCGTCATGCACCAACTCATCGGCCTCGATGTTCATGGGCTTGTCTTTGTCCGCAGTCTCTGCATGGGCCAGTCGCATGGACACCCCCATGGACAATCCAAGCGCGAGACACAAAGACAAAAGGTTAAATTTCAAGGCACAAATCTTGCTGTTTATATTGTCGGAATTGTAAGGGCTGGCCTTGTGATTTGAACAAGTTTGATGGCCAAACCTTGAAAAACAAGGTCGAACCCCTCCAAAATGGGCAAAAGTGCCACACACTGGCTTGGTTTGTGCTTTTTACGGGCGTTACTGCCCGATAGCGCATTGAGTTTGAATGCTCTGGGTTCCGTCTTTATTTCTCGACGAAGATTCTCGACCAAGATTCTCAGCGTTAGTTCTCGGCATTAATTCTCAGCATTAATTCTCGACTTTGAGCGTTGACCCAGAACACTAGGCCATCAACGACCCTTGCGAACCTCGGAGATCAAAAACTCAGTGACTTGGAGCGCTTTGTCCATATTGCCCACCAAAGATCCATCGGTGTAGAAGCGGCCTGCGATCCCTAGGGCAGGAACGCCTTGGACTTTAAAGGCATCTTGTTGCTGGGCTGCGCGTTTGGCACGCGAGACCACAGCAAACGAGTTGTAGAGTTCGGTGAATTTTGCGCGGGGGATTCCGTTTTTCTCGCTCCAGGCGGCCAAATTCTCAAATGTCTGCAAGTTCTGGTGTTCGGTATGGATGGCCTTGAAGACCTTGGCTTGCATGCTGTCCACCAGGCCCAAAGACTCGAGCACGTAATACATGCGTTGCTGGGGCTCAAAGTCATCGCGAAAACGCACCGGCGCACGTCTCACATCCACATCCTTGGGAAGGGTCTTGATCCATGCCTCAAACCGTGGCTCAAAGGCGTTGCAATGGGGGCAATTGAACCAAAAGAATTCCACGACCTCGATACGCCCCTTCTCACTATCAGTGGGAACTCGTTTATCCAAGCTCAAATAATCAATGCCCTCGGCAAAGGACGACCCCTGCGCCTGGGCCAAGGGAGAAGCCCCAAGACCGAGGCCCAAGGACACCATGGCTGCAGAGGAGGCCACCAGGGCCTGGTTCAAATCGCGACGTTTCATGCTCATTCACCTCTCAAAATTCAAAACCATTCAATTGAACAACCTCAAAGTGACCCAAGCGCTTATTTTTGCACCCGAACCACGACCGAGTCGACCTTCAAGGCGATTAGTTTTTGCTGAATTTTCTCAGCCTCATCCTTGGTGTTCAACGGGCCCACGCGCACGCGGTAGACCGTCTTTCCACCTTGATCTCGTTCACTGAGGGTCGTATCAAAGCCAGCCAAGGCGAGCTTGCCTTTTTGCGCATCGGCCTCATCATGGGTGCGAAAGGCACCGGCTTGTACATAAAACAAAAAAGCATCGATGCCATTGGCCTTGGAGCGGGCCAGATCGGTCATCGGGTCCGCTTTGTCGCTGGAGGCTGCGCCGGGCTCCCCCCCAGCGGCTGGGCCAAACACCGAACTCAAAGGATTGCTGGAGGGCTCAGCTTTTGGAGTGGGGGCAGGAGCATTGGCACCTGTGCCTGGTCCTGATCCTGAAGCGGCGCTGGTATTGGTAGCACCCTTCTCAGCACCCGAAGCTTCAGAGGAGTTTGCAGAACCCGCGCCCGAGGCGGAAGAGTTTTTCGAGGTCGACTTGTTGTACAAAGGTGCGTTGGGATCCCAATCCTTGTTCTTTTTGTCCTCACTCGCATCTTGATCGGGAGTGTGGGTCAAGCCCTTATTCATAAATGGAATGGGCACCTTCGTCACGTAGACGGCCAGTCCCAACGACACGGCCACCCCCACGATCAGTCCAAAAATAAATCCCAGGAGAGTTCCCCCTCGTTGCGCACGGATGGATGATGTCATGACTCGTCAAACAAAGGTTAATCAATCGGGTGAGGGTGCAGTGGGCTGACACACCTGGGTAAATTCATGGTCTTGGCTCAAAAAACAACTCACCGTGAATACACCAGGCCATGGGGCCTTTGCCACTCATTCCGTCAAGTTCCCATCATACCTCTCTCATGTGAATTGGTGTGAAACTCACATCACTTGTGGAGCACTGACCCCCAAAACCCACAGGCCATTCCTGAGCACCTGGGCGACAGCCGCGACCAAGGCCACACGGGCATTTTTAAGCACGGGGTCTTCCACCAAAATCCGCTCTTGATCGTAGTAGCTGTGGTAAGCCGCTGCGAGCTCGCGCAAGTAAAACGTCACATCGTGAGGCGCCAAGTCCTTGGCAGCACTGGCCAAGACTTCAGGAAACTTGGCCAATAAGAGCATCAAGTGCTGGGCGGCGGTACTTTGTAAAGGCTCCAAATTCAGCGACGCACCGGCGTCAAGACCCAATCCCAATAGTGGAGTTGTCACTAATGAAGTTTCTTTTGAGGTCTCTTTTGAAGTCTCTTTTGAAGTCGCTGCTGAGGACTCACCTGGGTCTAGCGACATATGGCCCTCTTTGATCAAGATCGAGCAAATCCTTGCATGGGCATACTGCACATAGTAAACGGGGTTGTCATTATTTTTGGCAACGGCCAAATCCACATCAAACAAATACTCGGTGTCGGGCTTTCGACTCAAGAGAAAGAAGCGAACCGCGTCCTTACTGGTCCAATCAATCAAGTCTCTCAAGGTGACGTAACTACCGGCACGCTTGGAGATTTTGACCTCTTCACCTCCGCGCATGACCCGCACCATGGTGTGCAAGACATAGGAGGGGAATTCCTTGGGGATCCCCAAGCCTTGCAAATCACTCACCGCCTGAAGCCCCGCTTTCACACGCGCAATGGTGCCATGGTGATCAGAGCCTTGGATGTTGATCACGTGGTGAAAGCCACGCTCCCACTTGCTCAAATGGTAGGCCACATCGGGCACAAAATACGTGTAGCCGCCTTCGCTTTTTCGCATCACGCGGTCTTTGTCGTCTCCAAATGCAGTGCTTGCGAGCCACAACGCCCCATCTTTCTCATAAGTGTGACCTGAGGCCTTAAGCTGCTCAACCGTGCGCTCGACGCGACCACTCGTGTAGAGTGAGGACTCAAGATAAAACTGGTCAAATTTGAGCCCAAATGCAGCCAAATCCAAGTCTTGTTCACGCCTTAAATAAGCCACCGCAAACTCACGAATGGCCGCCAAATCTTCGATATCCTTGGAGGACTTCACGGCTCGGTCATCGCACTGAACACTCTCGCCCGCCTCGAACGCGCGGGCGATGTCCACAATGTACTGACCTCGGTAACCCTCTGCCGGCCACTGGGGGTCTTCGGGCTCGATGCCCCGCAAACGGCATGACACACTGAGCGCCAAGTTATCGATTTGCCCGCCCGCATCGTTGTAGTAAAACTCACGGTGCACCCGGTAGCCTTGGGTCTCAAAGAGGCGACACATGGCATCTCCCAACGCAGCTTGTCGCCCATGCCCCACATGCAAAGGCCCGGTGGGGTTTGCGGAGACAAACTCCACCAGCAAGGGCTCGGCGACTGAGTCTGAACGCACCAACCGGTGACCGTAAAGTGAGCCCCCTTCGAGGACTTCGGCAATCACGGCTTGTTTCGCACTGGCTTTGAGACGCAAATTGATAAAGCCCGGTCCAGCGATCTCGATGTCTTGCACCCAGTCTTGAAACTCAGGCGTGGCCAGCAACTGCTCTTTAAGCTCGGTTGCAATTTGGCGAGGATTGGATTTGAGCAATTTGCTCAGTTGCAAAGCATGGGTGATGGCCAAGTCACCGTGCTCGGCGAGTTTGGGGCTCTCAAATGCGGCTTGTGCACCCAGGCCTGCTCCCTTGAGCTCGAGCACGCGCGCCAAGGCTTGACGGAGTTGTTCTTTGATTTTGATCATGGCGTGTATTCTAATGAGCGCTTGCCAGACGCGAGGGGCACGACTTATTTCAAAAACAAGGGTCGTGTGGCCATGTTGGAGCCATTGGAGGAGGAGTTAGAGGGTAATGAAGAGGCGGTGGTCACGGGTGAGACACCACCCGTAGCCTT
>Ga0007809_10001094_pt1 | contig 11405 bp, 10 predicted proteins | sample CryBogCBE02Aug07_FD_60383 | JGI IMG/M metagenome (GOLD analysis project Ga0007809, IMG submission 60383) | Freshwater microbial communities from Crystal Bog, Wisconsin, USA - CBE02Aug07 | ecosystem: Environmental > Aquatic > Freshwater > Lake | place: Crystal Bog, Wisconsin, USA | collected...
ATATGTATGGATTTTTCCAACCATCAAAACATCTACACAAACACATTAAATGTTAAAAAAATGCATAATGAAAGGCTCATCTCTCCCATCGTTTTTTTGACCGACTGTAATGGCCTCCCGACAATCCAAAAGTAAAACTGGTGCATCTGAACGCGCAGCCCCGATCGCTGCGCCTGCCTTAGATGAGTCAAAATTCATCGCATTTCCGAATTCTCCCTATCATCTCTATCAACCTTTTCAACCTGCAGGCGACCAGCCGACAGCGATTAATGCATTGGTTGCAGGTATTGAAGATGGTTTGACATTTCAGACCTTACTTGGCGTAACGGGTTCCGGTAAAACCTACACGATGGCGAATGTGATCGCTCGAATGGGGCGTCCAGCCATTATTTTTGCCCCCAATAAAACCCTTGCCGCCCAACTTTACAGCGAATTCAGGGAGTTTTTTCCGCGCAATGCCGTTGAATATTTTGTCAGTTACTACGATTATTACCAACCTGAGGCGTATGTGCCCCAGCGTGATTTGTTTATCGAAAAAGACTCTTCGATTAATGAGCATATTGAACAGATGCGCCTATCAGCTACCAAAAGCTTACTTGAGCGCCGTGATGTCATTATTGTGGCAAGTGTTTCAGCGATTTACGGAATTGGTAATCCAGGGGATTATCACAAGATGGTATTGACATTACGTCAAGGAGATAAGATTTCTCAATCAGACGTGGTCAAGCGTTTAATTGCCATGCAATATGACCGCAATGATATGGACTTTTCGCGCGGGACGTTTCGCGTACGGGGTGACACCATTGATATTTTTCCCGCAGAGCATAATGAATTGGCGGTTCGTGTAGAACTCTTCGACGACCAAATTGATAGCCTCCAATTTTTTGATCCCCTCACCGGAAAAATCAAGCAACGGATTGCCCGCTTCACTGTTTATCCGGGCTCTCATTACGTGACGCCCCGTGAGACAGTCCTGCGAGCAGTTGAAAATATTAAGCTTGAGTTACGCGAGCGCTTGGCCGAGTTCATCGCGCAAAATAAGCTGGTTGAGGCACAGCGTCTTGAGCAACGGACCCGCTTTGACTTAGAGATGTTGGCGGAATTGGGTTTTTGTAAGGGAATTGAAAATTATTCTAGACATTTATCGGGTGGTGAGCCAGGTGCAGCCCCCCCGACTCTGATTGATTACTTGCCGCAAGATGCCCTGATGTTTCTGGATGAGTCTCATGTTTTGATTGGTCAATTTACTGGTATGTATAACGGCGACCGGGCCCGTAAAGTCACTTTGGTCGATTTTGGCTTTCGTCTGCCATCCGCACTGGATAATCGGCCCCTCAAATTTAACGAATTTGAGACCAAGATGCGCCAAACGGTCTTTGTCAGCGCCACGCCTGCCGATTATGAAAATACCCATACTGGCAACACCGTTGAGCAAGTGGTGCGACCAACGGGCTTGATTGATCCTGAAATTGAAGTGCTGCCTGCTTCTACGCAAGTTGATGATTTGCTTGATCAAATTAAAGCCAGGGTTGATAAGCAAGAGCGTGTGCTGGTCACGGTGCTGACAAAACGGATGGCTGAACAGTTAACAGACTTCCTTTCAGATAATGGGGTAAAGGTTCGGTATGTGCACTCCGATATTGATACCGTAGAGCGGGTGGAAATTATTCGGGATCTCCGGCTTGGGATGTTTGATGTACTGGTCGGGATTAATTTGTTGCGTGAGGGCCTCGACATTCCTGAAGTATCCCTTGTGGCAATTTTGGATGCGGATAAAGAGGGGTTTCTGCGCTCTGAACGCAGTTTGATTCAGACGATTGGGCGAGCTGCGCGAAATCTCAACGGTAAAGCGATTTTGTACGCAGATCGAATCACCGAGTCGATGCGCAAAGCGATGGCGGAAACCGCCCGAAGAAGAGCAAAACAACAAACCTTTAATGAAGAAAATGGCATTACTCCCGTAGGGGTTACAAAGCGCATTAAAGACATCATTGATGGTGTGTATGACGTTAATGACGAAAAAGTTCAGTGGCAATCGGCAAAAGAAAAAGCCAAATACGAGGATATGAATGAACGTGATTTATCTAAAGAAATCAAACGTTTAGAAAAAGAAATGGTCGATTTCGCACGAAATCTTGAATTCGAAAAAGCAGCAAATGCCCGCGATCGACTTGCGAAAGTGCGGGCCATGGCATTTGGTGCTTTAACCCCTGACCACCCCATCGTCTAGCTCAAAACGGATCTTTCGGGTATTTGTTATACTTGAGTTAATCTGTCGGGTATTACCCATACTTGGCAGAGATATTTAGAGCCCCAGAAATCATTCTGGTCTTTCACTAAATGTTTGAAAGTAGAAAGGTATTCATGAGATTAACTACTAAAGGTCGTTTCGCAGTAACTGCAATGATTGACTTGGCGATGCGTCAAGCCGAAGGTCCAGTGACATTATCAGGGATCAGCAAAAGGCAAAAAATTTCTTTGTCTTATTTGGAACAGCTCTTTGGCAAGCTTCGGCGAGTGCAAATTGTGGATAGCACCCGTGGACCAGGTGGTGGGTATACCCTGAGTCGGGAAGGCGAGCGGATCACAGTCGCTGACATTATTAAAGCAGTTGATGAGCCGTTAGATGCGACCCAATGCGGTAGTAAAGGGAATTGTCAGGGACAAACAGAAGAACCTGTGCAGTGTATGACTCATGATTTATGGACAAATTTGAATAAAAAAATGGTGGATTATTTACAGTCTGTAACGCTCAAAGACTTGGTACTCCAACAGGAGAATCGGGGAGTAACAGTTCTCTCACCATTTATAAACAAGAGTAAGCCTGCGCAAGTCATGGCGGATAAAGCAGGCTTTAACGTGGTAGATCCAAAAGTGAAAAAGCGAGAGCCTGAACCCAAGCGTTTTATTGTGAATTCGGTGTTCAATCTCGCGCAACAAAACTAATGAAAGTATTGAACGAAAGAATCTGATGAACAAACCCAGCACCCCAAATCTCAACCCATTACCGATGTTTAGTGCCCGTCACTTTCCGGTCTATATGGACTATTCTGCGACGACCCCAATCGATCCCCGTGTCGTGGCGAAGATGATTCCTTATTTGAGCGAGCAATTCGGTAATCCAGCTTCCAGAAGCCATGCCTATGGTTGGGAAGCTGAAGAAGCGGTTGAAGAAGCGCGCGCAGAAGTTGCCGCGCTTGTGGGTGCTGATCCACGTGAAATCGTTTGGACAAGTGGTGCAACAGAAAGTATCAACTTAGCGGTTAAGGGCGCAGCGCACTTTTACAAAGACAAGGGTAAGCACATCATGACCCTTAAAACAGAGCACAAGGCCACCCTAGACACCTGTCGCGAGCTGGAGCGTGAGGGTTATGAAGTGACTTATCTTGAAGTCCAAGAAAATGGCTTGCTTGATCTCGCGTACTTTAAAAGTCATATTCGTCCAGATACCATTGTGGTGTCGGTTTTGTTTGTCAACAATGAAATTGGCGTGATCCAGGATATCGCGGCGATTGGTGAAATTTGTCGTGAGAAGGGTATCGTCTTTCACGTCGATGCAGCGCAAGCAACGGGCAAGGTTGCAATTAATCTGGCTGAACTCAAAGTTGATTTGATGAGCCTTTGTGCGCACAAAACCTATGGACCTAAAGGCGTTGGCGCATTGTTTGTGCGCCGTAAGCCACGCATCCGGATTGAGGCGCAAATTCATGGTGGCGGTCACGAGCGTGGCATGCGTTCTGGAACCCTACCAACCCATCAGATTGTCGGTATGGGCGAAGCATTTCGTTTAGCTCGACTCGAATTTGAGGAAGAATCGGTGCGCATCCGCATGTTACGTGATCGCTTATGGGCTGGACTATCGACGATTGAAGAGGTCTATCTGAACGGCGATATGGTGCAGCGTGGGCCACATAATTTAAATGTCAGTTTTAATTATGTGGAAGGTGAATCGATGCTGATGGCCCTCAAAGATATCGCGATTTCCTCGGGATCAGCCTGTACCTCCGCTTCCCTTGAGCCTTCCTTCGTGTTGCGTGCTCTAGGACGCAATGACGAGTTAGCTCACAGCTCGATTCGCTTTAGCGTTGGTCGCTTTACGACCATCGAAGAAGTGGACTTTACTGTCAATTTAATCAAAGAAAAAATTGCAAAATTAAGGGAGTTATCTCCCTTGTGGGAAATGTTTCAAGATGGGATTGATATCAGTACCATTCAATGGGCAGCACATTAATCGAAAGTTAAAGGAAATCAGATGGCATATAGCGATAAAGTAATCGATCATTACGAAAACCCCAGAAATGTTGGCTCTTTTGCCAAAGGTGACGATGCAGTTGGTACAGGCATGGTTGGCGCCCCGGCTTGCGGAGACGTGATGAAGTTACAAATCCGCGTCAATGACCAAGGCATCATCGAAGATGCAAAATTTAAAACCTACGGGTGTGGATCCGCAATTGCGTCTTCCTCCTTAGTGACGGAATGGGTCAAAGGCAAAACCCTAGATCAGGCATTAGAGATTAAAAATGGCCATATTGCGGAAGAATTGGCATTACCTCCGGTAAAAATCCATTGCTCCATTTTGGCAGAAGATGCCATTAAAGCCGCGGTACAAGATTATCGTGAGAAACATACCAAGTAATTGGAAAGAATCCTATGGCAATTAGTCTGACAGATAACGCAGCAAAGCATGTGAATCGTAATCTTGAAAAAAGAGGCAAAGGCCTTGGCTTACGCCTGGGTGTTCGGACCACGGGGTGTTCTGGTCTTGCCTATGAGCTGGAATATGTCGATGCGCCAAATGCAACCGATCAGGTTTTTGAATCACAAGGAATCAAGGTCTTTGTGGATCCAAAGAGTTTGCCTTATCTGGATGGTACGGAATTGGATTTTGCCCGTGAAGGCTTGAATGAAGGCTTTAAGTTTCAGAATCCCAACGTAAAGGACGAGTGTGGTTGCGGCGAATCATTCCGAATCTAACCACGGTTTTGCTGACTATTTTGAATTCTTTGCGCTGCCACAGCAATTTAGAGTTGATTTGCAGGCTCTTGATCGAGCCTATTTAAAGATCCAGCAAGAAGTGCATCCAGATAAATTTGTCCGCAGTTCCGACTCTGAAAAGCGTCAGTCCTTGCAAATTGCCACCTACGCCAATACGGCCCATCAAACCCTCAAACACGGTATTCGTCGAGGGATCTATTTGTGTGGTCTGAAAGGTTTTGATCCCCAACTTGAAACCAATACCTCGATGCCAAAAGAGTTTCTGATGCAGCAAATGGCTCTGCGTGAGGAGATGGATGAAGCCCGTGGCGATCTTGCAGCATTGACCGTCATTCAAGAACAGGCAAATCGCGAATTAAAAAAACAGATGGACGAAATCGAGTTGCAGTTTGATACCTTTGACAAGCCCGAATTGGCGATGTTACATCTGCGGGCGGCGTTGTTTTTTGAACGCCTTTTAGAGGAACTGGATCATCAGATGATGGTAGCGAGCACATAATGGCTTTATTACAAATTGCAGAACCTGGGCAGTCACGTAATCCCCACGCTCGCCGGATTGCGATTGGGATCGACTTAGGAACGACGAACTCGTTAGTGGCGAGTATGCGCAACGCGATTCCGGAAGTTTTAAAGAGTGAGAATGGTCAGACAATGTTGCCTTCGATTGTGCGCTACCTCGACAACGGCAACACACAAGCAGGTTACGAAGCCTTGGCGCATGCCGTCCAAGACCCTAAAAATACCATCGTTTCAGTCAAGCGCTTGATGGGGCGAGGATTAAAAGACATCAGCCACGCCCACAATCTGCCTTATGATTTTGTTGATACCTCTGGAATGTTGAAAATCCAAACGATCCAAGGCGAAAAAAGCCCCGTAGAAATTTCTGCGCAAATTTTGGCCCGCCTGCGTCAATTGGCGGAAGACTCCTTTTCCGATGAGATTGAAGGTGCCGTAATTACCGTACCGGCCTATTTTGATGATGCGCAGCGACAAGCCACAAAAGATGCAGCGCAACTCGCAGGGATTCATGTGCTGCGCTTACTCAATGAACCAACTGCTGCGGCACTTGCCTACGGCTTGGATCATGGCTCTGAGGGCGTCTATGCCATCTTCGATTTAGGTGGGGGCACCTTTGATATCTCGATCTTACGCTTGAGTAAAGGGGTGTTTGAGGTCTTAGCCACTGGTGGTGATTCTGCTTTGGGTGGCGATGATTTTGATCATGCCCTGATGCGTGATCTGTTACAAAATATTGAACTTCAGGAAATCAGTGCCAGTGATCAACGCGCTTTGATTCTGAAATGTCGGGATCTGAAAGAGACCTTGAGTTCACACCACACTGTTCTATTTGAATTTACGTTTGCTACGGGACAATCCTTGCAACGCACGGTGACTGCGGATGATTTTGCTACGCTTACCCAACCCTTAATTAACAGGGCATTGTTAGGTGTCAAAAAAGCCATGAAAGATGCGGCAATGACTGTGGCGGATATTCAAGGGGTAGTGATGGTTGGTGGTGCGACGCGCATGCCGCATGTTCAAGCAGCTGTTGCCCACTATTTTCAAAAAACCCCTTTAAACGACTTAAATCCAGATGAGGTTGTTGCATTAGGTGCGGCGCGTCAAGCCGATTTATTGGTCGGTAATAAAAATAAAAATGACGAATGGTTGCTCCTCGATGTCATACCACTCTCGCTTGGTGTCGAAATGATGGGTGGACTGGTGGAAAAAATTATCCCCCGTAACACACCAATACCTGTGGCAATTGCACAAGATTTCACCACCTTTAAAGATGGTCAAACGGCACTCGCGGTGCATGTCTTACAAGGTGAACGTGAATTAGCGCAAGATTGTCGATCGCTTGGGAAATTTGAATTACGTGGGATTCCGCCAATGGTTGCTGGGGCAGCGCGGATTCGGGTGACGTATCAAGTCGATGCCGATGGCCTTTTATCGGTTAGCGCAAAAGAAGAAAAATCAGGCGTAACGGCCTCAATTGAAGTCAAACCAAGCTACGGTTTAGCCGATGGCGAAATTGCGCGAATGCTCTCCGAGAGTTTTCAAACGGCTGCGGGCGATATGGTCTTACGCGCCTTGCGTGAAGAACAAGTGGAGGCGATGCGCTTAATTGATGCGGTTAATAACTCACTCAATTCTGACAGCAATTTGCTCAGCCCCGAAGAAGTCCATGTTATTACGCAAGCCTTAAGTACCTTGAAGGAATCTGCAAGCCATTCACAAGAGATTGATGTATTGAGAAAAGACATCACAACTCTGGCACAAGTCACAGAAGAGTTTGCTGCAAGAAGAATGAATGCCAATATCCGCCGTGCCTTAACAGGTAAAAATGTAAAAGATATCGATTAAGAAGATCCCTATATGACCCAAATGATCATTTTGCCCAATGAAGAGTATTGCCCTGAGGGTGTGGTAATTGAAGTTCAGCCTGGCACGTCGATTTGTGAAGCCTTACTGGAAAATGATATTCCAATTGAACATGCGTGTGAGATGTCGTGTGCTTGCACGACCTGCCATGTGATTGTTCGAGAGGGTATCCAGTCTCTCAACCCCAGTGATGAAAACGAGGATGATTTATTAGACCGTGCTTGGGGGCTTACACCTTTGTCCCGTCTATCCTGTCAGGCGATTGTGGCAAAAACGGATCTCGTGATTGAGATCCCAAAATACACCATCAATCACGCCAAGGAAAACCATTAAGCGATTGGGTAAACGCTTTTAGGAGTGTTCCTCGCGGCGCAGATGGGGGAATAAAATCACGTCCCGAATATTGGGTGAGTCAGTAATCAGCATCATCAATCGGTCAATGCCGATGCCACAGCCACCAGTCGGTGGCAGGCCATATTCCAAGGCACGAATAAAGTCATGATCAAAATACATCGCTTCCTCATCGCCTGCTTCTTTTTGTTCGACTTGTTTTAGAAAGCGTGCCGCTTGATCTTGGGCATCATTGAGCTCAGAAAAGCCATTAGCGATTTCGCGACCGGTGATGAACAGTTCAAAACGTTCCGTAATGCCTGGGCGAGTATCAGACTCACGCGCGAGGGGACTGACTTCAATCGGGTAATCAATAATGTAGGTTGGTTCCCACAAGTGCTCTTCCGCACATGCTTCAAACAATGCCAACTGCAAAGCACCAAGCCCCGCATTTTTGAGCGCAGGACCATCAATGTGTTCGCCTGCCAGTTTTAATTCCGAACGGATCCACGCTGCATCTTCAAGTTGGGCTGAGGTGTAGTGTTTTCCTGACGCAGGACCAAATTTTAAAATCGCTTCGTTGATTGTCAAACGGGCGAAGGGCAGACTTAGATCAAGCGCACGGCCTTGATAGGTTAAATTCGCAGTGCCACACGCTGTGATGGCCACCTGCCGAATCAGATCTTCTGTAAAACCCATCAACCAATCGTAGTCGGTGTACGCGGCATAAAATTCCATCATGGTGAATTCTGGATTATGGCGTGGACTTACCCCTTCATTACGGAAATTGCGATTGATCTCAAAAACACGCTCAAAACCGCCCACCACCAAACGCTTGAGATAGAGTTCTGGCGCGATGCGCATAAACATTTCCATATCGAGGGCATTGTGATGGGTAATAAATGGCTTTGCTGAAGCACCGCCAGGAATGACATGCAGCATGGGGGTTTCGACTTCCATGAAATCGGCTTGTTGCATGAAGTTCCGAATGGTCGTCATGGCTTTGGAACGTGTCAGGAAAGTATCTCGTGTTTCGGGAGAAACAATCAAATCCACATAGCGTTGGCGATACTTGAGTTCTTGATTGTGTAAGCCATGAAACTTATCCGGTAGCGGTCGGAGTGATTTGGTGAGTAAACGTAATTCACTAACCAATACAGAAAGCTCACCTTTATTGGTTTTGAACACCGTCCCTTGGGCGGCAATAATATCGCCCATATCCCAGTGTTTAAAAGCGCTATGGGCAGCTTCTCCCGTTTCTTGATCATTGATATAAAACTGGATTTGGCCACTGCGATCTTGAATTGTCGCAAAACTTGCTTTGCCCATGACGCGCTTGAGCATCATCCGTCCAGCAACTTTGACAGAAATATTCAGTTCTGCAAGCGCTTCTTTGGTCATCTCTCCGTATTGCTGGTGCAGCGCGAGAGCAAGATGCGTTGGTTTGAAATCATTCGGAAAGGCAATTCCTTGGGTGCGAAGCGTAGCGAGTTTTTCACGACGCTCAGCAATAATGTGGTTTTCATCAACGTGGCTTGCGGAATCCGTTGTGGACTCTGGATTGGGGATTTGATCAGTCATTGGTCACTTCAGGTTAGACGTTCATTTTTAAACTGGCTTCAATAAATGGGTCAAGATCGCCATCGAGTACTTTTTGCGTATTCGAAATTTCGACATTGGTTCGCAGATCTTTGATCCGACTTTGATCAAGGACATATGAACGGATTTGATGGCCCCAACCCACATCGGTCTTGGTTGCTTCTAATTTATCTTGTTCGACTTGACGCTTACGCAATTCGTGTTCATATAAGCGGGATTTAAGCATCGTCATGGCTTCAGCGCGGTTGCGGTGTTGGCTTCGATCGCTTTGGCATTGCACCACAATGCCTGTTGGCAAGTGGGTGAGTCGAACCGCAGAGTCGGTTTTGTTGATGTGCTGACCACCAGCACCCGAGGCACGATAGGTATCCGTACGAATATCTGCCGGGTTGATATCGATTTCGATCGAATCATCCACTTCGGGATAAATAAAGATACTCGCAAACGAAGTGTGTCTGCCATTGGCGGAGTCAAAAGGGGATTTGCGCACCAGGCGGTGTACGCCAGTTTCGGTGCGCAAAAAGCCGTAGGCGTATTCCCCGTCGATCTTAATCGAGGCACTTTTAATCCCCGCGACATCGCCAGAAGATTCTTCCAAAATTTCCGCTTTAAAACCCTTACGTTCGCAATAGCGTAAGTATTGGCGCAGCAAAATACTTGCCCAATCGCATGCTTCTGTGCCACCCGCGCCTGCTTGAATGTCCATGAAACAATTACACGGATCCATTGGGTGTGAAAACATTCTTCGAAATTCGAGATCAGCAACCACTGCTTCAATTTGTTGTTGATCTGCCTCAATCGCTAGGAGAGTTTCGTCATCGGCTTCGGCGGCAGCAAGTTCAAAAAGCTCTAGGGCACCGTTTAAATCGGCGTCCAATTTGCGGATAGAGGTAACCACCACATCCAGCATTTTTTTTTCTTTACCAAGGGCTTGCGCTGTTTTGGGATCATCCCAAATTTTCGAATCTTCGAGTTGCAGATTCAGTTCAGTGAGGCGGCGGCTTTTCGTATCATAGTCAAAGATACCCCCGAAGGTCGGCAACACGCCCGTTTAATTGGTTGAGATTATTTTGTAAGGTATTGATTCGTTCAGCTTCCATCCCATCATTATAAATGGCTTGACTCAGCTGGTTGAAAAATTACGTTGGGGAGGGAAAAAAAGCGCCTTCGATATGCAGTTGAACCCTTGGGTAGGATAAAAATCGATCCACTAAGATGCGGTAAGCAAACTGTACCTCGCTCGGCAGTAGCTCTTGGTGGTTAAACCAAATACCGAGGAGTGGTTTACCACCGGCATGATGCTTTGGTAAAAGCTCTAATTTGAGGTGCTTCTCTTTCAGAAGGGTTTGTTTGATCACTGTAAAGTGTCCAGTAAAAATGGGTTCTGGAAAGCCTTGTCCCCAAATCTCTTGGGCGAGTTGATCCGCGGTTTCGATGGTGAGCCACTCAAGTTGTAACTCCCCATCGTGCACCAATTGTCTGCTTAAGGTGGTTTCATCCATCATGGTATGGGCTACGGTCTCAAAGGCAACGCGAAACGCTGGCAAATCTGCAAGGGCAATTGACAGACCAGCAGCCATCGCATGTCCGCCGAACTTAGCGATCATTGCTGGATTTTTTTTCGCAATCACATCTAGGGCGTCCCTTAAGTGAAAACCAACAATCGAGCGCCCTGAACCTTTTATCATGGGTTGGCCATCCGCGGTTTTTTCTTCAGCAGGAGCAAAGATGATGACCGGACGGTGGTATTTTTCTTTGAGGCGCGAAGCCAGAATACCGATCACGCCTTGATGCCAAGAGGGATCAAATAAGCTGAGAGTATATAAATCTGCCGTATCGATATCCAGAAGGTGATCGATCGCTGTTTCTTTCATTTCCCCTTCGATTTCTCTTCGCTCTCGGTTCATCTGGTCGAGTTCTCGCGCGAGTTTTTTTGCCTGTGATGCATCCTGAGCAAGCAAACAACGAATCCCTAAGGACATATCTGCCAAGCGACCAGCGGCATTCAGTCGCGGACCCAAACCAAAGCCCAAGTCAAAGGTATTGCTTTGGCTTGGATTTCGTCCACTGATCTCAAACAGGGCGTGTAATCCCGG
>Ga0007809_10001095_pt1 | contig 11388 bp, 9 predicted proteins | sample CryBogCBE02Aug07_FD_60383 | JGI IMG/M metagenome (GOLD analysis project Ga0007809, IMG submission 60383) | Freshwater microbial communities from Crystal Bog, Wisconsin, USA - CBE02Aug07 | ecosystem: Environmental > Aquatic > Freshwater > Lake | place: Crystal Bog, Wisconsin, USA | collected...
CGCTCATCAAAGCACCTCGGGCAAGAGATAGCATGGGGGCGAGGCCCGAGCCACCTCCGACCAAGAGGAGGTCCCGATCAGCTTCTTCGCGCAAATAGGCCATGCCATAGGGACCATCAATTTCAACACTGTCTCCCACGCCAAGTCCAAAAAGCACATCACTGCCCAAGCCTTGAGGTACGCGCCTCACTTGGAACTCCAACACTTGGGTGTTGGCCCCAGCGTTGCTCATGGAGTAAGCCCTGGGGCCTTTCACGCCTGGGAGTTGGATCAACGCGTATTGACCTGAGGAAAAGCCCATGGGAGTATCACACTCAAAGACAAACTCACTGATGTCATGGGTGAGCATGGTGTGGCGTTTGAGGACGGCTTGCGTGATGAGTGGGGTGTGAATGGCTTGGTAATGCTCGCTCGTTCTGAGCTTGATACGCAAATCAGTTTTTGCGCGACTCTGGCAGCCCAGCCAACGATTTTTCTGACGGTCTTTGTCTGACAAGCCAGGAGACTCAGGCCAGAGATTTTCAATCTCACCTTCGATGAGCTCGAATTTGCAATTGCCGCAAGAGCCAACATTGCACTCATAAGGAAAACCCAGTCCAGCGCGCAGACCGGAGCGTAAAACGGTGTCGTGCTCAGCACAATGAAAGGGGGAGGGGTTGCCCTCGATGGCGATGGAATGCATGATGGGTTGAGGTGTCAAGGTGAGGTCAAAAAATTGTTGAAGGGTAAGGTTAAGGGTTTAATTAAAGCGCTCTAGTAATAAAACGCTCTAGGTGAGACTCAATGTCGATAGCCCAATTGGATAGAGATGGCCTCTGCGGTTTGCAGCACCATGGGGGCCAGGGAACGCAACTTTTTCAAGGTCAGTCGTTGGCTCGGTCCCCCAACGCCCACTGAAGCCACCACTTGGCCTGTGATGTCTCGAAGAGGCGCGGAGACGCCGCGCATGCCAAGCTCAGACTCCTCATCGTCGATGGCGTAGCCGTTTTGTCGGACTTGAGCGAGGATCTTCATGAGCTCGTCTTTTTCAGTGCACGTGCTGGGCGTTCTGGGGAGGAGCTCAGAGTGCATGACTTTATGAATTAATTCGGGTGCACTGAAGGCCAAGATGGCTCGGCCTTCACACGTGCAAAAGGCAGGCTTTAATGTTCCGATGTAGTTTTTCATCCGAATCGCTTGGCTACTCTCTAAGTTGTAGAGGTAGATGATGTTGGTTTCATTCAAAACCGCAAGGTGAATAGTCTCACCGGTGCGCTCTCTCAAGACGTTCAAAAAAGGCTGCGCCATGTTCGAGACGTCTAGTCTTCGCCTCACCAACGCCCCCATGATGAAGAGGTTGATGCCCAGGCGGTAACGACCATTCTCGGGATTTTGTTCAAGCAACCCCTCGCTCAAAAGAGTCACCGCCAATCGATGCGCCGTGCTTTTGGCAATATTCAATCGCTTGGCCAAACTGCTGATACCAATTTCGGATTCAATTTCCGAGAAACACTTGAGCACCCGAGCGGCCGCGGCAACGGAGGATAAACGGGTGCTTTTGGATGGTGCGGACATGAGAAGTCAAAAAAGTAGCAAATTCTTGAAAGGTTGGATTGAACATGGCGCGGCAAGGTCAAGGCACCACAGTTCCATCTTTCATCTTACCTTAATTCTTGTATGCTGAACACTGTTCTTCATAAAAGAATCATTGAAGATCTCGGGAGGGCACTCTGAGACCTCACTCAAATAGCATTGAGCATGGTTTTACAAGAGGTAAGAGTTAGGAATTAGGGAAAACCCGAGGGTCGGATGCTTGACACTCTTGGGCGTTTCAAGCCTAATACTGTCTGTGCCTTTATGTGGATCATAGTTCCATATAGGGGAACGTTAGGGATATTGCACTTACACTTGGATAGCGCCAATCAGGCACTAAAGGGGTGGTTTGGTCCAGCCCTGCTTAAATTTTGTTTTCTCACTCTTTTTCGCTCTTTTGGAGACTCATCAGTGCAAAGTCCGCTCGTGGTGGAACCTGCTCAACACGCTAGGTTAAAGTTCGACCCCAAATGGGTGGTCATTGGTTGCTGTTTATTGGTTGTGGGCTTTTTGGCCTTGGTGCCTTTTTGCTTCATGGTGTGGCAGAGTTTTTTAACGCCCGAGACCGCAGATCAGCCCTCTGTCTTCACTCTCTCCAATTACGTCACCGCCTACACAGACGCGGAGACCATCACCACCCTTGCCAACTCCATTGAATTTGCCACGGGAGGATCCTTGGTGGCTTTTGTGATTGGTACTGCCTTGGCCTGGATGAACGAGCGCACCAATACGCCTTTGCGCCGTCTTTTTTATGCGCTCTCTATAGTGCCGCTCATCATCCCTAGCATTTTGTTCACCATTGCTTGGATCATGCTTTTGAGTCCTAAGATTGGGATCATCAACATGGCCTTTCAATCGGTGTTTGGGTTGGAGTCTCCGCCCTTTAATATCTACTCCATGGGCGGCATGATTTGGGTGGATGGGCTTCATTACTCACCGATGGCTTTTTTATTAATGACCGCTGCATTCAAAGCCATGGACCCATCCTTGGAAGAGTCAGCCGTAATGAGTGGCTCGAGCATCTTGAGAACGCTTTGGCGCATCACCTTGAAGTTGGCCTTTCCAGCCATTGTCGCTACCATCCTCACACTTTTTGTGCGTGCGATTGAGTCTTTTGAGGTGCCTGCTTTATTGGGCTTACCTGCAGGCATTCAGGTCTTTACGTCCGCCATTTACCAAGCGATTCATCAGTTTCCAAGTCAACTCGGACTGGCTTCGGCCTTCTCTGTGCTTCTTCTCTTGATCACTTCTGGGGGCATCTATATCCAAGCGCGTATTTCTTCATCGTCCAGCAAATACGTGACCGTCACTGGCAAGGGTTTTCGTCCCCGCAGCATCGATTTGGGTGTCTGGCGGTATGCAACCCTATGTGTGTTTTTGCTCTACTTTTTGTTGATTGTGGTTTTGCCGTTTTTAGTCCTGTTGTGGTCATCCTTGCAAAAATTCTACGCACCACCATCGGCCGAGGCCTTGAAGCATTTGACCCTGGATGGTTACCGCTATGTGCTGGATTCGGACACCATTCTTCATGCGCTTTTTAATAGCGTTTGGATGGGTATGGCCTGTGCAACCATCGTCATGCTGCTCTCAGCGGTGGTGTGTTGGGTGGTGGTGAAGACTAAAATTCCAGGACGCTGGTTGCTTGACAATTTGGCCTCCTTACCTATGGTCTTCCCTGGCTTGGTGCTGGGGGTGTCCATCATGATTTTTTACCTCACCTTTGACATTGGAATTTACGGTACATTTTGGATTATTTTGCTCGCTTACGTGACGCGTTTCATGCCCTATGGTTTACGTTACAACACGACCTCTATGATTCAAATTCACAAAGACTTGGAAGACTCGGCCGGTATGAGTGGAGCGGGTTGGGTAACCGTCTTTACCAAAGTGATCTTGCCGCTCTTAAAGCCCGGCATGGTGGCGGGTTGGATTTATGTCATGATTGTTTCAGTGCGAGAGCTCTCAAGCTCCATCTTGCTCTACAGTCCCGGTAATGAAGTGATCTCAATTGTGATTTGGGAGTTGTGGGAAAACGGTCAGTATGTGGAGTTGTCTGCTCTGAGTGTGATGTTTATTTTGATGTTGTTGATGTTGGTTTTGTTTGCCCAAGCCGTTGGAAAGCGCTTTGGGGTCAAAGACTCATAATTGATCAAGCCCAATCAGCAGTTGATCAAAACAATCGCATCCACTGCAGTTGAATTAAAGGAATTTTTGTTGTGTTAAATGTCTCAGGTTTATTCACCGAATACGTCAGCGACAAAGGAGTGGTTGTGCAAGCAGCCAAGGACGTCTCCTTTGAAGTACCCAAGGGTAAGCTATTCACTCTCTTGGGGCCCAGTGGGTGCGGCAAGACCACCACATTGCGCTCGATTGCGGGACTTGAAAAGCCTACCCAAGGTTTGATTGAGGTCAATGGTCAAACCATTTTTAGCTCCTCAAAAGGTGTCTTTACGCCCCCAAACAAACGTGGCTTTGGGATGGTGTTTCAGTCTTATGCCATTTGGCCGCACATGAGTGTGTTTAAGAACGCCAGTTTCCCCATGGAAGTGGGCTTGAAAAAGTACAGTCCATCCGAGATCAAATCTCGGGTGATGCGGGTGCTTGAATCGGTGGAGTTGGCTCAGTTTCATGACCGCGATGCGACCCGATTGTCGGGTGGTCAACAACAACGCTTGGCCTTGGCCCGTGCCTTGGTGATGGAGCCCCAACTTTTGTTGCTCGATGAGCCCTTATCAAATTTAGACGCTAAGTTGCGCGAAAAAATGCGCTTTGAGGTCAAGAAAATTCAGCGTGAGCTCGATATCACGACCATCTACGTGACCCACGATCAGTCCGAGGCTTTGGCTTTGTCGCATGAGATTGCGGTGATGTCGAGTGGTCGAATTGTGCAGCGCGGAACGCCTAGACAAATCTATGAAACACCCAACAGCACATTTGTCGCTGATTTTGTGGGAGCCATTAATTTCATTGACGCCACCGTGAAGGCTTTAGAGGATGGTGGCCAAAAGATGGTGCTCGAGTCAGAAATTGGCTTAATTCAAGCGCCCAACCCCGAAGGTTTCGCCCTAGGAGATCAAGTCCAGGTGTGTGTTCGACCTGAGAATGTGCACTTGAGTGATGAAGCCCCACAATTGAGTCATGCCAATCACTTTTTGGGATTGGTGCATTTGAAAATTTTCTTGGGTGAAGTCTTGGACTTCCAGGTAAAAATTGGCAGTAAACTCATCTTGGCCCGTGTGCATCCTCACCAAAAGACCCCGGTCGATCACCCGATCTATATTCATTTCGATCCCAGCAATTGTGTGGTTTTCAAGCGCTAAACCCTCGAATGTCGGCCTATTTTTATTTCAACACAGACAAGGACTTACACCATGAACAGTGTCACTGATAAGCAAACGCTGGAATTCGTTCCCAACGAATCGCATTACCACAGCAAAAAAGATCGCACCTTTGTTCGTGCCATTGCCGGTCCCTACAATTTGAAGGACGAGCTCACACGCTTGCGTGCCATGCCCCGCGTGAGAAAAGGCAAAGACATCAAATTCAACGATGGCCCCCAAGCCTTTAGTCGCCATTATGTGGAGCCCAAAGACGGCATAACCCAACTCTTTCACTTGCACTTGGAGGAGTACGGTCCAGGTGGTCGCTCACAAAAACACGGTCACGTGAATGAAGCGGCCTTCTATATTTTGGATGGCATCGGCTATGAAGTGCACGACGGTATTCGTTATGACTGGAAGGCTGGGGACGTTGCCATTGTGCACAACAACTGCGTTCACCAGCATTTCAACGCTTCCAATGAGCGTCCTGCCCGTGCGTTGGTGATTAAAACCAAACCTATGTTCATGTTCATGAATATGCTATTTCAGCAACAAGTTGAACCTCGTCCATCTGAGCCAGCAGTGGGTGGTGAGGGCTTTAAAGCGCGCAACGATGAGACAAATTTGAATCACCCCGAAGGAGGATATTGAAATGGCATGGGACGAAACAAAAGCGTGGAATACAGGTTCCACACAAGGCGCTTATTACCAAGACTTACTCAACGATGCTGAGCAAGCGCCACAAAAAAACGCTAAGCGTAAAAAAGTAATTCATCCCGAGGACATGGCTTGGGAGATGTCTCGCCAAGGTCTCTTGAAGCATTTGATCAATGAGCAGATGAACACGCGTATCGAGACGGTGGATGCTTACATGCAAATCATTCCCCCAGGCTCTCACTCAGGCAAACACCGCCACTTGGCGGAAGAGTGTTTGTATGTCTTGGAGGGCAAGGGCTATGACTTGCACCAAGATTGCGATGTGGAGATCACCGACACGTATCACTGGGTTCCTCAGACTGAGATCAAACGCTATGACTGGGAAGCGGGTGATGTGATCTACATTCCACCCAATACCATTCATCAGCACTTCAACGCTGATCCTGATCACCCTGTGCGTTTGATCTCCTCGATCAACAGAATCTTCAAAAAGACAGGTCTCAATGATTTGGAGCAAATTGAAGATGCGCCAGAGTATGACCCCTCGGTCACGCTCAATGCTGAAACCATCAAACCATTTTTGCGCAAGCGCGCTTGAATGCCCATCAAGTTAATGAAAGAGTCGTGGTCCCGTCAATGAGTAAAAATGCAATAGTCTCAGAAGATTTGGCGCAAAAGTTCGCCACTGAAAAAGAAACTCCCTATACCCGTTGGGTCAAAGCCGAGGGTCTAGATATCATCAGTGCGCATTATGTGCCGAGTCTCAATACAGTGGATTTGAAGCCTTGGGCTAGACGTGGCGGTAAGGGTGTGTACATCAATCATGAAGCCTCAAGAACTTCCAATGATTGCTATGTCGTGGAGATCGCACCGGGTAAGCAACTCGAACCCCAGCGTCAACTCTTTGAGGAGATGATCTATGTGCTCACCGGACGAGGGTCCACCACCGTTTGGAATGATCAAGGTCACCGTATAACGTTTGAGTGGCAAGCGGGAGCTTTGTTTGCGATTCCATTGAACTGCTGGCATCAGCATTTCAATGGCTCAGGCAAGGACAGCACACGTTTTGTGGCCGTGACCAATGGGCCACCCGTGATCAATTTGTACGAGGACTTGGACTTCGTCTTCAATACCCAACATGATTTTGCCAACCGATTCAATGGTGAGCCTGACTACTTCAGTGGCCAAGGCGAGCAAAAAGGTTTGTTGCTGGAGACCAATTTTGTGGCCGATGCGGTGAACCTGCCCTTGATCAGTGCCAAAGAGCGAGGTGCTGGTGGCGGTCATATTCGCTTTAACATGGCCCGGGGTTCCATGAATAGCCACATCTCACAGTTTCCTGTGGGTACCTACAAAAAGGCGCACTGCCATGGCCCAGGCGCACACGTGATCATCTTAAGCGGTGAGGGCTACAGCTTGATGTGGCCTGAGGGTGAAGAGCCCCGTCAATACGACTGGCAAGTGGGTTCGATGATCGTGCCGCCCAATGTGTGGTTTCACCAGCATTTCAACACCGGCACCACGCCCGCCCGCTACTTGGCCTTTAAGCACGAGGTGGTCTCGATTCGCAACGCCCAAGGTGTACCCAAAGCCTGGATCAGCCGTCGCATAGGTGGAGATCAAATCGATTATGCCGATGAGAGTCAACTCGTGCGTGAGCGTTTTGCCAAAGCACTCTCGACTCATGGTATGTCACCTAAGATGCAAGAGGCCTATGAAACTGAATTGGCCTCCTTGCCTGCCAAGGTCTAGTCGACTGGCAATTGGGCCAGTTGCTGTATTGGTTGGTGGATTGGTTCTTGTGTGAGTGTTGGAGGGGAGCTTCACTCAGCCCTCCTTCACTCTAACGATTGGTTCAAGGGGTCGTGTCTTAGAGTTCACCCCCATTTTTTTCCTTGGATGAAGCACAACGTTTATGTTCAACTCAACTCTATCTCGTCGACAATTGATACACACTGCCTCCGCCCTTGTTGGGGTCGGAGGAGTGAACTTGAGCGGGGCCCTGGCACAAACACCCACGCCTCAACAAGCAGCCTTGCCCACTGGGGTTGCTTCTGCTTTGAGTGGCCCAGACCGTGAGGCCCGTTTGCTCGAAGTTGCCAAAAAAGAGGGGACAGTTACCGTCTACTCTTCAATGCCACAAGATGACATGGGTGCTCTTACCTCCGAGTTTGAAAAACGCTATGGCATCAAGGCCAAAATTTGGAGAGCAGGTTCAGAAAAGCTTCTTCAGCGCGTAGTGCTCGAAGCACGTTCAAATCATTTTGAGATGGACGTGGCCGATACCAACGGGCCAGAGATGGAGGCCATGCACCGAGAGCATCTGCTCCAGGTCTGCAAGTCTCCCTTCTTGAACGATTTGATCCCTCAAGCAATCTTGCCTCATCGCGAGTGGATTGCCACAAGGCTCAATATCTTTACTTGTGCTTACAACACCAAGGCGCTAAAAAAAGAGGACTTACCGAAGTCTTATGCCGATTTATTGGACCCCAAGTGGAAGGGCAAAATTGCGGTTGAAGCGGATGACAACGATTGGTTGGCGGGAACAGTCACCAAGATGGGATACGACAAGGGCGTGGCACTTTTTAAAGAGATCGCCAATAAAAATGCAGTGACCGTGAGAAAAGGACACACCTTGCTTGCCAATTTGGTCGCCTCAGGAGAGGTGCCCTTGGCGCTCACCCTCTACAACTACAAAGTTGAGCAAATGAAAAATGCTGGCGCTCCCATGGATTGGTTTGCGCTTGAGCCCACCATTGCCAGACCCAATGGTGTGGCCGTGTCTAAAAATGCCCCCCACCCCTACGCGGCCGTCTTGTTCCAAGACTTCATGCTCTCCACTGGACAAGTTGTTTTGGGTAAACGAGATTTCATTCCTACAAGCACCAAAGTGACTTCGACTTTGAACAAAATGCCACTGACATTTGCCGACCCCAAGGTCACTTTGGATGACAACCAGAAGTGGACACATCTGTACGAAGAAATTTTTAGTCACAAAGGTGCCTGATCGATCATCTAGGCGTTGATCGCCTGGATTCATGATGCAAAAACTAAGATTTGTTCATTCAATAAACCGCCATGAATTCAATGCACCTTGATTTTTCGTCACTCGCGATGAGCTCCCTTGCTAAGCTCAACCGTGAGGTGGTGCAGTGGACACTTAAGTTTTGTCTTTTGGGCTCGCTCTTCGTGGGCGCTCACGCTCAGACGAGTCCTTCAAACAATGCTGCTGCGGGTTCTACTTCTAGCACGATGTCGGTGTGGGATGTCGTCAAGACTCCCTCGCCCGATCGCACCAATCGTTTAAAAGAAATTGCCAAAACCGAAGGTGGCTCCCTAAGTCTTTACACCTCGATTGCTGAGCGGGACTTGAAAATCATTTTTGATCCGTTTGAAAAAAAATACGGCATCAAGGTTATTGTTTGGCGTGCCAGTGGAGACTCGGTGCTTGCGCGCACCATTACCGAAGCACGTGGTAAGCGTTATACGGTAGACGTCTTTCACGCAGGTGCTGTTGAGCTTGAGGCCTTGTCTAGGGAGCATTTGCTGCAAAGGGTTGCGTCGCCACATTTTGTGGATTTGATGCCTGGCAGTTTGCCAGAACACAAAGAGTGGGCGAGTACCTTGCTCTCTCTTTGGGTCCAAGCCTACAACACCCAAGCCTTTGGTAAAAATGATCTCCCCAAAACATATGCTGATTTACTTGACCCCAAGTACAAAGGCAAATTAGGCTACGAAGTTGAGAATGTGGATTGGTTTGTGAGTGTGGTCAAGAGCATGGGGGAGGCCAAAGGACTTCAGTTCTTTCGAGACTTGAGCGGCACCAACGGTATTTCTGTCCGAAAGGGTCATACCAATTTGACGGCCATGGTGGCGTCGGGTGAAGTTCCCCTTGCGCTCACGGTTTATAACTATATGCCCGAGGCCTTTAAAAAGAAGGGCGCTCCTATCGACTCGGTTGTACTGCAGCCCGCAGTGGCCAGGCCCAACGGAGTGGCTGTCCTTAAAAATGCCCCTCATCCTGCCAGTGCTGCATTGTTGATGGACTATTTGTTGGGAGAGGGACAGCAAATTTACGCAACCATCGATTATGTACCCACCAATTTGAAAGTACCCTCGTCGCTGAGGCAAATCAAAATGGTCTTGGTCGATCCTGCCGACAGCTTGGATCAGCGTGACAAGTGGAAAAAGCTTTATGAAGAAATTATCTTAAAGGGGAGTCGACCATGAATACAGCGACCATGCCTGAGCCCAGTTCACCGCTACCTTATCGGGATATGGGATTGATCACCTTGGGTCATGCTTTAACCCATTGGTATCCGGCGACCTTTTTTATGCTCTTGCCCTTGATCGGTAAGGAGCTGGGTCTCACGTATAGCCAAATTGGCTTGATCATGACTTGCCAATATGCTGCTGGAGCGATCTCCAATATACCGGGCGGCATGCTTGTGGATATTTGGGGCAAGAAAGGTCAATTGATGGCCATGTCTTTGTTTTGGGTGGGCTTTCCCTATTTCTTGATGGGATTTACCTCCACCTATTGGGTGCTCTTGGCGTGTGCAATGTTGGTGGGGATGGGCAACAATTTGTGGCACCCCACGGCCATTCCCCTTTTGGGCCAAATGTTCCCCCAGCGTAAAGGTTTGGCTTTGTCTTTGCACGGCATGGGCGGCAACATGGGAGATGCGTTGGCTCCATTGGCGGTGGGAGGCATGTTGAGCTTTTTGACATGGCATCAAATTGTGATGATCAATGTCGTGCCCGGTGCCTTGATGTCCGTATTGATTTTGTATTTCTTGGGGGCCATGACGTTTGTTCCGAAGTCCAAGGCCAAGAGTGTTGATGCTGCTTCATTGAACGCGTCGGCTCAAATGGCGGTTAAGCCCAAGCAGCAAAGCTTTAAGAGCTACGTTGAGGGACTCAAAGATTTACTAAAAACGCCTGGGCTCTTCATGTTGATCATGAGCTCGTCGTTTCGGTCTATGACACAGGGGACGTTGCTCACCTTCTTGCCTCTTTACTTGGCCCAAGAGATGCATTACAACGTCTTTTGGGTAGGGGCAGTCATGGCTATTTTGCAAGTTGCAGGGTTTGTGGCGGCTCCGATCGCAGGGCACATGTCCGATCAGTTGGGTCGAAGAACATTGCTGATGTCATGCTTTGCAGTCACTGGGGTGGTGCTCTTACTCATGACCTTTGCAGGTGGAACATCGCTCTTTGTAGTGTTGATCGCTTTGCTGGGGTTTTTCCTCTACGCCGCCAGACCCGTGATGCAGGCATGGCTCCTGGAGTCCACCCCTCAAAACATGGGGGGCACCAGCATCGGGTTGATGTTTGGGATGCAATCGGGTGCACAAGCAGTGGCCCCGATTTTGGGCGGAATCGTTGCCGATCACTTTGGGTTGATGGCCGCCTTTTATTTCTTGGCCGGTACCATTGTCTTGGCCAATCTCATGATCTTCTTGGCGCCCGCCCCAAAAGAAGAGGCAACGAATCACTAGTTTTTTGGGGTCGATTACGCACCCTGGTGCATGTTGAATTGAAGCGTGTTTTGGGGTCCATGCCTGTGGTTTTATGCAGACTCTAGATGGCTCCACTTTTTACGGGTCCGAGAGCTAGAATTCTTGAATAATTTTCAGCTAGAGTTGTTTAATCTCAAAACGGTCATCATCTAGACCCATAAACTCGTTAATATTGAAAACTTCAAATATGTGCGATCTTAGCGTCGCGTTTCAATTTTTGATGGCATCTACTTTTTCAATATGAACGAACATCACCATCTAAGCCGCGGTCGGGTTGCTTTAATCACAGGAGCAAACACAGGGATCGGAAAAGTAAC
>Ga0007809_10001097_pt1 | contig 11377 bp, 16 predicted proteins | sample CryBogCBE02Aug07_FD_60383 | JGI IMG/M metagenome (GOLD analysis project Ga0007809, IMG submission 60383) | Freshwater microbial communities from Crystal Bog, Wisconsin, USA - CBE02Aug07 | ecosystem: Environmental > Aquatic > Freshwater > Lake | place: Crystal Bog, Wisconsin, USA | collected...
TCACGCATTGCTGCCAGCATGAACTTTGACACAACTCGGTCTTCCACGTCATATTCGCCATATACAGCAGAGGGACGTACAATGCTATAATCAAAAGCGCCACGACTAGCATAATCTTTAACAAGTCGTTCTCCCATATATTTCATGATACCGTACTGACCTGCAGGATTGCATTCGGCAGTTTCTACAACTCCGTCCCGGAAGTCTCCGTACACCATACTCGAACTTACATAAACAAATTTAGGTATCCGGTATGCTCGAGTCCATTCTAATAGATTGATTAAACCGGTGCCCATTACATCTGCGCCCCATATGGGGTTTCGAGCAAATACCTTTTGCCTAGGAAAACTAGCCAGGTGTATAACTCCATTAAACGCAAAACTGCCCATCATGTCTTTTACTGCCGCATGATCTCGTAAATCTATATGATGTATACTGGCCCGTATGCGTTGTAATCTTTCTCGTTTCAAATACTCTAATTCTTTTTTATCTACAAATCCATAATCGGTGATACTATCAAGTATAATGCATTCGTGTCCCATTGACTCCAGACAACGTACTACATTATGTCCAATAAATCCAGCACCGCCAGTTACAAGATATCTCATCCTAATAAGCCCTTTTTAGATTCTGCTATTGTTTTAATTCTACTGTATAATTCGGGTTTTGTTGCGTTGAACAAATTTGATAATTGAAAAAAATGATTATGATTGTGTTCTAGTATCGGCAACATCTTATTATACACTTGATTGATTTTTTCCTGCGACCAATTAGATATTTCTAATACCAAACGAAAAACAGCTTCCAATCGATGATGTGCACTTAAAGAATCGTAACTCTCGTCCCAAAAATCACCAAAAGTTTTAAAACCTAGGTCTTGTAACACTTTTAATGTACCGGGATTGGAATATATTATAAACGGATGATAAAATGCAATAGCCTTAAATGATTTTTCTGTGAGATGTGCTTGAGTGTTATCGTCGTAGGCTTCAAATACCAATGAACAAAAAGTATCTGGATAATAAAAATCAGTGCCCGGACTCCAGTCGTTGCCGCCAAAATTGTCACCGGCTATAGTGACAGGAATTTTTTTATTGAGTTCGTATAAATCTAAATCGGCAAGATACCAAGGTGGATTATTATCGGTGCATATATCGGCTATTTGATCATAGGATTTAAATGCAGCGCCCTTTTTTAAATTTCCGTGATAGGTAAAATAAGACTTTTCTTGCAAGTTATATTTTTTAAAGAAATAATACAACGATTGTCTTGCAATACTGGCACGACTATTTAGAGCCAGAAAATGTAATTTTTTATCTATCTTGGGCTCTAGTGCAATATTGGGAATGTCTTTGGTTTCAGTGAAGTACGCATACAACAAGGGATCTACAATCAAAGTAAAAAAGTCACTGTATTTTTCTTTTAGTTCGGGTTCGTAATCGTGCACCGATAAAAAAATAAAATAGTTGTTTAGTTTTCCGGTGCGATCAAAATATTCTTTACTAAATTTTAGTACATCTTCAAGATATGCATGTTCGTTGTATTCGGGCCAATACGCAACAACTATTTTATTTTTTAAATATTTAAATCTAGTATACTGATTTGTTTCGAATTGTCCTGCTTGGCAAACATATAACTCTTTGAGATTTACGTATGATACCAAATCATTGAGTATTGTGGGAGTTTTAAAATAATCTTCAGGGTTTGTATTTGACATCTTCGTTTTGTGCACCTATTAAGTTAACAACACTACCACACATGATACCACAACGATCAAGCCTTTTGTCATTGTGCCAGCTGGCATCAATTTCTTCAAACCATTTACCATCAACGATATCGGCCAATGGTGTATAAAAAATATTGGCCCGGTCCCACCCGCCGGCACTGTGCATCATGTGTTTTATTTGATAATGATCATTGTGCCCTTCTACATTGTGTCCGTAAAGTCGATCGTGCAACCATCCGCAGGGAAACACAAATCCGTCAGATCCAATATATATTTCTTTGATTCTAAGGGCATTGCAATTTATTTTTGTTGTTTGTGCATACGAGGATAATGATCCATGCTGTTGTCTAACAAGTTCTAATTTTTTGTAATTCTTATTAACAAATTCTTTTTTAGTGGGAATGGATATTGTATACTCTAAATTTTTCTTTCGATCGTATACCGGCAAGGAATCAATGTACTCGTGCACATGATTTAGAAATCTTCCGGTCTTTTTGATATTGAACTCGGCAAATTTTAGTTCTTTGCTTAGAGTCTTTGCAACTTCGGTTTGATGTTCGTTGTGTTGGAATACAATAAAATCCCAAATTGCATATCCACCGGCATCAATAAATGCACTGGCATTTTTTAAAATTTTATTCCATTTGACATTTCTACGATACAAATGATTTGTGTCTTCTAATCCATCAATACCAAAAGCAATAAAGTCTACAACCTTGGCTAGTTCTTTGTAGGTATGTTCGCTACCAATACCGCCATTTGTGTGTATGCCAATTTTAATCTTGCTGTGTTCTCTTAGATATTTGCACATATCCACTATATGTGAATTGGTAAGTGGATCGCCATAAGTACCACAAAAATAAACTTGTTCAAGTTGATTCATTAATTCAACTGTGAATATATTTTTGAATTCGGCCAAGGTCCATTTACGCAACGGCAATGTGGGTATAGTATCTCCGCCAAAGTAATTTCTCGGACACTGAGGGCAAGCAGCATTACAGTAACTGCTTATTTCCAATTGTACAGATTTTACATCGGCAAGTTTTAGCATTATTTTATTATTGAAAGTTGTGCAACTGGATCTTCAATTACTCGTTTAATCCAATTGGCTACATGTTCGACGGGCATACCACCAGTGTACCCATTCATCTTACTGTTAAATTTTCCCGGCTCAATTGTGGTTACAATATTTTTATTGGAGTCAACAATTTTTCTATTCATGTGTCGCCCAAATGTTGACAATGCTTCTTTGCTCAAGTTATAGGACAGTCTTGAATCGTCAATGTCGGGATAGCTGACCCAAAAACTTGATGCGCTGGATATATTGATAATATGTGCTTGGTTGAGTTTGTTAAAAAATTCTAAAGTCAAATACGCAACTCCTACATAATTAGTTGTTAGCGTGGTCCAGAGATCTTGATTGATGACACCAACAGTATTAATTACCACGTTGGGGGTATAGGTATTTACCAAACGATCGCAGTCGCTTTTTAAAGAAAAGTCATAATCGGGTCGACCAACTATGACTACATCATCTAGTATAGCCGCTAGTGCCGCAGATAAATCGCTACGTCCAATGATTAGTATCATACTGCCATTTCTGCTCGAATAGCATCTAGTGATTGATAGTTTAATAACTTAATATCGTCCATAGTGAACCGATCTATATCTTTAATATCAGGGTTAAGCCATAGTTGTGGCGCAGGTAAGGGTTCACGTTTCAATTGTTCATTTACCTGCTCAATGTGATTAAGGTAGATGTGAGCGTCGCCGAGAACGTGAACAAACTCTCCTACGGCAAGATCGCACACTTGAGCGATCATATGCGTTAACAAGCTATAGCTTGCCACATTAAATGGAACCCCTAAAAACATATCACAACTCCGTTGGTACATCTGGCAACTGAGTTCATCTCTGCCGCCAGGTACATGTCTGACACTAAACTGAGCCAAGACGTGACAAGGAGGTAGTGCCATCTTACCCAAGTCGGCAACGTTCCACGCAGTCAATATATGTCTACGGCTATAAGGATCTTGTTTAATACTTCTTATCAATTGATCTAATTGATCAATTTCTTTATTTTTTATATAGTTAGCACCGTTCTTTTGTATCCATTCACGTTCGGTCTGTTGCCAATGGCGCCACTGTACTCCGTACACACGACCCAAGTCGCCGTCAAATTGTGCCCGGGGTCGCCAGTAATCGGCTTTGGCATTGGCAGTCCAGATGGTGCCTTTTTCCGAGTCTCGGTCGCCATGCAAAATTTCACGCAGGCGTCGTTCGTCTCCCGAACCTTCAATGAACCAAAGCAATTCTGATACAACAGCTCGCCAAGCCAGCTTCTTAGTAGTAACTGCCGGAAAGCCTTGTCGCAAATCGTATCGTTGTTGTAAACCAAACAGGCTACGAGTTCCGGTACCGGTTCGGTCTTGATGTTCTGTACCCGACTCGAGTACTTGGCGTAGTGCATCTAAGTATTGTTTCATGTTGTTTTCTTAATAAATTTAGGTGTTATATCATTAAACATTTTTAATTCTTTGATATAGTTGTTGTAAAAGTCGTATTCAAAATCTGTCATTGGTATCTCGGAAACTTCGCGTAAATCCAATTCAGCATCGTAAATGGAAACAGTTTTAAAATCTTCAGAAAATTCTATGTCTAAATCTTTTGATAAAAATAAATTGTTTCCCAATTCGTTGTACAAACTAGATATCAATTCCCGAAACGAATTTGTGGTCCAGGATTTGACTTCGTCCATGCTTTCAACAAAGTAAGTTCGTTTATCCAAGTGCAACAAATTGAGATAGGGATTCCATCTACTGCGAAATGCTCCGGGTTGATATCGGTACGGCAATAGCACAGTGGGTATCTTTAGCAAATGCGCCAAGTGACCAAGTCCGCCTTCGTAACACACAACTGCATCGCACAATTCGTTTAACATATAAACTTTTTGCTCGAGATTGATTTCCATGCTGTCCAAGGTCATTACTTCGTATCCGGCACTCTTTATCAATCGAAATAAATCGGCATACTCGTCGATGCTGTGATATCTGTTATCGGGATAGGTGCTACGGGTTGGATCAAAATCCAAAAACGACTGATAGTTGTTGTAGCACAAAAGTGCAACACACGGCTTGCTGGCACCGCGCAACGAGCGTTGTTGTCCCAGTACATTGACCTTGCTCAATTCAAGATAGGGAGCAAAAGTTTTTACAATGTCCGATACCATGAGTTTGTGACTTGAAGACAAAATGATATCGTCTTTTAGTGTGGGCGCAAAGTTCACCAACAGTTGACTATCGGGAATATTGAAAATACTTTTGAATGCAAACAAAGCACTTGTTGGTTTATTGGTGTTCAACACAATCTGTTGGTTGCTGTGCAAAAAGGTAGATACCAAGCATATAAGGGTGCCCAACCCGGTGTCTGATATATCGTATTCTAGTTTATTCATTGAACGTGTTCTTTAAAAACCAACGGGCTATTTTTTGATGTCCCTGTACACTGGGATGTTTTTTATAAGTATATAGTGCTTCGTATCCGGCAGGTATTTTTAATTGATCGTGATAGGGATGAGCAATATTTTGTCCGTAAGTGTCGTTTAAGATATCGACCAAAGTGCCACGTAAATAGTCATTGAATTCAAAGTCTAGAGCTTGATCAAACAAATTAAACTTTATGATTCTAACACCAAACGCAACACTTAGTTGTGTTAGTGTACTTAGTACATAAAATTGATCTACTTTTGGTATATCACCAATATCGTCCCAATTTGCCAAATGCAACACACTCAATGACTTGCTTAAATCTTTATAATCCAACAAACCAGCACGGTCTCTAATTCCGGTAGTGACTCCAAATAATACAACATCGTCGGCAGTTATGTTTTTATCGACCAATTGGTTCCAAAGCATATCTAACTGTGGATAATTGCCAGTGCCACGCACGGCATAATTTTTTAAACCAGTGTTTAATTGTTTGGCAATCAAGGCTGCAAAACTAACATTGTATTTGAGATACTGGGTACGCTCGGTTTCGTTCATGCCGTGTGTGGGCGGATTGTTGGGATTGGTATTGGCATCTCCGATATAGTCATCTTGGTCACCAACAACAAAACTATCACCAAAAGCATGTATCATAACAACAACTCTTTTACTAGATGGTCAAACAATATTCGATGACTGTCTCGATTGGGATGTATTTTGTCGGGACGGAACGCATCTTCACGATACAAGATCCAACTTCGTTCCATTTTATACAACACATCCAACACACGATAAAACAGTTTGAGATCTCGTATTACTTTTAGTGTGATGTATTTTGACGCTTCTTCAGTGTGTAAATGGTGCGGGAATAAATCTTGATATTCTTCAAAATGCCCCACTAGCATATAAATCCAGCTGGGCACTATGGCATTTAGATTGGTAAAGTTTGTTAGACTGGATACCATGATATCTTGTATCCCGCCAATTAAATGAATCTTGGTGTCAAATTTGACTGCTGCCGAGTTTAAAGTTGCATAGTCTTTTTCTGTGATTTGTTGTACAAGTTCGGCTAAGCCATTGGCCTTGATTATCAACGATGCGATATTTGTAAACGGCCTTAGTTCGCGCAAACAGTCGGACTGTATCCAAAACACAATGTCATTTTTGACAAAACTTTTATCTAAACTGTCAATGAGTCGTGCAATAGATGCTGCATTAGAACTGCCACCTTTTGATGAATTGATAACTTGATATCCACGATCCTTAAAGTATTGTTCTAATCCAAGATGAACAACACGAGTGCTACTTTCGTCCCACTCGCCGCATCCAAAACTATCCCCGCCAATAAAAATTTTAGGCTTTTGGTCGTCTAAAGATTGATTCATATCTTACAAATGTACAATTATCTTCGGGCGCAGCACTTGCATAACGCATTAGCTTCCCGGACAATAATCCTTTAAGGTTCACTTTAACATCTATTTTATACGAACCCTTGACATGTGTCAAGTAAATGTTGTCGTAAAGATCCTGGCATTGTTCGATTATTTCAGATCCGCCAACGACCCAAATTATTTTATCGGGATGTGCTTGTTCTATTTTGAGTACTTCGCTGGCAATGTCGCCACTGATTTGATATACTGAATCAGCAATCAATCGTTTACTGGCAACATACACTGTTCGTCCCACTAGTGGCTTGGGCAGTTTGGGATCGTCATAGGTTTTACGACCCATTACTACCACGTGCCCTTCAGTGAGCCGTTTGAAGTTTTTTAAATCATTGCTGATGTTTGGCCAAGGTAAAGAGCCTTGGAATCCTATACCACCGTATTGATCGGCGGCAAAAATTGCATTTATCATAGTTTATTAAATTGTTGATTTTATAAATAGATCTTCAATCAAATATTCAATTGGACGTTGCCAATCGTAATTCAACATCTGTCTATAATTGTGAGTCACTATCGGAATAATTTTCTCTAGTATCTCGTTTTGCGGTTGACTACACAAGTAGTTTACCTGCTCGAGTGCCGCATCCCACCGAGCTTCGTTGTTGTCGATTTCATCATAACTTTCGTCAATGATGCCATCAAACGTTTTAAACCCCATTTGTCTAAGACCTTTTAAATAATGTTTTCCAGCAAACACTATAAAAAGTCTACTTGCCAAAATTGGCTTGGCTATTTTTTCAGTGTAAAAAGAATATTTATCATCAATGGTAGTTTCGGCCACTATGCTATAGCAAGTTTTATTGTATATTTTGATGGGAATGATGTGACTGGCCAACGGACCAAATCCGTTGTACTGTGCAGTACTCGACGAATTAAAATCAAAATCTTTCATTCCCTCTTCCCAAAATTCTTCTATTTCTTCAGGTGTGCGTGTGCGTCCGGGCTCGAAAAAAGGACTTGCAATTATTTTGTCTGCTAAATTATTACGGATGTAATTGGCAACTCTTACCCTATGTGATTTGACCGAGCCCGGCAAGTAATCAAAGTAGTAGGGCTTGGTTACAAACGGAGTCAGTTGTTGCAGTTTGCCTTTATAGCATTTGACATACAAGTCGGTAGTGGTAACAAACCATATCACAGATGTAACAAACGGCAATCCTTGTGGTTCGTGTATTACTGCACTCGAGCTAAAGGTTATATTTTTTTCTTGTTTTGTTGATTCAAGTATATAGTTTAAATGTGCAATTTGAAATTCACCTGCATGATGAATAACATGGTCACTGGCATTTTTGACACGAACTCGCCAGTCAACAGTGGCCTGTGTCACTTGCGGACCAACGCCGTCAATCCAATCGTCGAACACAGCTATTTTATAGTCATGCGATGCATTGATATACTGTTCGGCATCGTGATAGATTTGTAAATTATCATTGGGTCGTAACACATTGGACTTTGCGTAGTCAAAATCGAAATGCACTGTGGCACACATTCCCGACACTGGTAACAAAAGTCCAAAGTTGCCCGAAATCATAAATTCTTAAGCAAACTGTCTGTGATGGGCTGAACTGTTTTGGCAACATGGTCAATGTTGATAAAAAAATCAACATTGGAAATGATGCTATCTAAATCACGCAGTTTTGAATTTATCTCTTCTTCTAGATCTGTTTCGCTCATGCCCTCTTTTAACAATTCCTCTACATCAATTTCAACTTGAGTGCCATCTATCAAATTAACTGAAATAGTTTGTATAACAGATACCGGTGCTTCGAGTTTTTCGACTTCTTTCAGTATCTGTTTCCATTTATCCTTAGAGGATATAGTCAGCTTATGCCGTTTGTTTTTTGCGGACGGTCTTTTTGGGTTTTGTTGTGCCATCGGTTTTTGTAGGTGTTAAAGTTGCTGCTTCGCTTTCTAGTCGTGCAGCTTCGGCTAATAATGCTTGTGCGTCTAATTTCATTTTGGCGGCCTGTGCTACCCGTTGTGCGGCCAACTGATCATCAGTCAACACATCACCTATAGTGGCAGTGCTCATTTCCGCTGCATTAGTACGACTTGCAGGATTAGCTCCTACTTCTTTTGGCTCACGTCTCTTACCGCTCATGCCGGCATTTTTATCCAAGTCGGCCATTTTCTTAATAGCTTCTTCGCCCTTGTCCATCTCGTTCAAAATAGTGTTTAGTTCATCTAAACGCACACTTGATTTGGCATTGGGAGTAATAACAACTTGATTGGTGTTTACCTTCTTTAACATGCCGCTCTTGTGCAAAGTTTCTAAACAGTTTGCACCATTGGGCATGGTTTGACGGAACAATGCATCAGCAAGTTCTTTTGAATTTTGTCCCACTGGACTCTCGAGCACTTTCATAACTTCATCGTGCAACATCTGTGGCAATGTATCACTGTAAATTACCAAGCACATATGATCATCGCCGGGAATTTGACGATACGCTAGTACAATTTTTTTGTCGCCATGACGGCCGATGTGTTTAAGCATTTGGTGTTTCCTCGGGAGTTGGGGTCGGAGCTTGGCGTGCAATTACACCTTGTGCTTCTAAAAATGCAAACAAACGATCGTAGACTCCGCCCACTGTTGTCATTTCATCGGCACGAATTGCTCCACGTTGTGCGGTTACCTGTAGTGTTTGTAATATTACAACTAGGTCAGATAACTGTAAACTTGGGGGAGATGCTTCGGCAACTGTTGCAGGAACATCTTGTGATACTGTGGTATCTTGCGTGATTTCATCAGCCATTATATTTCTCCATTTAATAACTACATTTATTTAATGTCTGTAGTTATAATGGAAAAATTTTTACCAGTCGTGTTTATTGATGGTATCTAATTGTAGAGCAAAATAACTGGCTTCGCCAGGAATCTCAAAAGCGGCACACTTGTTCATGACCACTCGTGCATCCTTGCGAGTAGAGTTTAACGAGTAATTATCCCCGTACCAAAATCTACCAGTTAAATTCTCGTAGATCCAGTCAGTTATAAGTTTGTCCGTGACTTGTGCGTCAAAAACAAATTGAGTGAAATGCGGAGGACAGTGATCTACTCTCCGCAGTCCAAATACTGATAACGGATTAACTTCGTTATGCTTCAGCATTTTCCTCTTTCTTGTCGGTGACAATTGTAATCTTCATAGGGCCCGTTTGCGGATATTCCACTACAATCTTCTTTTCTAGTGCCGCTTCTGAAGGTGCAAGAAAACTTTCCATTAAGCCAAAGTCTTTGCATACCACTGCAATTTCGCAGGCACGGTGCAAGTCGCCCAAACGCATTTCCAATTCCATAATGCGTTCACGTGCTGCGTCCAGATCTTCAGGAGCATTATGATATATAACAGCGGGTTCTTTTTTAACCCCGGTTACATCTTCCAATACATCCTTTAAGTCGGCATCAACGGAATTGATTTCAGGAGTGTCTTTATTGAGCTTTTTGGCCATTGTCAGTCCTATCTAAAAGAATATTAATCAAAGCAAGAACACCATAAAGTGCAGCAGTTGTATAATTGCCTTGTGCCAACGAGTCTAGTGCACTCATTGATACTACACCAATAATAAAATAAATTACTTTGGGGTTATTGTAACCAATTATGGTTTTAAATTTATCTAGGGTCATTTTGTTTTTCCTTCGCTATGTAGCGTGAATGTGGATAAGTTTGTTGGAGCCATACCAGCAGGTCTGCATCGTACGGCAACTGGATTTCTCCAGTGTAGTTAGTTATATACATTACTTTTTCGCCTCTTCGTAATGCGCCCAAATCCCAAATTCAGGTTCAGCGTTGGGATTGCCTTTAATGATCCAAACTGTGTCTGCATAACTTTCAACTTCTTTTGGGTTCCATCCAAAGAAGCAATAGTCTGTGAACATAATAAGTTTCTTAGGCTCCATTCCATTCTCAATCAAGTAGTTCCAAACGCAATGTGGATCAGTACCACCACCACCTTGTGGGTCGAAGCTGGTAATGTCTTCCATGTTTTCGCTTGTGAACAATTTGGTACCACCAACCGCAGTATCCCAACCCATAACAAAGATATTGTACTCGGTGTACGAATCCATAATACCTTTGATTTCTGAGAAGAAGATCTTTAAGTCTTCGGGCCCAATTGAACCAGATGTGTCAATGCCAATAACTACGTCAATTGTTTCTCCAGGCTTTGCACTGGGCAGGATAGCATCCATGTGCCAAGACTTGCGTCCGGGACGTGCAAAGGTGTAGTCACTTTTGATAGTAGATTGGATTTGTTGCTCTAGTAATTCTTTCCATGAAATTTGTGGCTCTGTGAGATCTTTGATAAGACGTTTAACACCACCGGGCAAGTTGCCTGCACCTGCTGCCTGCGCGGCTTGCAGTACTGCATCCTTGATCTCGTCACGTATTTGTCGACGTTCTTCCTCGGTCAATTGCGGACGGCCTTTACCTTCTCCGTCAACCCCTTCGCCTTCACCATTGCCTTCTCCCTCACCGTCACCATCCAAATGTTCGTCGAGTAATTTGTCAATGTACTGCTCAATTTCCATCTTGTCGGCATTTTTCATCAAGTCATCATAGACTTCTTCCATGCTCCAACCTGCATACTTGTTGTCGTACAGGCCCACAGGAATCTTTTCACCAATACGTTGTTCTAGCAAATCGGCGTTGACACAGAAGTCTGCGGCAATGTTGGCAATTTTGCGATCACGTTCGCCGTTACGTCCCATATGATCGTATACCACG